>SAMEA5043665__coassemble_103_pt1 | contig 27829 bp, 28 predicted proteins | sample SAMEA5043665__metabat2_low_PE_004 | metagenome-assembled genome bin SAMEA5043665 (sample SAMEA5043665) | Gadus morhua | reverse complement strand
TGCATCACCTCTCGCTTGCATCACCTCTCGCTTGCATCACCTCTCGCTTGCATCAATTGCCCAGACACATCAACGACCGGAGCGCATCGGCTCCAAAAAACCCTCCACCAGCTGACGGGCGATTGTCTGTCTGGGTGGGAGCTGTGGCAGATTATCCGTTGGAAACCAGTCTGCGTGTACCAGCTCCCGGGTATCTACCTGTAATTTACCCCCCGTGCAGCGGGCGGTGAACCCGACCATCAAATTGTGGGGAAATGGCCAGGGTTGGCTGCTTTGATAACGAATATCCGAGACTATAAGCCCCGTCTCTTCCATCACCTCTCTGGCAACAGCTTGCTCCAGCGTCTCACCCGGTTCAACAAAGCCGGCAATCAACGAATGAAACCCCGGCGGATGATGTATGCCACGGGCCAGCAGGATCTGATCATCACGATATATCAGCACGATGATACAGGGGCTGACGGTTGGATAACTCTGATAGTCGCAGCTTTTGCAAACGCGGGCGCGATCGTCCATCCGCGCTGATTCCACCAGCGAACCACCACAGCGGGAACAGCATCGGTTATTACGCCCCCAGTTGATCAGACTGGCGGCCTGATGCATCAAAAACCCCGGCAAAGCCTCCGCCATAATGGCGGTACGGACAGGAACGCTATCAACACGCTCCGCGGCATCCGCTTCGGGAACCGCCAGCTCAACGGCCGTCAGAAAACAGCCATCATGATGGCCCAACGGATGACGCTGAACAATCTCCCCAAGATGTGAGGGGATGTCCTGCCAGAGACAGTCCCCGCTACCGGTTAACAGGATATTGCCACGGGAGAAAAGCAGCCAGCACTCAGGATTATTCATTACGCGGCTCATCCAGAGCGAGCGTGCGCCACAGGCAGGAACCGGCCGCTTTTTGAATGGTATCGAGTTTTTTGTTGTGCTGTATCAGCTCATCACTGCTGGCCCGCAACACTTTCAAACGTGGTCGATCCGCCGACAGACGCCGAATACCACCGTCCTCTCCCGAATGGTCTCCTGAACTGCCGTGACTGCCGAGTAAGAATGAGGTCTGTCCTCCGGTCATGGTCAGGAAGACATCGGCCAGAATCTCGGAGTCAAGCAGTGCGCCATGGAGGGTACGGCTGGAGTTATCGACACCGTAGCGTTTGCAGAGCGCATCCAGACTGTTACGTTGACCGGGGTGCTTCTTCCGGGCCAGCACAAGGCTATCGATAATGCCGCAATACTGCTCAATATTCCCCGGCGACTGGCTCAGCATCCGGAATTCATGGTTGATAAAGCCAACGTCAAAGGGGGCGTTATGGATAACCAGCTCCGCCCCTTTAACAAAATTCAGAAACTCTTCAGCGATCTGGGCAAACAGTGGTTTGTCGGCCAGAAACTCATTGCTAATGCCATGGATTTCCCTGGCACTGGGGTCCACCTCCCGCTGGGGATTGAGATAGACGTGGAAGTGGTTGCCTGTCAGTTTGCGGTTGATCAGCTCTACACAGCCGATCTCGATGATCCGGTGCCCCTGTGAGGGTTCCAGACCCGTAGTTTCCGTATCCAGTACGATAATGCGGGACATAAAAAATCCAGATAACCTGTTTGATGTGATTCGGTTTTATTGTGCCCGAGCCTGTTTTGCGTTCTGCTGTGCGCCCTGTCGGGCCAGCTCATCAGCCTTTTCGTTGTCCGGGTGACCGCTGTGGCCTTTCACCCAGCACCACTCCACCTGATGATTCGCGGCGGCCGCCTCAAGACGTTGCCATAGATCAATATTTTTAACCGGTTTTTTGGCAGCAGTCATCCAGTTTTTGCGCTTCCATCCGGCCAGCCACTCGGTGATCCCTTTACGCACATACTGGGAATCGGTGGTCAGACGCACCTCGCAGGGACGACTCAGCAGCTCAAGGGCAGCGATTGCAGCCATCAGCTCCATGCGGTTATTGGTTGTTTCCGGCTCACCACCAAAAATCTCTTTTTCGATGTCGCCATAGCGCAACACCGCCCCCCAGCCTCCGGGGCCGGGATTACCGCTACAGGCGCCATCGGTGTAAATCTCTACCATTTTTTTGCTCAAAAGATCTTTTCCTATTTGGGCTTTTCCATCAGGGATCCGGAACAGCAGGCGGAACTTCCCAATAGCTGATTGCCAGTACTGCGCCAGCGACGATCATAAGGGATCAACCCTGCACGCTCTTTCACGGCCACCAGCACATAAAAGCTCCCCAGGCCCAACCGGGGCGAGGAGACCAGATGTTCCAGCTTCTGCTTGCGAGCCGGCTGCAAGCCGCAGGTGAACGGGAACAGACCGCCACCAAAGCGCAGCTCGGTAGTGCGAAAGTTCAACAGCGTCAGCCAGTCCTTCAGACGCCAGGATTGGTAGAAACGCGCCTTTTGCATGATCTTGTTTTCTCCCTGACCCAGCATACGTAAGGGATTCCAGATACTGTAGGGGTTGAATCCGACAATCACCAACTTGCCACCCGGTACAATCGAACGACAAGCCTCACGCAATATTCGGTGAGGACGTTCTGCAAAATCCAGCACATGGTGGAGAAGAACCATATTCATACTGCGTGGCTGAATGCCCCACTCGTTAACGGAAATTTGTACCATCATACCGGCCGTTTCCTCACTCAGCGGAGTAAGAAACGTTTTGTAGACAATACAGGCGTCGTCCAGTAGTGAACTGTCGGGGAGTATACCGAGAGTACAGGCGTGCTGCCCGAACATGCGGGGTAATAGTTCGCGAAGATGGCTCTGTTCTGCAGCCAGCAGAAACTGCCCCTGGTCGCTATTGAACCACTGCCGCACCTCTGGCAATAAGTCCTCGAAGCGGGAAACAGAACCTGTTTTTCCTGCAAACATTCCTTTCTCTCTATCCATTGCTATTGGCATCTACTCGCTTACCAAGTACGATCTTATACATAAGTATGATCTTATAAATATACGGCAACTTTGAACTATACCTGTCAGATTACCTATGTTAACTATTACTGGCCTTCCGGCTTTCAATGATAATTATATTTGGATGCTGGCCGATACTGAAACCCGAACCTGTTATGTGGTTGATCCGGGCGATGCTGCGGTTGTTGAGACAGCCTGTAGCAAAACGGGTCTGACCCTGGCCGGCATCCTGATCACCCACCACCACGCTGACCATACCGGCGGCCTGCTGAAACTGATCAATAAACGGGATATTCCGGTGTACGGACCCGCAAAAGAGTCCATCACAGGAATCAGCCACCCCCTGAAAGAAGGTGACAAAATGGTCATCTGCGGCACTGAATGGCAGATAATGGAGACTCCGGGACACACCGCCGGCCATATCTGCTATTTTGGCAGACCACAGGGCATGCCTCCGGTACTGTTTTGCGGGGACACCCTGTTTAGTGGCGGTTGCGGTCGGCTGTTTGAAGGCACGCCCATCCAGATGCTGACGTCGCTGAACAAGCTCAAAACGCTCCCACCCGACACTCTGATCCACTGCGCCCATGAATACACGCAGAGCAATCTGGCTTTTGCCGCCGCGGTTGAGCCACACAATACTGCGCTGGCTGAGCGTATTCAACGGGTGGCCATGCTCAGACAGAACAATCTTGCAACAGTGCCCTCTTCTCTGGAAGAGGAACTGGCAACCAATCCGTTTTTACGGACTGCGACGACGACCGTTATCGATGCCGCCAGTCGGCACTGTGGTCACCCCGTAACGTCAGCGGAAGACAGCTTTACAATTATACGGCAATGGAAAGATAACTTTTGAACACAGATAACTGCTGAACACAGATAACTGCTGAACACAGATAATATCGCAACATTGCCATGGTTTAAAAAAAGAAAGACTCGGATACCCATGCAAGACAAGATTCACCAAAAGAATGCCTGTACCCGAGGTTCGTGCAATATACCGCCTCTCTGGGTAACACCGTTGGTGCTGATGCTGACCCTGAGTGGTTGCCAGATGTCACCAACAGACCCTTCTAACAAGCCTGAAAAGATCGTCAATAACAATACCGTCTACGCAAGCTTGACCAGCAGTATTGATGGCAGCACCGAATTGAATTCGGCCGAACCGGTTGAACCAGAAATGGCCCCTTTGCCGGACGACAGTCTGATCGATGTTATCCGTGAAGGTCTGGCGCTCGATCTGGATGCCGATAATGCGCGCATCCGTACCCAGCTCAACTGGTATGCCGGTAACCAACTCTATTTTGACCGAGTGCTGGAGCGTGCAGAGCCCTATCTTCATTACATTGTTTCGGAAATCGAGCGGCGGGACATGCCGATGGAATTTGCGCTTCTGCCCATGGTGGAGAGCGCCTACGATCCCTTTGCCTACTCTTACGCCCGGGCTGCCGGTCTGTGGCAGTTTATTCCTTCAACGGGTCGTCATTATGGGCTGGCACAAAACTGGTGGTATGACGGTCGCCGTGATGTGATGGCCGCCACCAATGCGGCCCTGACCTACCTGCAAGAGCTGCACGGACAGTTCAATGACTGGGAGCTGGCTCTGGCAGCCTATAACTCAGGTCGTGGTACCGTGGCCAATGCTATCCGCCGCAATCGCAAAGCCCAAAAACCGACCAATTTCTGGTCCCTGAAGCTGCCCAAAGAGACATCTGCCTATGTGCCAAAGATGTTGGCTATTGGCAAAATTTTTCGGGATTCAACCAAGTATGAGGTGACGCTGAATGCGATCCCCAACCGCCCCTATTTTGAACAGGTGGATATCGGACAACAGATTGACCTTGACCGGGCCGCCAAGCTGGCCGGTATAAAAACCAGGGAGCTTCAACTTCTGAACCCGGCTTTCAGTCAGTGGGCAACCAGCCCTGATGGTCCGCACACACTGCTGATCCCCATTGAGCTGGCAGACAATTTCAAAGCCTCTCTGGAGAAACTGCCCCCTGAGCAGAGACTAAAATGGCAACGCTATAAGATCGTCCCCGGCGATAGCCTGAGTCATATCGCCAACCGCTTTGGCACTTCCGTTGGACTGATTCGTGACATCAACCAAATATCCGGCTCGGTGATCACCGCCGGTAAAACCCTGTTGATCCCGGTTCCCTCTGGCGACAGGGATAATTACGTTCTGACGGCAGCGCAACGGAAGCTGGCCAAAGCCAAACGTTCCCGTGCCGGTCGTGACCGGGTGAATTATGTTGTCCAGAATGGCGATAGTTTCTGGGATATCGCTAAAAGCTACGATGTTTCCGTCGGAAGCCTTGCCTCCTGGAACAGCATGGCACCCAGGGACACTCTGCGGGTAGGACAACGTCTGGTCATCTGGAAAGAGCAAACGGAAGGTAGTCGCAAAGGTGTGGTGCGCAAAATCAACTATCAGGTACGCAGTGGCGATAACCTCTCCGTGATTGCCGATCGCTATAAGGTCGAAATCAAAGAGATCCGCAAATGGAACTCGCTTGATAACAAATACCTGCAACCGGGTGATAGCCTGACTCTGTTTGTTAACATCACCGGAAATTGATCTTACTGTAGGCGCAAACTCGCTCCTTTAGGAGCGGGTCAAGCCGTCTCCTGATTTTCTTACTCAAGGACGCATTATTCAAGCGCATTATTCAAGCGCACTATTCAACGCACTATTCAACGCACTATTCAAAGACATCCAACCACTACTCAAGAACATCCTTGTGAGATCAATCTTTCGGTTTCCTGTTTTCTCTTCCACATTCAGTGAGGCTGGATTAATGGTACTGGGCTCACACCATTTGACCGACTGAAATAGAGCCAAAACCAGCACCGGGCTGTCACGAGTAACTCCTCAAATTTTATAGGCAAAATCAATCGTTTCTCATATGATCCCCTTGATATTACTGGCTTGTAGCCAATCAGCTTTAAAATTTTCCCACACTTTTTGAACAGTGACTGTCGTGATATGGCAAGGGTTCCTTGCGCTTTATTTCGCTGAACGAATAGTGTGAGCCCAGTGCCATAAAGTCCCTGAACAAGGTAATCAAAAAGGCTACCGGGCTAAGGAAGATCTTTCCCCATGGTAACTCCGTTATGAAGGTGATCTATCTGGCCGTGGAGAAAGCATCGGAAAAATGGACCATGCCAATCAGGAGATTGGTCTGCCTCCATGAATTACTTACAGGCCCGATCATCTTTTCTCCCATACCCTCTATCTCTTCTATAGTGACAAGCAGAACGTAAAAAAACAGGTCTCACCTTGAACATCATGCCTCTTAACACTCTGCTTGCCGCCGGGCGACATCTATTTTTCTGTTTTGTCCGACTGGCTGTTTTTTTTACTCCGGTATCGGTAGCCGCAGAAGAGGCCGTCACCTTCTCACATGCCATTGCCCTCCACGGTAAACCCTCCCTTGATGCAACCATGGCGCACTACAACTACGTCAATCCTGATGCACCTAAAGGGGGGACTCTGCGACAGGCACAGATTGGCAACTTTGATACGTTCAATCCTTACACTTCCCAAGGGCGAATCCCCTACGGACTGCTCTATACCCACGACACTCTGCTGAACCGCAACTGGGATGAACCGCTGACCAAATATGGCGTCACCACCAAAACCATCGAACGCCCGAAAGACAACAGCTGGGTCGCTTTTCATATCAATCCCGATGCCCGTTTTCATGACAATCATCCCATCACCGCTGCCGATGTGGTGTTCAGTTTCAAAGCCCTGACCGAGCAGGGCAGCCTGTTCTGGCGACAGTTTTACCAGGATATCGAAAAGGTGGAAGCCACCTCTTCACACAGGGTGCTGTTTACCTTTAAACACCCTCGTAACAAGGAGCTGCCCCTGCTCCTCGGACAACTTCCGGTGATGGCCAGCCACTGGTGGCAGGGGCGGGACTTTGCCGCCACGACACTGGACATCCCTGTCGGAAGTGGTCCTTACCGGATCAAACGGTTCGAGCCCGGACGTTTTATCGAGTACGAACGGGTCAGCGATTACTGGGCCCGTAACCATCCGGTTAATGTCGGGCGTTTTAACTTCGCGACCATGCGTTTCGACATCTATCAGGATGTCAACGTCATTCTGGAGGCTATCAACAGTGGCCAGCTCGATTTACGCTTTGAATCCGATCCCCGCTACTGGGGCAGCGGTTACAGACAATCCGCACTGGATGAGGGACAGCTGATCAAGGGTTCCTGGACCAACCAAAATCCCCAGACCCAATCCCTGATCCTGAACAGCCGCAAAAAATGGCTGAGTGATATTCAAATACGTGAAGCCATCACGGTACTGCTGGATATTGATTGGGTGCTGGAAAAGCTGCTCGATAACACTGTGGTGCGCGCCTACAGTCTGTTCGCCGGCACTGAGATGGCAGCGCCACCGTTGATAACCAAAGCCGAAGAGGCCCTGCTGGACAGTCACCGTAAACAGATTCCTGAACGGGTTTTTAACAAGACCTGGCCACCAGCCAATCAGCTCAGCAAGCGGGAACGGCTGAAATATGCGCTCAATCTGTTCAATCAGGCCGGTTTGAAGTTACGTAACGGCGTATTGGAAACCCCCTCAGGAAAACCGGTGGAATTCGAACTTCTTCTCGGGGATCACTCCCTTGAGCGACTGATGCAGAGCCAGGTTCGGCGCTTCGCCGAAGCCGGTATTAAACTTCGCCTTCGCACAGTGGAAAGTGCCCGTTACCTGAAACATATCCGGGAGCTGGATTTCGACCTGATTATTCATACCTTCCGCCATACCCCATCCCCCGGCTCAGAGCAGCGCAGTTTCTGGGGCAGCGAAAACAGGGAGACGCCCGGCACCCTGAATTTTGCCGGGGTCAGTGATCCCGTTATTGACGGGCTGCTGGAACGTATCCCCGAAGCCGGCAGTCGGGAGGAGCTGGTCACCCTGCTGCTAGCTCTGGATCGACTGCTGTTATGGCAGTTTAAAGCTATACCGCTCTCCTACGCGCCAAACTGGCAGGCTGTTTACAGCAACCGGATCGTATCACCCCAGAAAGTTCCCCGTTTCATTGTGGACCGAAGCACGTGGTGGGCCGCGCCGTCACAGCATCAGGAACAAAAGCTGCAGGAACAAAAGCTGCCACAGAAAACAGCTCAATAAAAATCGTTAACACAGGCCTGTAAGCCAATGATTAGCTATATTTTTCGACGCCTGCTGCTCATCATACCCACAATTTTTGGCATTCTTCTGCTCAACTTTGCCATTGTACAGGTGGCTCCCGGCGGGCCGGTGGAGCAAATGATCGCCCGACTGGAAGGCTTCGATACCGGTGCAACCCATCGTATCAGCGGCAGTACCGGGACAGAAAATAGCCTTGAACTGTCCGAGTTCAACGAGCATCAGGGCAGTCGGGGACTCTCCCCCGAGCTGGTAAAACTGATAGAAAAACAGTACGGCTTTGATCGCCCGGCCCATGAGCGCTTCCTGAAAATGGCCACGGATTACCTGAGTTTTGATCTTGGCCAGAGTTTCTATCGCTCCATCAATGTCACCGACCTTATTCTGGAAAAACTGCCCGTCTCGATCTCACTGGGATTGTGGAGTACGCTGCTGGCCTACCTGATCTCCATTCCCCTCGGCATTTACAAGGCGCTGCGCCAGGGATCGCGCTTTGATATGTTGACCAGCCTGCTGGTTGCTACCGGTTATGCGGTTCCCGGATTTCTGATGGCGATGCTACTGATCGTGCTGTTTGCCGGCGGCTCCTGGTGGCAGCTGTTCCCCCTGCGCGGACTGGTATCGGATAACTTTGAAGAGCTGACCTGGTTCCAGCAGATCAAGGACTACGCCTGGCATATCTGTCTTCCCATCACCGCCATGGTGATTGGCAGTTTCGCCACGCTGACCATGCTGACCCGTAACAGTTTTCTGGAAGAGATTCGGCGTCAGTACGTGATAACAGCCCGCGCCAAGGGGTTGAGCGATGGCCAGATCCTGATCCGGCATATCTTCCGTAATGCCATGCTGTTGGTGATATCCGGTTTTCCCGCAGCACTGATCGGCATCCTGTTCACCGGAAGCCTGTTGATCGAAATTATTTTTTCCCTCGATGGATTGGGGCTTCTGGGTTTTGAGGCGGTCATCCAGCGAGATTACCCCGTTGTATTCGGGACGCTCTACATTTTTACCCTGACCGGTCTGATCATCAAACTTCTGGGTGATCTCACCTATGTGCTGGTTGACCCTCGTATCCATTTTAATAAGGAGACAACCTTATGAGATGGCAACTCAGTGCACTTAATCGCCGCAGATGGCAGAGTTTCAAGCAGCAGCGTTTTGGTGTCGCCGCCCTCTGGTGCTTCCTTGCGATTTTTTTTACCAGCCTCTGCGCAAACTTTCTGGCTAATGATCGCCCGTTACTGGTGATCTATAAAAACAGTGCCTATTTTCCTTTTCTCTATGACCATCCAGAGACCACCTTTGGCGGGGAGCTGGATATCAAGCCGGACTGGCAGGATGATTATATTCTCAACCTGATCGAGAAGGCGGGCGGCAAAGTGTTCGAAGCGCCGATCCCCTTCTCCTACGACACCATCAATTACCATCGTCCAGCCCCTGCACCGCCCTCCTCAGAAAACTGGCTGGGTACCGATGACCAGGGGCGCGATGTGTTGGCCCGTATTCTTTACGGCCTGCGAACCTCCATCCTGTTCGGACTGACCCTCACTCTTGGCAGCTCTCTGATCGGCATCACCGTTGGTGCCATTCAGGGGTTTTATGGGGGCAGTATCGATCTTTACGGTCAGCGTTTTCTGGAGGTCTGGTCTGGTCTTCCCATTCTCTATCTACTGATTATTCTCTCGGGATTGATCGACACCGGATTTTGGAGCCTGCTTGTTATCCTGTTGCTGTTCTCCTGGATGCCCCTTGTGGATCTGGTACGGGCCGAGTTTCTGAAAGCCAAAAATTACGAATATGTGCTGGCCGCCCGAGCCATGGGCTTGCAAAACCACAGAGTGATGATTCGCCATATCCTGCCCAACGCTCTGGTAGCGACGGTCACTTTTATGCCTTTTTTACTGTGTGGCGCCATAACGACACTGGCCTCACTGGACTTTCTCGGCTTTGGGCTGCCCACCGGCTCACCCTCTCTTGGTGAGCTGATCGCTCAGGGCAAACACAACCTGCAAGCGCCATGGTTAGGCATTGCCGCATTTATGACCACATCCTTGCTGCTTATTCTGCTGGTCTTTATTGGCGGAAGCGTCAGAGATGCACTCGACCCCCGTATGGTTTCAAAAAGCACACTCCCAGGGCAGCCATCATGACCGATCTCCAGCCGCCGGAACCACTGTTGCAACTCAGTCGTCTAACGATTCGACATAGCGCCAGTCACCGCACCCTGGTGGATAACATTGATCTGAGCATTATGCCTGGAGAGGCCGTTGCGCTAGTGGGAGAGTCTGGTGCCGGAAAATCACTGACCGCCTTTGCTATTCCCCGACTGCTACCAGAAGAGATGGCGGTGACGGGTGACATTCTGTTCGACGGGCAGCCTGTGCACCGTTTTAGTCAACGACAACTGCAGAATCTCAGGGGGGGTGACATCGGTGTCGTGTTTCAGGAACCCCAATCGGCACTCAACCCACTGCAGAAGGTGGGCGACCAGGTGGCAGAAGTGCTGATGCTGCACGAAAACCTGTCCCGTAACGGGGCAAAGCAACAGGTTCTTACCCTGTTTAAAGAGGTTGAACTGCCCAATCCTGAAGAGATAGCCAACCGTCTTCCCCATCAACTCTCCGGCGGTCAACGACAGCGGGTCATTATTGCTATGGCCATCGCCTGCTCCCCCAGGCTACTGATAGCCGATGAGCCGACCACCGCTCTGGATAGAATTCTGGCGTTTCAGTTAATGAAGTTGCTCGCAAAGCTGAGCCGCAGCCACGGTATGGCCATGCTGTTTATCACCCATGATCTTGCCCTTGCCCGCGCCTATTGCCGGCGCGTTGCGGTGATGTCCGCCGGGCGTATCGTCGAACAGAACCGGACGGAGATTCTGTTCAAACAGCCACAACATTCTGTGACCTGCGCACTCGTTAACAATCAGCTTGATGGCAAGCCCGGTCCTCTGTCGGAAACATCACGGCCCATTCTTAATCTCCACGGTTTTTCTGCATTTTACGGGAAAAAGCCCAGACGTTTTTGGCGCAAGAAAACACCCGATAAGCCGGTGATCGATAGTATTGATCTTTCTATTCAAGCCGGCGAAACCCTGGGAATTGTCGGTGAGAGTGGTTCCGGTAAAACCTCCCTTGGTCTGGCGATCCTGAAAATGTTACGCAACGAGGGGGATGTCTATTTTTGTGAGCAGCCGGTTCACCAACTCAGCGAAAAAGAGTTCCGGCCACTTCGGAAAAATATTCAGCTGGTCTTCCAGGATCCTTTTAACAGCTTGAATCCCCGTATGAATGTACGACAGATTGTGGAAGAAGGTCTGACAATTCACACCGCGCTCTCTGCAACTGAGCGGCTGCAGCTTATTAAACAGACTCTGTCTGATACCGGTTTTGAACCGACGCTGCACGACATGATTTTAAACCGTTATCCCCATGAATTTTCCGGAGGTCAGCGACAGCGTATCGCTCTGGCCCGAGCGCTGATTCTGCAACCGGCGCTGATGATTCTCGATGAGCCAACTTCATCCCTCGATCGCGCCCTTCAGCTGCAACTCGTCAACCTGCTGCGGAATCTTCAACAAAAACGACAGATGTCCTATCTATTTATCAGCCATGATCTCTCGGTAGTTCGAGCCTTGAGCCACCAGATCGCTGTGATCAAAGACGGTGTGATTATCGAGAGCGGAAAGACCGAACAGCTGCTGGTCAACCCGAAACATGAGTACACCCGCGCCCTGATTCAGGCGGCTTTTCCTAATTTATAACGAATGGGGAGCAGCTGTCTTTTGGTTCGGAACAGGATATGTCTGTTGTGTATCAGATCCTGTTCCGAACCAAAAGAGAGTTGCGCGGCCCCCGAGCGAGATCAAACAATACTGGGGATCCCTTAGAGTATGATTGTATAATATAGTTTATAGATAATGGACCAAGACGGATCATGGAGAGTTAATCTACCAAAGCTCTTTTACCATCAAGGCATCAGCACAATTGGCAACGCCTTCCGCTGACGACAATACCCCAGGTTTGAAGGCCAGCGCCTGCCACCCGGTCGGATATTGCAGATCATAGGGAGCCGCTATCGAATGATCCACATGGAATCCAGTACGACCGTAGTAGCTGGGATCTCCGTAAACAAGGACGATATCAACGCTGCGACTCTTAAGCTCTTCCAGCCCCACTCTGATTAATTGAGTACCAATCCCCTGCTTCTGACAGTCTGGAGAAACGGCCAATGGCGCGAGAATAGCGACTGATAGATTGGCATTGCCTTCTATTTTTACGGCACTGAAAATCACATGACCCACGACAATATCTTTCTGTTCTGCGACCAGTGATAACAGAGGCTGAGCCGATGGATCGTTGATCAGATCCACGGCCAGTTGGGCGACAGTGTCAGCTTCTGAGGGATCGAACGTGTTTTTATGGAGAGCATGGATAAGCTCCCGCTCATCGGAACGGGATGATCGGATTTGCATTATGATTCCAGAGTAAACTGTGACAGCAGCGAAACCGCTTTCCGCTCCTGCCTCGCATTATTTAACAAGCCGATTTAGCAACCAGAACTAGCAACCGGTCAATTTTGCCTTGGGGAAGAGGCGGAAAAAGTTGTCGGCCGTTGTTTGCCCCATCTCCTCGACGGAAACACCTTTCAGATCCGCAAGAAATTGGGCAACGTCCACAACAAAGCGTGGTTCATTGGAGTGGCCACGGTGAGGGACAGGGGCAAGATAGGGGGAGTCCGTCTCGATCAGCATTCGATCGAGGGGCATCTTGCGGGCAATCTCCCGCAGCTCTTCCGCATTACGGAAGGTCACGATACCTGAAAAAGAGATATAGAAACCGAGATCCATCGCCGCTTTCGCCATCTCCCAGCTCTCTGTGAAACAGTGCAAGACACCAGCGGCCTCACGACTGGCATGGCTCTTAAGCAGATCAAGGGTATCCTGACGGGCATCACGGGTGTGAACAATCACCGGCAGCGCTGCCGTTTTGGCCACCTGTAACTGGGTGACGAAGCGTTCCTGCATGGTCTCTTTACGGTCTTTGGCGTAGTAATAATCCAGACCCGTCTCCCCAACAGCCACCACTTTTTCATGTTGGGTGAGCGCAAGCAGCTCTTCAGCGGTCGCTTCCCGAACGTTATCTTCCAAAGGGTGAATACCCACAGAAGCCCAGATATTTGGCTGTTGCGCCAATGCCAGAACCGCAGGGAAGTTCTCCCTATCAATACAGACACAGAGCATACCGCTAACGCCAGCGGCACGGGCCGCCGCTATGGCCGCGTGCACATCGCCGCCATAGGGACTCAGATCGAGGCGATCAAGATGACAGTGGGAGTCAATAAACATAGTTCTTATATATAGCCCTTCAAGACACAGAACCGCCCTGAATCCAGGGCAGAACAGATAATTACATGGTGTTGGTAGGACGGTCAGACTTCTGGGCAGCGGCCAGATAGGTTTTGATCTTCCCGGACACCACATGCTCTGCATCAGTAAACTGGACACCAATCCCCGGCTTGCGGCTACCCTGAGCACCGACCGGTGTCACCCAGACGACGCGGCCAGCGACCGGCAGCGTGTCCGGCTCGTCCATCAGCGTCAGTCGCAGGAAAACTTCATCCCCCACCTCATAATCGTTGAGCGTAGGGATAAACAACCCACCCCCTTTCAAAAAAGGCATATACGCAGCGTACAGCGTCGGTCGGTCATTGATGGTAATCGTGAGCATATTGCTTCGCCCAGCTCGTGTATCCGCCATGATTTATGTCCACCGTGAGGAATGAATAGAGGCCAGCACGCTCCAGCAGAGACGCGACTACCCCTTCATTATATTGTATACACCTGAGACTTTACACGCTTAGCCCCAGCCAGCGCACCAGAACAGACTCCAGCAGCAGCTGCTTGTTCAGATTGACCTGAGACAACACCAAAGCTCGTTGCTTCACCAGCCATCCCTGCATCTCCAGCAAGCTCCGCTGACCGGCCCGGTCGGAAATATAGCGCAACATCGGGGCCATATCGGTGGTGGCCAGAAAGCTATCCTCTCCCGACGCCTGGTAACGCACCATCTCCTGCAACCAGAGTGTGAGCCATTCCAGAACAATAGCCGTATCAAAACCCTGCCACTTCAACGCCAGCTCTGCCGGCGTCTTTCGCCCTTTGGTCAGCTCGGCTAAATCCACCTTCATAACTTCTCGTTGCTCCAGCAGCCCCTCTTGCTCATAGCGAAGCGCTGTCGAAGGCTCTCCTGCTGCCAGTTGCAACAGGGTCAGAGCACGGTTTTCATCATCGATATGGTTTTTCAGCCACTGCAGAGCCAACGCGGTGGAGGGTCTGGAGAACAGTAACTGCTGACAACGACTGCGAATCGTTGGCAGCAGACCATTGACCTGTTCACTGACCAGCAACATCAGCGTATCCCGCCCCGGCTCTTCCAGACATTTCAGCAGCGCATTGGCCGAACTGATATTCATACTCTCTGCCGGACACAGCACAACCACACGATACCCTCCCTGCTGAGCAGTCTTCTCGGTGAATTCGATCATGTGGCGTACCTGTGCCACTTTGATCTGCTTGCCACGCGCTTCCGGTTCAATCAAAAGCAGATCGGGATGGGTTCCGGCGCTGTTCAACTGACAGTTTCGACACTGGCCACAGCTCTGTCCGCCGGTTCGGTTCTGACAGAGCACATACTGGGCAAACGCCAGAGCAAACTGTCGTTTACCCACGCCGGTCTGCCCACGCAACAATAGCGCGTGGGGCAGTTTATTATTCATTAAACGACGACATAACTGCTGCCAGTTGTCGCCATGCCAGGCCATCGGTTTTACCAGATGAGAGCCTTCAGCAGGAGGAGAGCCTTCAGCAGGAGGAGAGCCTTCAGCCGGAGGAGAGCCTTCAGCCGGAGGAGAGCCTTCGGCAGGAGGAGAGCCTTCAGCCGGATGAGAGCCTTCAGCAGGAAAAGCATTACCCATGGGCTATCCGCTCCGCCAGAGCGTTACCAATTTGCTCCTGAACCTCAGCAATTGTTCGGGAAGCATCAATAATAACGAAGCGATCCGGCTCCTGATGCGCCCGATCCAGATAACCCTGTCGTACCCGCTCAAAGAAGTCGTGTTGCTCCTGTTCAATACGATCAAGAGAGCCACGGTTTCCGGCACGGGCCATGCCCTGTTCTACCGGGAGATCAAGCAACAGGGTCATATTCGGACGCAGCGCTCCCTGAACCAGGTTTTCCAGCGTAGCAAGGGCCGACATATCCAGCCCGCGCCCAGCACCCTGATAGGCGAAGCTCGCATCCGTAAAACGGTCAGACAATACCAGTTTTCCCGCCGTTAAAGCCGGGCTGATCACCCGCTCGATATGCTGAGCCCGAGCGGCAAACATCAGTAGCAGCTCGGTCATATCGGCAATTTTTTCATCGTTGCTATGCAGCAGAAGATCACGAATACGCTCTGCAAACGGAGTACCACCAGGCTCTCGGGTACGCACATAATCCATGCTCTGTGCTTCAATCCAGCGGGCAATAAATTCTAATGCCGTGGTTTTTCCTGCCCCTTCACCGCCTTCGATGGTCAGAAAAAAACCCTGAGGCTTGTTGCTGTTTACCTGCTGAGTCATAACTTTCATTCCTGCTCTCTATTGGCAACGGCTGCGTCCTGTGCATCAGGCTCGGTTAGCGTACTGCGATAATCTTTGCGCCGATTCAGCTGATACTTTCTCACATCCCGATTGTGCCCTGCGAGGGTACTGTTAAAGACATGGGTACCATCACCAACAGCGACAAAATAAAGTGCCGATCCCTCTGCCGGGTTCAGTGCCGCATGAATGGCTTCGCGTCCTACCGAAGCGATAGGCGTCGGTGGCAGTCCTTTTATACGATAGGTGTTGTAAGGTGTATCCGCCTTGAGATCGCTACTGCGAATACGACCATCATAACTGTCACCCATACCATAAATCACTGTCGGATCGCTTTGCAGCTTCATACCCTGCTGTAACCTGCGCACAAAAACTCCGGCAATAATCGGGCGTTCGGCAGGAATCCCTGTCTCACGCTCAATGACTGAAGCCATCACCAGCGCTTCATAAGGGGTTTTGTACGGTAAACCAGGCTTTCGGCTCTGCCACTCTTCACTAAGAACATCCATCAGCCGAATATGCGCCCGACGCAGAATATCCAGATCAGCGGCACCAGCCGCGTAATAATAAGTGTCCGAGAAAAACAGCCCTTCAGGAGAAGAGACTTCGAGCTGCAGCAGATCTTTGACCTCCGCAGTCAAATATTGCTGATCCGTGATTTTCAGTCGACTGTTGCTCCAATTCTGAAGATTGTCCGCCAGCGTTCGCCCTTCTATAAGGGTGATGATGTGCTGAATCACAGAACCAGACGACAGGTGTTCAACAAGATCGGGAACAGTCATGCCTGCCGGAATCAGGTACTCACCAACACGTAGCTCAGTATCCATCCCGGTGAGCCGTCCGTAAAACCGGAACAACTGGGGATGTGAAATAATACCCTGCTCGACCAGCTCCCCGGCGATGCTGGTGAATGTCTGACCGCGGTCAATAACGACAACCTGGTCATCGATCACCAGCGGACGATTCAGCCAGTGATGGAAATAACCACCCGCGGCAGCGGCCAGCAACAAGACTACGACAAAAAAAACTATAAATAAGGGAAAAAAACGCTTAACCATCGACATGGAAGAGTTGAAAAACCTCCTGCTGGACCCTGCGACTCACAGGGCCTGGTAACCACTGCACATCCTCGCAGTGGATGACGGGCACAACCCCCATAACACTGTTACCGACAAACACCTCATCGGCGGTCAGCAACCGACTACGGGTAATCTTTTCGATAGTAACGGTGTCTGCTACCGAGCTGTTTTTTATCAGCCATTGCCGCAGAACACCATCAACACCACACAGACTCAGATCGGGGGTTACTATTCGGCCCGATTCTACCAGAAAGAGATTGGACATGGTGCCTTCAATCACCCATCCATCTATGTCCCGCATCACACCTTCGCAATATTGTGTATTGTGCAGCTCGGCTCTGGCTAAAACCTGCTCCAGCCGGTTCAGATGTTTCATGCCGGCCAGCACGGGAGAATGGCCAAGAACGGTGTCACAAAACGTAACGCTGAGACCATGGCGAGACCTGTCATCCGGCAGGGACACTTCGGGAAACCAGCCCAGAATAGAGCGTCCTTTCGCACCGGCAGGATTATAGCCCCGGCCACCGCTGCCACGGGTAATCATAATTTTTGCGGTGCCGCTGCCACGGTGTTCAATAAATTTTATCAGCTGTTGCCGTAACACCGGCTCATCAAACGGTAGCCCCAGCTTTTGGCAAGAGAGCGTTAAACGGTGCCAGTGGTGCGACAACAGGGGAATTTCACCATCGACAACGCGCAGGGTTTCAAAAATACCGTCCCCGTAGTGCAGACCTCGATCAGACAGGGGCACGGAGTCCGCGGGAGAGCCGTCTACCCAAAACTGCGAGGCATAGGAAAAGACCTTGTGTGTCATGATAAGTGCAGCTCTGGCCTTGTCGGCACCATGCTAAACAGGCCAAAAGGGTGGCCCGATATTTGTCTGTGCCAAAAAACAGAAAGGCCGCACATAACAGAATGTCAGGTGCGGCCCTTCAGGAATTTGTTATCGATTACTGGTGAGTATTCACGTAATCAATGGCTTCCTGCACAGTCGTGATTTTTTCAGCTTCTTCGTCTGGAATCTCAGTTTCAAACTCTTCTTCCAGTGCCATCACGAGTTCTACCGTGTCAAGAGAGTCCGCACCGAGATCTTCCACGAAGGAAGACTCGTGGCTGACTTCCTCTTCCTTCACGCCAAGCTGTTCACAAACAATTTTCTTGACGCGCTCTTCAATAGTACTCATGCCTAACCTTGCTCCTGTTATTACATGCAGCCTCAGACTGCGAAGGGGTAGTTTATATAATCAGTTGAGAGAATTTCAACCCCGAAATTGCACCAATAATAACTGAGTTTATCGTCAAACTCTGCATATTTTCACAACTTTTCTGAAAAGTTGTGCTGCTTAACGGGGGAATCTACCCCATATACATGCCGCCATTCACATGTAGAGTCTCTCCGGTGATATAGCCACCTTCCAGACCGGCAAGGAAGGCAACGACACCCGCAATCTCTTCCGGCCGCCCCAGACGCCCCAGTGGCACCTGATTGAGCAGGTTCTGGCGATGCTCTTCCGGCAGACAGCTGGTCATGTCCGTATCGATAAAACCGGGCGCCACGGCGTTAACGGTAATATTGCGGCTGCCCAGTTCACGGGCCAGCGCACGGGTAAAACCTTCCAGACCCGCCTTGGCGGCTGCGTAGTTGGCCTGCCCGGCATTACCCATGGAGCCAACGACGGAGCTGATATTGATGATGCGGCCAAAACGCGCCTTGGTCATGGCGCGCATACAGACCTTGCTCATGCGGTAGATGGAAGAGAGATTGGTGTTGATAACATCATCCCACTCCTCATCCTTCATGCGCATAAGAAGATTGTCTTTGGTGATGCCGGCATTGTTGACCAGCACCAACGGTGCGCCAAACTGCTCGGTCACCGCTTTCAGTACCGCGTCTATGGAGGCTGGGTCGGTCACATTCAGACACACTCCCGCACCGGCAATATTATGTTCAGCCAACACCTCGGAGATAGCCTGAGCTCCCTCTTCACTGGTTGCAGTGCCTATCACCGTGGCACCTGCGGCACCAAGACGCAAGGCGATCGCCCTGCCAATTCCACGACTGGCTCCCGTCACCAGTGCAACCTTACCGGCAAGTGCTGCGTTATCCTGCTGCATGCCCTAGTATCCTCTATCAGTGAGCGGAAAATTTTCCAGTGATGTCACGGGCACCGCACGTTCGATACGCTTGCCCAGCCCTGCCAGTACCTTGCCTGGACCACACTCATAAAAGCTATCGACACCGTTAGCCACCATTAACTGCACACTTTCTACCCAACGAACCGGCTGACTCAGCTGGGAGACCAGATTGTCGCGCAGTGCATTCACGTCGATCACAATCGCCGCAGATACGTTTTGTACAACAGGGATCAAAGGTGCGGAGAAGGTGATCTCGGCCAGATCCTTTTCCAGACGGACAGCCGCGGGCTGCATCAAGGCACAATGTGAAGGCACGCTCACCGGCAGAGCCATCACTTTGCGGGCACCGGCCGCTGAGAAAATATCTACGGAGCGTTTGACCGCCGCCGTCGAGCCGGCGACAACGACCTGTCCGGGAGAGTTGAAATTCACGGCAGAGAGAACCTCACCCATTTGGCAGGCTTCACGGCACAGCTCTATAACCCGGTCATCTTCCAGACCCAACACCGCCGCCATGGCACCCGCGCCCTGGGGCACGGCTTCCTGCATGTAGATACCACGATTACGTACGATACGAACAGCATCAGCAAACTCCAGCACACCGGCGGCAACCAGTGCGGAGTACTCCCCCAGACTGTGGCCGGCGACATAGTTCGGTAACTGACCATCGCGCTGCTGCCATAAACGCCAGAGAGCGACACTGACCGTCAGCAAGGCGGGCTGGGTATTCTGGGTTGCGTTCAGTGCATCTGGCGGTCCTTCAAGAATCAAACTCCGGAGATCAAAACCAAGAATATCGTTTGCTTCAGACAGCGTTGCATTGACGACTGGCTCTGCTTCAATGATCGCAGCCAGCATACCAACAGATTGGGAACCCTGTCCGGGAAAGAGAAATGCGGTACTGGAACTCATGAGTTCTGCAAAATCCTGTTTCTGTGTGTTCCCATTATACAGGGAAACAAAACGTGGAGTGGGTAAAAATATGTTGCTCGGACATTGCCGTATGGTAACAGAGGGGGAATGGGCAGAATCCAGCAGAATCCAGCAGAATCCAGGACATCCATATTTTGAGACCGAATCCCGGACAGAATCGAGGAGACAGAATCGAGGACATCCCTATTTTATGTCCAAATTTATGGATGCCCGGTACCTGCTCTACACCTGTTTACCTTCACCTCTGTACCTGAGGGTATATCGAGGAAGGGCATATCGAGGACATCCCTATTTTATGTCCAAATTTATGGATGTCCTGTACCTCGTACCTAGTCCCTGTACCTACTGTCCTGTACCTACTGTACCTAACCATTGCGATTACTGGCAACCGCCCATGACTCGGGGTTCCGGCGGTTTGCTAGACCTTACCGGATGAAGGGCTTTCACCTTCAATTTTTTGCTGATTTAGCTCGGCGCACTAGGTGTCCTATTTTTAAGTATTGCCTGATCAGCCCTGAAATAAATAAACCCCGGCAGTTTCCGGGGTTTATTTTTAAGGTATGGTCGACATTCAAATCTGAACAGATGTGAATGCTGGAGGTTTTATTTTTAAATGTTTGACTTATTTTTTCTCGTCTATAAAAAGAGTCTTTAAAAAAGTCTTTAAAATAGGAGTCTCAGGAGACTCTGAAGGATTGACTTTCTCTTTCTCGCCTCTATAAGACGCAGCAATATTACCCTCACCATCTGTTTCAATAATATGAATATTACCATCCGGTAATTTAATTATTACAGATTCCCGGTCCACCTCAACGCTCGCACCCGGTTTATGAATTTCTTTTATCCATTCTTCATTAATCACAACCATCATTTCAATTCCAATTCCCTCGCCATCCTCGTCAATCTGGTAGATCAGATGTTCTGTTGGGAATATGTTACGGTCTCTATCGAAATACGTGATTTGACGAGTGTATAATATATCCGCATCATGGTAAGAATCCTCCTCATCATCATCCAGGTGGAATGTTATACTATTAGTATTCATTTTGCTTTCTTCTGAGAAAACCACATACTTCACCTTATTATTATCTCCCGTCAGTTTCCATGACCCTGTTAAAGTCGAATTATCGTCCGCCAGTAGTTTCTGAGTACTTAAGTCTATAGACTCGGCGACAACCATACTTGATAAGAAAGACATCAGTGACAGAGCAAGCACACCTGATAATATTTTTAAATTTTTCATAATTTTTTCTCCTTGTGGCAAAGCAAGCTATCCGTAAACAGTACAAGATAAACATTACCGTGCGTGATTTTTAAAAGAATTAACAGGCTACTCGTGATTTCTGCAAACACCTTTTGGCTTGTAAAATCGCACTCTCTATAGCTAGCCTGTACAACAATTGACTGAAGTTTTATGTAATAGTTCAATAATCAATGTGACATTAACAAAAAAATAACCATTACACCAAAGACTACGCTGGCTGTCAGAGTGGGTTGCCCACAATCCCTGAGCACAATGACAGTGTTCCTTACCATTTTGTCAGGGCTTACGCATCGCGAGAATGATTCTCAATAACTACGTAGAATTGGCATATATTGGTTATAAAATATACGCCTATGTGTTAGTAAAATGCTTTTTTGCCTGACAAGTATGTTTTGGTTCTTAAAATAGCCGTATTTGAGCGTCTAAATGCGAATGATTATCACGATGCGTAAGCCCTGACCATTCTGTACAACAGCACGTACCCGTGGTGAACTCCTGCTCTTCAGGGTCCAAAAAAATTGGTATATCCAGGACATCCAGTGCGCCGAGCTAAATCGGCAAAAGATTGAAGGTGAAAGCCCTTCATCCGGTAAGCTCTAGCGAACCGCCGGAACCCCGAGTCATGGGCGGTTGCCAGTAATGGCAATGATTAAGCGTTGATAGGGGAACGTACAGGCTCTGCTCTTTATTAGAGAGTGAGCTCCGAAACCCTCATCGAGAAGCCGACCCTGTTGGATGAGAGGGAAGGCAACACGGCACAGATGTGCTATGCGAGCACCCTGTCGGTTTTCCGGAGTCATAGACCTGGTGCATGTACTGATGTCTTTTGTGCACTCTCATCAATAAAGAAGCGGGAGACCCTGTCAGTGATTCGCTGATCTCAACCGAGATCGTTCACAGCGGGTCGGGGTCAGTGAAGTCAGAACGACAAAGACTGAATATCTACGCTGGCAGGGAGTCAGATAGGCGAATAGTAGTGAAGAAGCCGACGAACAATATGCAGGTAAAACAACCAAACCATAGCGGAGTCGGTGGAGCGAAGGCGTCTAACGGCAACGAATGGCGCAACACGCCGGATCTGCCCGCAACACTCTTATCGTATAAAAAGGTGCAGAAGCAGGATCGTCAGGGCTGGTGCGTCTACATACCAAAGCAAAACAGGGTCGGTCTCAAACCAATCCTCTAAAACCGTGGTAGGAACACCATGAGAGGTAGTTATTCTTGCCATTACTGCCGAATATCTGCCTGCACTATATTTTAGATTTATGGATAACTAACCATACCCCAAATATGCGACGGTGTGTTTGATTTGTCGTAGGAGCCGTATGCATGAGTAGTGCACGTACGGATCTGTGCCGGAGGGGTGACGAATCACAAAAAACTGATAGTGAGTCAACTCGTTACCGCGATTATTTTATCCAAATTTGTGGATGTCCTGTCCCTACCTTCTCTTTCTCATTTTTCTCTTTATGCATGCCCTCATTTTTCGTTTCGACATTGAAGATACTGAATACAGTCAACCTGAACGACAGACCCAAAAATAGGATTATTATTCATTGAGTTCACTCATATCGAGTTTCACATCTGAGCGTACCTTTTTGATTATTTCAAAAAAAGACAATAATTCGGCTGTGGTAATTTCTTTGTAAATCAGTAGATCTAGCAGTTTTTCCATTTTTTTGGAATCAGGAACTGTGTTAATAAATTCGCATTCAACCCTATCAATCATCGACTTACTCTTCATAATCATGACTACCTCTTCGCTCGATAGATTGTCGACAATGACATTATAGTTTTTAACTATTAAATTTTTTGCTTGTTCCTTAGAGCTGTTTAGTTCTTTTTTTGGGTGGTCATTTGTTATTGCTTTTTCTGTATCTCCTATGTTTGAATAAAAAGCCTGACGGTTTAACCAGTATTTTTTTCCGTTGACGTCATCCCTATCAAGTAATTTTATAATATCCTCTACAAGGTCAGATCGAATCTCGTAGAGTATGTTGATGAACTTATTGTTTTTTTGATTATCTTTTTTTTCCAGGACAGATAATAATGTTACTACTTGAAAAGTAGGTATTTTAACCGCATTTATTGCCTGCTTTTCTTCACTTGTAATAACACTTTGATCTACAAGTTTGATCAATATATCATCTGCATTTAGGTTATCTGGAAGGACATCATAACATTTTGCAATAAAAGCTTTGGGGTCATCGACTGTGATAGGTTTATCGACTGTGATAGGGTCAGCTACGGCGCTGTTCTCGCTAAAAGAGGAAGGTGAAGGTGAAGGTGAAGGTGAAGGGGCAGTTGAGGGTACCGATGTAGTACTGGAACTGTCAAGAAGGGGGCGTTTTTTAGATTTTCCACTATTAGTTGAAATAGCACAGTCAGCGACGGCAATAGGGTCATCAATGGCTGTGTTCCCTTTATTTTCTACTTTTCTTTCGCTAATGGTTTTACGTGAATGGCTATCATCATTATTAAATGAAACATGTGGTTTTTTAAAGAAAGAAACAACAGACGTTAATATTTTTATTTTCCTTTGAAAAAAGATTTTAATTTCACTAATAAATATTTTGGTGTCATGGAATTTATTGCATATTGATTTTAAAGTTTTAATTATCATTAAAATGAATATTTCCCGTTATCAGTTAATTAAATATCTAACAATTATAACAACTCATAATCCGCAAGAAAATCAAAATCGTCAATGCTTGCGTTGGTCTATTCCCGTATCATCCAGAGCCATGAACCAGCCCGAACCGTCATCACAAACCGACATCAGTGAACTGAAGCCCCTTGTCAGCAAGCTCCCTGGCAAGGTCGACAGGCTGACCACCGAAAACGCAAAACTGCGCGATGAAATCAGGCACCTGAAAAAACTCAAAGGGCAGTCCAGGTTCAGGCCAAACAAGAAAGAGCCTGAAGCGAGCATCTCCAAATCCGATGACAAGACTGAAAACGAAAAGCCAGCATCAGGCTCGAACAGCACACCACCAAAGAGCAAGCGACCAAAGAAGGAAGAGCGCGGTCGTACAGCCAAACCTACAGCAGTGACTGATAAAATTTGTCAGATCGACGGAGTCGAGTCGAACTGGCAGAAAAAAGGCTACCGGTACTTCACCCATATAGACGTCGAAATGCAGTTTACCGCTACCCGGTATCGGCGTGAGGTATGGCGAACTCCCGCTGGGAAGACAGTTATTGCTCCGCTGCCAGCCCACGTTAAAGGTCATTTCGGGAGCAATCTCACAGCCCTTACGCTGGATCTGTACCATTCCTGCAGTGTTACCCAACCTTTTTTACTACTGGATTGGTTGCATAGCCACGACTGCTCCCTATTAGAGGGTTCCCTTAACAATCTGCTGACGCAAAACCACAACCTGTTTCATCAGGAAAAGGATGAAATGCTAGACGCCGGAATTGCGAGTGCATACGTACTTCAGGTTGACGACACCGGTGCTCGACATGATGGCAAAAATGGTTACTGCACAGTTATCGGCAACGAAACCTTTACTGTTTTCGCTTCCACATCCAGCAAAAGCCGCATCAACTTCCTCACTGTGTTGCAGGGACAGCGTCGGTGTCATGTTCTGAATGAGACAGCCATTGCCTATATGATACACAGGTGGAGATGTCTGCCTAATGGATCGAGATGTTTTCTGGCTACGGGGAATATCATTTTCTGGGTGAAACCGCATGGCAGGCATTTTTGGACGACCATAAAATGTCTTCCAAAGAACAGCGATGCTATGCAACAGAAGCCGTCCTCAAAGGCGGCCTGCTGAGTCATGGTTTCCCGAAGACTATGATCATTCACAGCGATGGTGCACGACAGTTCGACACGGCGTTTGCTCACTCACTGTGCTGGCTCCATGCGGGAAGGCCACTGGCAAAGCTGATACCGGGCAATAAGCTGGAACGAGCTGCTCGGGACTGGATTGAGAAACAGTACTGGCTCCTATACGACGACGTTGAGGCCTATTCTCAGAGCCCAACGGAGGAAAAGAAGCATCAGATAAAACAGAATTTTGATCATTGGGTAACGACACAGGTCGACTACCAGGAACTTCAGGCCGCTTTGGGTCAGCTTCAACGAGCCAGAGAGGAATTGCTGCTGATACTGGATCATCCCTGGCTACTTTTGCACAACAACCTGAGCGAACGGCAGATCAGAGAGTATGTTAAACGACGAAAGATCAGTGGCGGTACACGCCGCACCCTCGGTCAAATGTGCCGAGATACGTTCACAAGTCTGAAGAAAACCTGTGGGCTGCATGGGGTATCGTTCTCTTGGTATCTCAGAGACAGGATCTTAGGAATCGGAAAAATTCCCCGCTTGTCAGAGTTGATTCGGGAAAAGGCTGCTCAGCTTTTGGGCAATTTTGCCTACGGATTTTGAGCGGTTACGACGTAGTGAGGGCGTTATGGACATGTCTGATCCTTCAGCAATGTTGATCCGTTCAAATCAATCTTTGCCTGAAGGCTATTTCTGTGGCAACCATTTTTCATCAGCCAAGTTGAGAAAGCCCCATAAACATAGCGATCAATCCTGACTTGCCCCCACGGGGTTTCATAGATTTTGGGCTCTTTCTTTTTCTTGCTGGTTAGTTTGACGGAACCCAACAGAACGGGGGGAACCATCAGTATCCAGGTACTCCAACTGTTGCGCTGATGCGAGCTGACCAGCCGCATTGAGTTCCTGTTGAAGATGATTCTCAAAATCCAGCACGGATCGCCCGTGCTGAACCGTGATGAGGATTTGAGTTTCGTGATTTTAAGATCACGATAATTTTGGCAGACATAGCAACGAGAAGTAAGGAATATTGACCATTCCAATATAGCTGCTATCTGCCTATTTTTAAAGACCACTTCCAGAGCTCCTTCGACCATGCCCCATCCGGTGTATTATTCCCATCCCCATCAGGTGTATTATTCCCATCCCCATCCGGTGTATTATTCCCATCCCCATCCGGTGTATTATCCCCCTCCTGTGCCCCAGTCTGCTCGTTTGAATTGGACAAGTTTCCATACCCTTTCATTGAGAAATTCTCTTTTGCTAGATAGTTCCCCAGACGACGGCTGTAAAAACTCAGTTCTGCCGCTAAAAGCTGTCCAGCCCACTCTGGTAACAGCCACTGTGTTGGTCCGGGGTTTGAGCGATCTTGCTGTTTCATTCCCAGAGAGGGCCAGGACCAGGACGTGCCGGCGTCGCTCCAGTTTAAAGTTATGGCTGGCTCGTTTACGCCTTCAAACCTAAACAGTGAATAGTTTAACTCTCTTCGAATAGACTGAGCCAAACCGAGCTGCTGGTCTGGTATTGAATACTGAAATAAGTTAGGTGCTATCCTTTCCAGCAACGCACCCTGGGGGGAATTCTCGTCATTATTGCGGCGAGACCGGTTGTTTGTAAAATAGGCTTCATAGGACACTGCGATAGCGTCGATGATCTCTGGAGAAAGTGCACTGTGTACGCTGGTCAGACCCAAGCGATCCTTTTTTTGGAACAAGGTCTGTAATAGCCAGGGAGATTCGTAATGTGATCCAAAATCACCATCAATCTTAATTTCAATATGCGTTTTTAAAGCAGGATCAAGGAAAAATGTTGTAAGACGATTATGCCCGTTATCTTCTATAGGATGAATAGCGATTTGCTTCACATTCATTTGTCTCAGGATGCTTGCCAGTTTTGAGTAACTATCGTTTTTTCCTTCTGGCACATCAACAGGCATACGGTTAAATTGGTATACTGCCTGTTTTGGAGTAGTATCGGTAAAAATAGCTTTTACAGAGAAATGGTTAGCCACGTGACCTGATAGATCAGTGTTAATAAACTGGGTCTGATAGGGGCTGGCATGTTGTGTCTGAAGATCCCCTATGAGATAGGAGGATTTTAGTACGGCGGCCAAACCGTAACTTAATAAAGGGTTATATCCTATAGTCTTCAACAGAAAGGGCATTATGTACCAGGATCCAACATTCGATACGGTTAGAAGATTGGACAGAATATAATAACCCGATAGGCCATAATACACGGGGTCTTTTAACTCCATCAACAGTAGGTTGGAGACCCCTATTGCACTAGCTGTTGATACGACACCCCCCAAAAAGCTTTTTATGATAGATGAAATTTCTTTTGATCCGAATCCCTCAAGATAGACGACTTGATGGCCGCCACGCACCAGAGTTCCTGACTCTGTGAAAGTGACGACTGGTAAATAATTTTTGGCACTATCCAATAGGCTAAATACCTGACCACTCGTTTTCATCTCCGGATCCCTTTTGTTTCTGGGGTCTGGAGCAAAATATATTCGATCACCACCGATCAGGTACTTATCAGCCTTTTGTGCGGACAGCGGCAAAGCCGTTATCGCAGCGAGCGATGTGGCAATCAGTGTACTAGTTTGCAGAATGCGTAGTATTTTCATAGGAATTGAAATTAGCCGTATTCGAGGAAAATACAAGAACGCAGTGTTCTTCTAACGTAAGCCTGCTCAAAATCCGTAAGCAAAAGCGGTCGTTTTTCATACGAAACTCTTGATATTACTGGCCTGTATCCAATTACTTGGTTGAGGACATCCACACTTTACCTGGTTACTTTGCATCCAAATTTATGGATGTTCTGTACCTGCTATACCTGTTTTGTGTGTCCAGTCCTAAAATAGATTGACACTTTTTTACTTAAAGCACCTGATGTATTT
>SAMEA5043665__coassemble_102_pt1 | contig 27840 bp, 28 predicted proteins | sample SAMEA5043665__metabat2_low_PE_004 | metagenome-assembled genome bin SAMEA5043665 (sample SAMEA5043665) | Gadus morhua | reverse complement strand
TGACAAAACTGGCATCCAGTGCAGTTTTTACTACGGAATCCATGGGGGAAAGGCATCAGCGGTAGACGATATGGTATCTCTATTTTCGCTGATTTCCCTCGTGGTTACTGCTCTGAAAACTTTCCTAAGTGTTGGTAATAGTACGAGCAGTGTCAAAGGATAGGAGTCGGCCGGCGTATTCCAGTGTCTGCCTGAAATACACTTCTTCTCCTTGCGATCGAAGGGTCGAATTCCAAATATAAGCTGGTCACCAAACGGGAGTGCCAGCCGCTGCTCCTGAAAGCCCTGGCGTATCGACTGTTCATGCCTCCCGATACAAAAAAGCCTCAACCGAAGTTGAGGCTTTTTTGATAAATCCTGGTACCAGTGGCCGGACTCGAACCGGCACGCCCGCAAAGGCGGTGGATTTTGAATCCACTATGTCTACCAATTCCATCACACTGGCATCGCAAACGGTGCGTAGTATACCATTTAAGAATAAGCATGCAAGAGTCTTTGTTGTGCGCCGATACACAGCAAGAACTTTCACTATCAGGAGATGGGCTGTGAACTCTACGGGTTCCTCTGACAGAAGGTCGTCTACATCGTCTACATCGTCTACATCGTCTACATCGTCTACATCTAGCTACAGTGCCGACGATGAGTCATCTGAAGAATCAGGTAGCACTACTGATTCGGGAAGATCTGTTCAGAAGCGAGCGGGAATTTCGCATTTCAATGACGAGTCGGGGAGGCAGAGCGGAGATGGCGTGACAGATGTGAGCCTGGACAGGCGAAGTATGTCCGATAAAGGCAGCATCACTTCCGATGACTCTGGCTTCAACGAGAATGAAAAAATAAAACTGAGGGATAAGTTATTAACAGCCCGCCAGAGGATTATGGCTGAGCAAAGAAATCTTTTTGCGCAACTGCAAATGAAAGAGCAAAGCAACCTGTTCCTAAAGGCGCTCTCGGACCCTGAATTTGCAAAGAAGGAGGGTGTCAATATTGCTCTGGAAATCGGTGGCAAACGGATACAACTGGTTCCGCGACTTTCCGGAGAGGAAAACAATTATCAGCTCAATGGCTATAAAGACAAAATAAAGAATTCTATGACTGATGTCATCCGTAAGCTTGATCCGGTAGATACGCTAGAAAAAAATATTAAGGCGAACGAGAACGCACTTAAAAATAAGAAAAAAATTCTGGAAAAGCTGGGCGCTAAGATTAACCTGGAGACGCAGAATGCCTGGCTGAAGGATACCGTGGTAGTGCTGGATTTGAGTGACCTCTCTGTTTGTGGGCGGCAACGTGATCCATACGCCATTCCGGATGAGTACTTCAAGAATCGCCCCTCAGACCCGCAGTCAGGGAATAACTACCTTATTCACATAAACGATGATTCTGATTCTGATTCTGGTTCTGGTTATGATGCTGATGATGAAACAATTTTGAACTCATTGCCTAGAGAGAATCCGGTATCACGAACAGATGAGTGGATCAGTTCGCAACAAAATCTCAGCGACACAGATACCTGACTTTTCCCGCCAGTTTCGTTATCCTCCCGCTCTTTTTTGTGCGGTGAGGTTTAGCGACCAATGCGCGTTAGCGATTTCCATTTTGAACTCCCCGATGAACTGATTGCGCGCTACCCGATGTCGGAGCGTAGCGCGAGTCGTCTGCTGGTTGTCGATGCAGAGTCTGATCAGCCTGTGCATCGTACCTTTCGGGATATTATCGATTATCTGAATCCCGGTGATCTCCTGGTTCTCAACAATACCCGAGTGATTCCAGCCCGCCTGTTTGGTCAGAAAGAGAGTGGCGGCAAGATTGAAGTGCTGGTTGAGCGGGTGCTCGATGATCGTCGGGTACTGGCCCATGTGCGTTCCAGCAAATCCCCCAAACCCGGTACGAAATTACTGCTGGAAGGCGGGCTGGAAGCGGTAATGGTAGAACGGCAGGAGGCACTGTTTCTGCTCCGGTTTGCTGGAGATGAGTCCGTGGTTCATCTGTTGGAACAGCACGGCCACATGCCCCTGCCCCCCTATATTACCAGAGAAGACGAACTGGCCGACCGTGAACGCTATCAAACCGTTTATGGTGAGAAGAAAGGCGCTGTCGCTGCGCCTACCGCCGGCCTGCACTTCGATGAAGAGCTGTTTGCCGCCCTGGATGCCAAAGGCGTGGAAAAAGTTTTTGTCACTCTGCATGTTGGGGCGGGGACTTTTCAGCCGGTACGGGTGGACTCGATCAAGGATCACCACATGCACTCGGAATATCTGGAAGTTCCGGAAGAGGTTGTCGAGGCGGTCAAGCGCACCAGAGCCAATGGTGGCCGTATTGTTGCTGTGGGTACAACCTCCGTTCGCAGCCTGGAAACTGCGGCCCGTGATGGCGAACTGAAGCCCTACGCCGGCGAGACCGATATTTTCATCTACCCCGGCTACCAGTTTCAAGTGGTTGATAAGCTGATAACCAACTTTCATCTTTCTGAATCGACGCTGCTGATGCTGGTTTCGGCGTTTTCCGGGTACGACAAAATCATGAATGCCTACCAGATTGCTATTGAAGAGCGGTATCGCTTCTTCAGCTATGGTGATGCCATGCTGCTCACACGCAAGTAATCCGCAAGGCTAATAAATTATTCAACAGGAGACGACTCCATGCGTCAGGAATGCTTCATGTCATTCGAAAAGCTGGGTGAAGATGGTCTTGCCCGCCGTGGGCGGCTGACCTTCCCCCGTGGCACCATCGAAACCCCGTGTTTTATGCCGGTTGGCACCTATGGCACGGTCAAAGGCATGCTGCCCAGGGATATCCATGAAATTGGTGCCGAGATTATTCTCGGTAACACTTTCCACTTGATGCTGCGTCCGGGCACCGAGGTCATCAAAAAGCACGGCACCCTGCATGATTTCAATGGCTGGAACAAACCGATCCTGACCGATTCCGGCGGCTTTCAGGTGTTCAGCCTGGGGGCGATGCGCAAGATTACCGAGGAGGGTGTCGCCTTCCGTTCGCCGGTGGATGGAGCCAAGGTGTTTATGTCGCCGGAATCCTCCATGCAGGTGCAGCGGGATCTGGGCTCCGATATCGTGATGATCTTTGACGAGTGTACTCCCGGTGATGCCGGCCTCGAGCAGGCTCGCGTCTCTATGGAGCTCTCCCTGCGCTGGGCCCAGCGCAGCCGTGAGGCCCATGCCGACAGCCCCTCTTCCCTGTTTGGCATTATCCAGGGCGGCATGTTTGAAGATCTGCGCGCGCGCTCTCTGGACGGTCTGCTGGACGTGGGTTTTGATGGCTATGCGATCGGTGGCCTCTCTGTGGGCGAATCCAAGGAAGATATGCTCCGCATTCTTGACCACACCCCCCGCCGCATTCCTTCCGAGTATCCCCGCTACCTGATGGGTGTGGGTACGCCGGAGGATATCGTTGAGGCGGTGCGTCGTGGTGTCGATATGTTCGACTGTGTGATGCCGACCCGCAATGCCCGAAACGGTCACCTGTTTACCGCTCAGGGGGTGATCAAGATCCGTAATGCCGTGCATCGTCACGCTGAGGAGCCTCTGGAGCACAATTGTGACTGTTACACCTGTCGCAATTTCAGCCGTGCCTATTTGCATCACCTCGACAAATGCAATGAAATGCTCGGCTCGATGCTCAATACCATCCACAATCTGCGCTACTATCAGCGCTTGATGGCTGGATTGCGACAAGCTATTGAACAGGGTACATTGAGCCACTTTGTGACGGAGTTCTACGCAGCGCGTGGGCAGATGGCGAAGCCTCTGGCTGGTTAATTCAGCTGTTTTTGGTGTCGCCCCTTGAAAATGGCTGCCATCAACACCACGTACAGAAGCTTGCCGGAATATCCATTTCGACTGAAACAGCCGTGCGCTGAAACAGCCATGAGCCTAAACAGCCGTGAGCCTAAACAGCCGTGAGCCTAAACAGCCGTGAGCCTAAACAGCCGTGAGCGGGAAATGTTGCCCACCTCAAATGATGAAAACGGGGGCTGCATTTCCCTAGTAAATAACCAAGGAGTATGAAAATGAGCTTGATTAGTCAGGCATTTGCCTCTGCTGATGCAGCAGCCGCTACCACTATCGGCAGCCCAGGCATGATCGGTCAGTTGGTAATGCTGGGTGGTTTTGTGGTGATTTTCTGGCTGCTGATCTGGCGTCCACAGAGCAAGCGCGCCAAAGAGCACAAGCAGCTGCTGGCAGCGATCAGCAAAGGTGATGAAGTGGTTACTACCGGTGGCATCGTGGGTAAGGTTGTTAGTGTTTCTGATGACTTTGTCACTTTGCAGGTAGGTGCTAATGTTGAGCTCAACTTCCAGAAGAGTGCTGTTGCCGCTATTCTGCCAAAAGGCACGATGAAGGCAATAAAATGAACAGTCTTGCGGAGGAGTTGTCATAAGACAGCTCTTCCGCACAGCTAGAAGGAATTCCAAGCTCTTATGAATCGCTACCCCTTATGGAAATATTTCATAATATTTTTGGTTGTGGCAATCGGTGTGTTCTACGCCCTTCCCAATCTCTACCCGGATGACCCGGCGATCCAGATCTCCAGTGTCAACTCGGCTACCTCGCTGAACGAGGCTCAGTTGAAACAGACTGTGTCTGCGCTTGAGTCTGCCGGAATCAACGTTAAACAGGCTGAAGTGGGTGATCGCGGCAATATCCTGATCCGCCTGAATGAGAATGAAGATCAGCTGCCGGGCAAGGCTGCTGTCTCCAAAGCTCTGGGTCATGATTACGTGGTCGCTCTCAATCTGGCGCCCACCACGCCTGGGTGGTTGAGAGATCTGGGCGCTGCCCCGATGAAGCTTGGTCTTGATCTCTCTGGTGGTGTGCACTTCCTGTTGCAGGTCGATACCATGAAGGCCGTCGAGACCCGCATGGATATCTATGCCGGTGAGATGCGTACTGCCCTGCGTCAGGGGCGTCTGCGTTATCGCACAGTGCCGGACTCTGATCCTGTGGTTCGTGATCTGGCTTTCGCTGATGCGGATATTCGAGAGCAGGCGCATACTCTTCTCGCTAAAGAGTTCCCGAATCTTACGATTGCGCCCCGCGAGAAAGGGTCCCTTTATCTTCTCAGCGTGCGTATGCCAGAGCAGCAGATAAAGGAGCTGGAAAATTACGCCATTACCCAGAACCTGAACACTGTGCGCAACCGTGTGAATGAATTGGGTGTTGCTGAGCCTCTGGTCCAGCGTCAGGGTCGCAGCCACATCGTGGTGGAACTGCCTGGCGTTCAGGACACGGCCGAAGCCAAGCGTATTCTCGGCAAGACCGCCAATCTGGAATTCCGTCTGGCATCGGGTTTTGATGCCTCTCCCGGCACCTATGAGACCTTTGAGTTCCGTTCCCAGCCTGGCCGTACCGCCAATCTGGAGCGTGACATCATTCTGACCGGTGATCAGGTGGCCAACGCCCGTTCCAATGTTGACCCCCAGACCAACAGCCCAGAGGTGAGCATCACTCTGGACGGTCGTGGTGGTGAGCTGATGGCTCGTGCTACCCAGAGCAACGTCGGTCGGGGTATGTCGGTGCTGTACATTGAGCAGCGCTTTATCGGCAACCGTACCGAGATGAAGACGGTTGATGGTGAGCAGGTAGAAGCCATTGTTCCCATGTACCGTGAAGAGAAGAAGATTATCAGTCTGGCAACCATTCAGTCGGTGCTGGGCAATAACTTCCGCATTACCGGTCTGGACTCCCGCGCCGAATCCTCCGAACTGGCACTGCTGCTGCGTTCCGGCTCTCTGGCGGCACCGATGCACTTTGTTGAAGAGCGTACGGTCGGCCCGAGCCTTGGTAGGGATAACATCCGTATGGGTGTGAACTCTACCATCGTCGGTCTGCTGCTAATCATGGTGTTCATGCTGGTGGTTTACCGTGTGTTTGGCATCGTGGCGAATATCTCCCTGCTGCTGAATCTGGTGATGCTGCTGGGCGTTATGTCCATTCTGGGAGCCACGCTAACCATGCCGGGTATTGCCGGTATTGTGCTGACTCTGGGGATGGCGGTCGATGCCAACGTGCTGATCTTCTCCCGTATCCGGGAAGAGATCAAAAACGGGATGTCGCCCCAGCGCGCTATCTCGGTCGGCTTTGACCGGGCCGCTGAGTCTATTTTCGACGCCAACCTCACCACCCTGATTGTGGGCGTGGTGCTGTACGCCATTGGTACAGGACCGATCAAAGGCTTCGCGGTGACGCTGTCCCTCGGCATCCTGACCTCCATGTTCACCGCTATCCTGGTCAGCCGGGCACAGGTGAACCTGTTGTACGGTAACCGTCGTCAGCTCGCAAAGCTGTCTATCTAAGAGGAGAGATGAATCATGGCAAAGAATGATTCCCGGCCAGAGGCTGCCTCCGGTGAGACGGCTTTAGGCGGTGTGTTAGACGACAACAAGATGTTCGGACCGGTCCGGGTCTGGAGCTTCATGAAGTACCGTATGCTGGCAACGGCGTTCTCGCTGGTGCTGGTGCTGGGTTCTGTTGGTGCTCTGTTTGTCAACGGTATTAACTTTGGGCTCGACTTTACCGGCGGTACGCTGGTTGAGCTTTCCTATGATGATGCGGTGAATGTAACGGAGATCCGCGCTCAGCTGGAAGAGCTGGGTTATAGCGATGCGATTGCCCAGGAGTTTGGCTCCGCCAATGATGTCCTGATCCGTGTGCCGGGCGGCGAAGCCGATGCCAGTATGGGCAGACGTATGGCTAGCCAGCTGAACGACTTGTACGCCGGTGATATCGCCATCAAGCGGGTTGAGTTTGTTGGTCCGCAGGTGGGCGAACAGCTCCGTGATCAGGGTGGACTGGGTCTGCTGGCGGCACTGGGGCTGGTTATGCTCTACATCGCCTTCCGCTTTCAGTACAAGTTCTCTGTGGGCGCGGTGATTGCACTGGCACACGACTGTATGATCATACTGGGTGTGTTCGCCCTGTTTAATCTGCAGTTCGATCTGACGGTACTGGCAGCGATTCTGGCGGTTGTCGGTTACTCCCTGAACGATACCATCATCGTTTATGACCGGGTGCGGGAGAACTATCGCAAGGTGCGTCGTGGTACGTCCGAGGAGATTATCAATATCTCCCTGAGCCAGACTCTGGGTCGTACTCTGGCGACCTCCGGTACCACCTTGATGGTGCTGTTCTCCCTGTACTTTCTGGGTGGCGATACCATTAGAGGCTTTGCCACAGCGCTGTTAGTGGGTGTTGGCGTGGGTACTTACTCCTCGATCTACATCGCCTCCAATATGCTGCTGTACCTGAACGTGACCCGTGAAGATCTGATTCCTCCTCCCAAGGAGGATGAAGTAGACAAGATGCCTTGATGGGTACGGCTTCACAGATAAAACAAAACGCCAGCATTCGCTGGCGTTTTTGATGTGAAGTGTTGTGGAAATCCCGGCAGCCGGAGCCGTGCTGCTTGTGATGGATAGCGCTGTGACATCGCTCCCGTGTCACGGTGACCTTGTCAGGAGGCCTGCAGAGGAAGAGGGGAGCTGCCTGGGAGCTAACAGTGAACCGGGAAAAAGGGAGCACCCGCAGACAAAATGCAGGTGCGTAAAAGGGGAGTTTACTTAATGTCTTCAGTCACGAATGGCTGAATGGTGGTCAGGATCTCTTTGAAAATCTTCGGGTTACCACAGACAATATTGCCTTTTTCCATGTGCTTGTGACCGCCGCGGATGTCACCCACCAGACCGCCGGCTTCCTGGATTAGCAGCGCACCGGCCGCCATATCCCACTCTTTGAGACCTATTTCCCAGAAACCATCAAAACGACCGGCTGCCACGTAGGCCAGATCCAGAGAGGCAGCGCCCATGCGGCGAATACCCGCAGTTGGGCCGATCAGGCTGCGGAACATGCTCATGTAGCTGTCCAGATAGACCATCTGGTCAGCACGGAATGGATAGCCCGTGCCCAGGAGTGCGCCTTTCAGGCTCAGACGGTTGGCGACGCGGATACGACGACCGTTCAGGGCAGCACCTTTGCCGCGGCTGGCGGTGAACTCTTCACGGGAAATCGGGTTGTAAACCACTGCGTGTTCAACACGGCCGCGGTAAACGCAAGCGATGGAAACGGCGAACTGGGGTACGCCGTGAATAAAGTTGGTGGTGCCATCCAGAGGATCGATTACCCACAGGTAGTCTTCGCCTTCACCCTTGCCAGGCTGGTGGCCGGTCTCTTCTCCCAGAAAACCGTGATCTGGGTAAGCTTTCTTCAGGTTGGTGATGATGGAACGTTCAGAAGCCTTGTCGATTTCAGTAACGTAGTCGTTAGGTTCTTTGTTCTGAACTTTGATAACGTCCAGCTTCTCGTAACCTTGGGCAATAATTTCACCCGCCTTGAGCGCGGCGCGCAAGGCCATAGTAACCATTGGTTGCATAGGGATGTGTTCTGTGAGGTGTGTGAACTTTAGATAATCGACGGATTATATCACTAGTGGTTTTGTTTCACAGTGATTGGGATGTAAAAAACCATTGCGGTTATTTCGTTTCGTTCCGTCTGTTCTGTTAAAATTGGGGGATTTCATTTTTATAACCCCGTTTGGCGGGATAGGCTGGTTGCTTCAAAATGTCTGTAGAAAATATCCGGATTGTTCTAGTGAACACGACCCACCCCGGCAATATCGGTTCGGCGGCACGGGCCATGAAAACCATGGGGTTGTCGTCACTCTATCTGGTTGATCCGGTGGTGTTTCCTTCTGGTGAAGCGAGGGCACTTTCATCCGGAGCGACCGATCTGCTGGAGAACGCAATAATCACCAAAACTCTGGAAGAGGCGATTGCCGATTGTGAGCTGGTGATTGGTGCCAGCGCCAGGGTGCGTGGTATCTCTCTGGAGCTGACGGATCCAAGGGAAGGCGCCCATATTGCCGTTGCTGAAGCGGCTTCTGGCACCAGGGTGGCTCTGGTGTTTGGTCGGGAAGATCGCGGTCTGACCAATGAAGAGTTACGTCTGTGTCATCGACAGGTACACATCCCCTCTGTGGCAGATTTTAGTTCGCTCAACCTTGCTGCTTCTGTGCAGGTGCTCTGTTATGAGCTGCGTATGGCGCACCTGGCTGGCGAAGGGGAGAGCGGTGTGCCGGATATTCGGGAGCGTGCGTTGGCAGATTCCGCCCAGATGGAAAGTTTTTACCAGCATCTGCGTAGTACGCTGGATGAAATCGGCTTTTTCAAGAGCTGTAATCCGGACAAGATTATGACGAAACTGCGTCGTGTCTATGGACGCAGTCGCCTGAATTCGGTGGAGTATAATATTCTCCGCGGTATTCTGTCTGAAACTCAGGCTGCTGTGCGGAATCTGCGCCGGTAAGCGGGGTTTTCGGAGGGTGAGGCTACATGTGCAATAGAGAGATCACAGGAACGCATTACTATGTTTGAAGAATTGCGTGAAGATATTCGTAATGTGCTGAATCGAGATCCGGCAGCACGGAATACGTTTGAGGTTTTGACCTGTTATCCGGGAGTCCATGCTCTGTTGTTGCACAGGGTGGCGCACGCTCTCTGGAGGCGTCAGTGGTTGTGGTCGGCAAGAATGGTCTCCCATTTTTCCCGTTGGCTTACTTGTATTGAAATTCATCCCGGTGCCAGACTTGGGCGGCGTCTTTTTATTGATCACGGTGTGGGGGTTGTGATTGGTGAAACGGCGGAGGTGGGTGATGATGTTACCCTCTATCAGGGCGTAACCCTCGGAGGAACCCGTCTTGCGAAGGGTAAGCGTCATCCCACTCTTGAGGATGGTGTGATTGTTGGTGCCGGTGCCAAGGTGCTAGGGCCTCTTATCGTTGGTAAGGATGCCAGGATCGGCTCTAATGCGGTTGTGGTTAAGGAGGTCCCTGCTGGTGCCACGGTGGTTGGTGTTCCAGGTCGGATTGTCAGACAGGGTTCCCCTGTCAATCCGGTGCAGCAGGAGGTGGCGAGGAAAATTGGTTTTGATGTCAATGAAGTCACCCGGGATATGACTGACCCGGTTGCTCACGCTATCAATACGTTGCTTGAACATATGATCGCTGTAGATGGTCAGTTGGAGACGCTTTGTGCTGCCATGAAAAGTAGCGGCATGGATTGTAAGGGGGGTGTTGTTCCGAAGTTGCGTAAGGAGGATTTTGAATCTCTTGCCCGGAACTCTCTGGACAGTGCCCAGCTTTGATTTTGCTTATAATTATCGGTTCTTTTAATTTGTTTTTATATGCTCATTTCCCCAATAAGGCAGCCTGGTCAGGCTGTCTATCCAGATTATTTGGCGATTAGTTGACTAAAACGCTTGGTTATTACATAATTCAGCGCAATATGCTCAACAAGTTTCTCTGAGGAGCGGCTTTTGGCTCTTAATCCGTGCAGTATAGTCGTGTGAACAAAAGAGCTTACGGGTCCGTTTTTTTATCAGGTATGTCAAATTTGGCATAAAAGGATAGGTTCAAGCGGATATGCGTCTCACTACCAAAGGCCGCTATGCGGTAACAGCCATGCTTGATCTGGCGCTACATGCTGGTAGTAGTCCCGTGACGCTGGCTGATATTTCTGGACGTCAGGGCATATCCCTTTCCTATCTCGAGCAGCTGTTTGCCAAATTGCGGCGAAAAAAGCTGGTCACCAGTGTTCGTGGTCCTGGTGGTGGTTACTGTCTGGGGCGGGAGACTGGTGATATTGGCGTTGCTGAAGTGATTGATGCGGTTGATGAATCTGTTGATGCGACCCGTTGCCATGGGCAGGAGGGTTGTCAGCAGGGTGATGTCTGCCTGACCCACCATTTGTGGTGTGATCTTAGCGAGCAGATTCACACGTTTCTCAGCGGTATTACCCTGAGTGATTTGATGGAACGCAAGGAAGTGCGCTCCGTTGCCGAAAGGCAGAATCGGGAACAGGAAGAGGCCCGTAGACTGAATGTTGAAGATCAAGAACGACGTATCTCGATTGAGTCGCTCTGATCTGTTGTTTCCCGTCCTGTTCAGGTTGAACGGCGGGCATCATAACCCGGGAGAAAACCTAGAATGAAGCTGCCTATTTATCTCGATTACGCCGCAACTGCGCCGGTTGATCCACGGGTGGCAGAGAAAATGGTGCAGTGCCTGACCTCCGAGGGGAATTTCGGTAATCCGGCGTCTCGTTCCCATGTCTTTGGCTGGAAGGCCGAAGAGGCTATTGAGAATGCCCGCTCGCAAGTCGCTGACCTGATCAATGCTGATCCCCGCGAAATTGTCTGGACTTCCGGTGCTACCGAGTCAGACAATCTGGCCATCAAGGGCGCTGCCCACTTCTACAAGCGCAACGGCAAACATATCATCACCTCCAGGCTGGAACATAAGGCGGTGCTGGACACCTGTCGTCAGCTTGAGCGCGAAGGTTACGAGGTTACCTATCTGGAACCCGGTGCCGACGGCATCATTACTCCCACACTGGTAGAGTCTGCGATTCGTGAGGACACCATTCTCGTCTCCCTGATGCACGTTAATAACGAGATCGGCACCGTGACCGATATCGCTGCCATTGGTGAGATTACCCGTCCGCGCAAGATTATTTTCCATGTTGATGCCGCCCAGAGTCTGGCGCGTCTGCCTATCGATATAAACGAGTTGAAAGTTGACCTGATGTCGTTTTCCGGTCACAAAATTTATGGTCCCAAGGGTATCGGTGTTCTCTATGTGCGCCGCAAGCCCCGTATTCGTCTGGAGGCCCAGATGCACGGCGGTGGTCATGAGCGCGGTATGCGTTCCGGTACTCTGGCGACCCATCAGATTGTTGGTATGGGTGAAGCCTGTGCACTTCTGAAACAGGAACTTCAAGCCAACGCCGAGCATGCAGAGAGCCTGAAGCAGCGTTTCCTCTCCCACCTTGATGGTATAGAAGAGGTTCATGTGAATGGTTCAATCGTTCAGCGGGTGCCTAGTGTTCTCAACGTCAGCTTCAACTTTGTTGAGGGTGAATCCCTGATTATGTCTCTGCAGGATATCGCCGTTTCTTCCGGTTCTGCCTGTACTTCGGCCAGCCTTGAGCCCTCTTACGTACTGCGTGCTCTGGGTCTGAATGATGAGATGGCCCATAGCTCCCTGCGTTTCAGCTTTGGACGTTTCACCACAGAGGAAGAGGTTGATCACGCCGCGGAACAGGTTCGCAAGGCTGTTGAGAAGCTGAGAGAGCTATCGCCATTGTGGGACATGTATAAAGATGGCATTGATCTAAGCACGGTGGAATGGGTTGCTCATTAAGCGACGCTGTTGTACGCAATTTGTTGTACACAATCGAGCCTGAATGATCAGGTAACGGGAATTAAAGCCCGCATCTGGTATGCAGGCGGAGGTATAGAGTCATGTCTTACAGTAAAAAAGTAATCGACCATTATGAGAACCCTCGTAATGTCGGCAGGATGGACGACGATGACCCATCGGTTGGTACCGGTATGGTCGGTGCGCCCGCTTGTGGTGACGTTATGCGCCTGCAGATTAAGGTTGATAATGCAGGGGTAATCGAGGATGCCAAGTTTAAAACTTACGGCTGTGGTTCTGCGATTGCATCCAGCTCTTTGGCTACCGAATGGATGAAAGGGCGCACTTTGGATGAGGCGGCAGAGATCCGCAACACCCAGATCGTAGAAGAGCTGGCTTTGCCACCGGTGAAGATCCACTGCTCTGTGCTGGCGGAAGATGCGATTAAAGCCGCAATTGACGACTATCGCAGGAAACAAAACGACAGTGCTGCCTGATCGGGCAGTACTGTTTACAAGATTTAAAGTTATAAGGTCACAAGGGCTTATAAGGACCTGCGGGTTCGCTTTGGGTTAGTGTCTCTGTATTCATGTGTCATCAGGATTATTCATGGCAGTTAGTTTAACGGAAGCAGCAGCAAAACATATTCGTCGGCAGTTGGATGGGCGCGGGAAGGGTTTGGGTATCCGTCTTGGCGTTAGAACCAGCGGCTGCTCCGGTATGGCCTATGTACTGGAGTTTGTTGATCAGCCAAATCCTGAAGATGCAGCTTTTGAGTTTTTCGGGGAAACGGTTTTTGTCGATCCCAAGAGCCTTACCTACCTTGAAGGTACTGAACTGGACTTCGTTAAGGACGGTCTGAACGAGGGGTTCGAGTTCAATAATCCCAACGTTTCCAGTGAGTGCGGCTGCGGCGAAAGCTTCAATGTCTGATATTCCGATCGGTATAAACTTCCACTCCAGCTTTTTTGAGTTGTTCGGTATTCCACTTCATTACAATGTGGAACGTTCAGCTATTCATGGGCGTTATCTGGAGCTTCAGCGTATTGTTCACCCAGACCGTTTTGCCGGGCTTGGTGAGCGGGGTCAGCGTTTGGCTGTCCAATATGCGGCGTTTGTTAACGAAGCATTTGATACGCTCTGCTCCCCCTTAAAGCGGGCGCTCTACCTTCTGGAAATTTCCGGCCATCCGGTGGATATAGAAAAAAACACAGTGATGGATACGGCGTTTCTGATGGAGCAGATGTCCCTGCGGGAAGATCTGGCCGAGGTGCGTGGCTGCTCCGATCCGGAAGCTGCGATTGAAGCTGTGCGCGAGCGGGCTGAAGCGCTGATGGGTAGCTTGAAAGAGGAATTTGTCAGTTACTGGCAGCAGGGTGAGAGTGGTTTTGCAAAAGCGGCGGACTGTGCCCGAAAAATGCACTTTGCTGACAGGCTTCTGACGGAGGCCGAGCAGCTTGAAGAAGACATATTCGACAACTGACTTTTTCTACAGCCGCACGCTGATACGTGTTATAACGCGCACATTGACGACAGTGTCTTTAGATATTCAATAATCTCGATGTCTCAGCCGTAAGATCGGTTTGTTGGCGGCTGTTTAGGAAGAACCATGTTACTGCAGATATCCGAGCCGGGGCAGGGCCCTGATCCTCATCAGCGCAAGCTGGCGGTAGGGATCGACCTTGGAACCACCAACTCTCTGGTTGCCACTGTGCGCAGTGGTACCGCCCAAACGCTGCCCGATGCCGGCGGCGAACATATTCTGCCCTCTGTCGTGCATTACGGCAGTCAGTGCACCATGACCGGCGGCGAAGCACGTCGACTGGCTGCGGAAGATCCCCTCAATACCATCATCTCCGTAAAGCGTTTTATGGGACGGGGTATTGCCGATATTCAGGGTCTGAATGGTGTGCTGCCCTACCGTTTTACCCGCACCGATCAGGGCATGCCTTTTATTGAGACTGTTCAGGGTGAAAAGAGCCCGGTGCAAGTTTCAGCAGATATTCTGAAAACCCTGCGCCGCCGTGCCGAAGAGACTTTGGGCGGTGAGCTTCTGGGTGCAGTTATTACCGTTCCCGCCTATTTTGATGATGCCCAGCGTCAGGCGACCAAAGATGCCGCTAAACTGGCGGGGTTGGATGTTCTGCGCCTGCTCAACGAGCCTACGGCGGCAGCTGTCGCCTATGGCCTTGATGACGGTGGTGAAGGTGTTATCGCAGTCTATGATCTTGGTGGCGGCACCTTTGATATCTCTATTCTGCGTCTTCATAAAGGTGTGTTTGAAGTGCTGGCCACCGGTGGCGATACGGCGCTGGGTGGTGATGACTTTGACCGCTGCGTAGCCAGTTGGATATTGCAGCACTCTGGTCTGGATATGGCGGCTCTTACTCCGGAAGAACAGCGCAAACTGCTGGATGCCGCTTGCGAGGCCAAGGTGGCGCTAACCGATGAAGAGTGCATTGAGATTGTCTTCAAGGACTGGTGCGCTACTCTGGATCGCAAAACCTTCAACAGCCTGATTGATCCGCTGATTGACCGTACCTTGAAAAGCGTAAAGAAATCCCTGCGTGATGCAAAATTAAAGACTGTTGATATTGATAATGTAGTGATGGTCGGCGGCTCTACCCGCGTCTTGCAAGTACGTGAGCGTGTAGCTGAGCTGATCGGTAAAGAGCCATTGACCAATATCGATCCTGATCGAGTTGTTGCTGTCGGTGCCGCACTGCAAGCGGATGTACTGGCAGGCAATAAGTCGGCCGACGATCTGCTGCTGCTGGATGTCATTCCACTGTCGCTTGGTCTGGAGACCATGGGTGGTTTGATGGAAAAGGTCATTCACCGCAACACCACTATCCCCGTGGCCCGTGCTCAGGAATTTACCACCTTCAAAGATGGTCAGACGGCCCTGGCCATTCATGTGCTGCAAGGTGAGCGAGAGGTGATTGAAACCAATCGTTCCCTGGCGCGATTTGTACTCAATGGTATTCCGCCGATGCCCGCCGGTTTGGCCCGTATTCGAGTGACTTTTCAGGTAGACGCCGATGGTCTTTTGAGTGTCAGCGCCCGTGAGCAATCAACCGGGGTAGAAGCCTACGTTGAGATCAAACCCTCTTATGGTTTGTCCGAGGGACAGATTACCAATATGTTGCAGGATTCCTACGCCTTTGCTCAGGAAGACCGTAGCGCCCGCAAGCTGCTGGAAGCCCGTGTAGAAGCTGAGCGTATTTACGAAGCGCTTGAAAGTGCCCTCAAAAAAGATGGGAACATTCTGCTTCTGCCTGAAGAATATAATCATTTGTTAAGCGAGGCCCGTCGTCTGGCAGAAGCAACTAAAAGCCAGGATGTCGAATTTATCATTCAGGTGACGGAGCAGGTTGCCAAAGCTTCCGAAGTATTTGCCGGTCGTCGCATGAATGCCGGAATTCAGGCGGCACTGTCCGGCCATTCGGTGCAGGACCTTGCTGATAGTGTGGATAATAGTGACAGGCTGGAGGAATAAATAATGGCTGAGAAAACCCGGGTTGTCTTTCTTCCCCACGATGAGTTTTGCCCTGAAGGTGCAGTCATCGAAGTTGAGCCGGGCACCAGTATTCTGGATGCTGCCCTGAGTGAAGGTATCGAGATTGAACACGCCTGTGAAAAATCCTGTGCCTGTACCACCTGTCATGTGATTGTGCGTGAGGGTTTTGACTCCCTTGAAGAGTCTGACGAGCTGGAAGATGATCTGCTCGACAAAGCCTGGGGGCTGGAGCCTGAGTCACGCTTGAGCTGTCAGGCACGGGTGTCCGGTGAAGAGCTGGTGGTCGAAATTCCCCGCTACACCATCAACCAGGTATCGGAGAAGCACTGATGAAATGGTCGGATATTCAAGACATCTCCATCGCGCTGAGCGAGAGTCGCCCAGAGGTTGACCCCCGTTATGTAAACTTTGTTGATCTGCGTAGTTGGGTGCTGGCGTTAGACGGGTTTGATGATGATCCGGATCGCTGTGGTGAGAAAATTCTGGAGGCCGTTCAAGCGGCCTGGATTGAAGAAATCGATTGATTATCCGTCCCTGTGCGTACATCTGCTCTGGTCTCAGGCCGAGCAGATGCGTAAAATCCCCGTCCTTCTCAGCAGCTGATCACTCTGTGATCAGTGATTGCTATAAATATGTTGCCCTGTCGGACAGGTGATCCATGAAGTTTCCCGGTCAGCGGAAAATCAAACACTACTTTCCAGTTAATGCGGATAATCGCTTCGATCGCGAGAGTGTCGCGTTTGGTCATGTGAATACCTACGTAACAGGTATCGATCAGAACATTGTTGATATCACGGCTCAGGTAGACGACAACCTGCTGGCAGAGTTCGGTCTGCAGAAAGGGATCTCCCAACTGTTCGCCAATAACGATACCGCAGAGCGCCTCTACACCTATCTGCTCAACCATAATCTGATTGAAGAAGAGTTTGCCGGTGGCACCATCGGCAATACGCTACACAACTATTCGGTTCTTGCTGATGACTGCTCCATCCAGTTTGGGGTGATGAGCGAGAATATTGTTGTCGGCACGTCTGCGTACCGCTACTTGTGCAATACCAGTAGCAAGGTTGATCTGACGCACCTACAGCCGGTTGCTGGTGCTCTCGGGCGAGCTTTCGCGCTGATTACGCCTGATGGGGAGCGTACCTTCGGTATCAGCTCAGGTAGAATGAACGAGTTGTGTGAACAGTATATTCCCGAAGATGTTATTGTCGAAGGTTCTGCATTGTTGCTCTGTGCTTACACGCTGGCGAATCCGGATCTGCCGATTTACGACGCAACCATCAAGGCGGCTAAAGCCGCCAAAGCCAGTGGCGTACCTGTTGTGTTGACCATGGGTTCTCATCAGATGGTGGCGGCACGGCGGGAAGAATTCAGCGCTTTTCTTCGGGAATATGTCAGTGTTGCTGCCATGAATGAAGAGGAAGCCGCAGCATTAACCGGACTCAATGATCCTCTGCTGGCCAGCGAAAAGGCGCTGGATATGGTGGACATGGTGCTGTTAACTGCGGGCCCTGAAGGTCTCTACCTGAGCGGTTATTCTGACCGTGAGTTGCTGCGTCAGTCCAGCAACCCGATCCGTTCCGGTTCGATCAGTGATTTCAATCGCTACGAATTCAGTCGCCCGATGTTGCGCAGTGACTGTGCTGATCCGGTCAAGGTCTACGCCCAGATCGATCCCTACATGGGTGGACCAGAGCGCATCAGCAACACCAATGGTGCTGGTGATGGCGCACTGGCAGCGGTGGTGCATGATATTGCTGCGAATGACTTCCACCGTCGTGTATTGCCAGCCTCTGTCAAACACGGCAAGTGCTATCTGACTTATTCCTCTTTTGCCCAGGTCTGCAAATATGCGAACCGGGTCAGCTATCAGGTATTGGCTCAGAGTTCTCCCCGGCTCTCCCGTGGTTTGCCTGAGCGTGAGGATAGTCTGGAAGAGGCCTACTGGAGCCGCTGACGGAAGTACAGACTGAGGCTTGACTCAATCAAGCCTCATTCCAGCTTGCTGAAGGTGTACTCAAGGGTGATCTCTGTATCCGCATTGACCATGCCGGTTTTTTTATTTTGCACTTTCGATAGTTCTTTCAGAGTAAAAGCAGAATCACTAAAACTCAGGAAGCTATCTGCATCGTAGTTTTTCTGTGTGAGTACTGCCGGGTTTTTTTTCGCATATTCCTCATTAAGAGTACGAATGCTGGTTTTTTGTACGCCATTTAACTTGATTGTAATTGCATTAGCACCTGAAGTATCTTCAGTAATTTGCTCTGAATCTGACTTCTCTTTGCAAGTAGAACATGTTGCTTTTGTTTGGATTTTTTCGGATGTTTGCTGAAGAAGAATAATATAACGTAGACAGTTTCCACAAAAACGATGCCCACAGGGGAGAGATTTCGCCGCTCGTATGAGTCCCGTGCATGATTCGCAAAAAATATCATCTGTGCTGTCTTTTTCTGAAAAAGTCTTTTTTGTATTCAGAAATTTTGGATCGAATCCTCCATAAAAAAGTTTTGAATGTCCCTCTTCTGTTTTTAACATCGGATAATCCTGCGGCTGTAATTTCTCTCCAAAAAAGGGCAGCCTCACCCGCCTCGCAAAAGCAGAATGTTTTTGCAAGGGATGCAGCCGGTCGTTTGTTTCGCTGACAGACTGTATTTCTTTTTTATTGGCGGTTTGCGCTCGGCAAAAATGTGGCTGTGTTTCTTTAGTACTGCCGCTGGATTAAAGCCAGAGTTGCCCGTTTGACAAAATTTCCTGAGAAATTGACGGAAAGTGCGCATGGAGGCGTTCGCAGACACTTTTTAGAATAGAGCACAAAATTTCAAGATCGGGGGGGCGTCTTTTCATAAACGCCCCCGGTTTTTTCGTATAAACAGATTGATAGATCAGGACACCCTATGGCCGAAGGCACTTACCATCAGGAGCTTCACATCTCTTGGGAAGAGTTTCACCGCGACGCGCGCGCGCTGGCAGACAAACTGAAAGGCCGCGAGTGGAAAGGCATGCTGGCCATCACCCGTGGTGGTCTTGGCCCGGCGACTGTACTGTCCCGTGAGCTGGATATTACCCATGTGGATACCATCTGCATTGCCAGTTACGAACATCAGGATCAGGGCGAGCTGCAGCTGCTGAAAAGCATCAGTCTGGAAGATGGTGGTGACGGCTGGCTGGTGGTAGACGATCTTGTTGATACCGGCAAGACTATCCAGCTGGTTAAAGAGTTTCTGCCTCAGGCGCACGTTGCGGCGATTTATGCCAAGCCCGCCGGTGAAAATATGGCCGATACCTGGCTGACCCGTGTGGATCAGAATTGCTGGGTCTTCTTCCCCTGGGAATAATAAGAAAACCGCTTCCTGACCGCTTCTGGCAAGAAGACTAGCGAGAAGAGCAACTGGCGGTTAATATTGTGGACGCATAACAAGAAAACGGCAGTATGCCGTCACAATAACCGCGTGGGTCTGTGTTGCTGTGTTTGTTTGCAGTGCTCACCGGAAAAACGTCAGGAGAGAGGCAATGACCGTAGAACGTACACTGTCTATCATCAAACCGAATGCAGTCGCCCAAGATGTTATTGGTCAGATTTACAGTCGCTTTGAGGACGCAGGTTTGAAGATTGTTGGTAGCCGAATGCTCCACCTGTCCAGGGAGATGGGCGGGGGGTTCTATGCAGAGCACAAGGAACGTCCCTTCTTTGATGATCTGGTGGCATTTATGACCTCCGGTCCGGTTATTGTCTCTGTTCTGGAGGGCGAGAATGCCGTCGCTCTCCACCGGGAAATCATGGGTGCGACTGACCCCAAAAAAGCAGCGGCCGGTACTATCCGTGCCGATTTTGCTGAAACAATTGATGCAAATGCCGTGCACGGGTCTGACTCACCGGCATCGGCGGCCCGTGAAGTGGCTTACTTCTTCAAAGACAGCGAAATCTGTCCGCGTACCCGCTGATACCTTATGCAGAAAATGGCAGCCCACCTTGAGGCTGCCAGCCTGCAAAGGCTATCAGCCGGTGCAGTATTTTATCGAGGTGATGTGATCAATGCGTGTTGAAAAAGTTAATCTGTTGGGACTAACCAGAGAGAAACTGATCTCTTTCTTCAAAGAGATCGGTGAGAAGCCTTTCCGTGCCCAGCAGGTTATGAAGTGGATCCATCACTTTGGTGTTGACGACTTCGGAGCCATGACCAACGTCAGCAAGGCGCTGCGGGCGAAGCTGCAAGAGATTGCCGAGATTCGTGGCCCTGAAATTGTGTCATTTGATGAATCAAGCGACGGTACCCGCAAGTGGGTTGTCCGCGTAACCAGCGGCAGCTGCGTTGAGACCGTTTATATTCCGGAAAATGGTCGTGGTACTCTGTGTGTCTCTTCCCAGGCCGGCTGCTCACTGGATTGCAGCTTTTGCTCCACCGGCAAGCAGGGTTTTAACTCTGATCTGACCGTGGCCGAAATTATCGGTCAGGTGTGGATGGCGGTGAAATCCTTTGGTCCGCCAGCCTCCAGCGAAGTGCGCTCGGTGACCAACGTGGTGATGATGGGCATGGGGGAACCGCTGCTCAACTTCGACAACGTTATTGATGCCATGAATCTGATGCTGGACGATTTTGCTTATGGTCTGTCCAAGCGCCGAGTGACCCTGAGTACTTCCGGTGTCGTGCCTAACCTGCTCAAAATGATCGGCAAAACCGATGTCTCTCTGGCGGTCTCTCTGCATGCCCCCAATGATGAACTGCGCAACGAACTGGTGCCTATTAACAGGAAGCACAACCTTCAGGCGCTGCTGGCGGCGATTGATGCCTACATGGACAGCCTGCCAGATAACTCCCGGGTGGTGACTATCGAGTACACGTTGCTGGCCGGTATTAATGATCAACCTGAACAGGTGCAGCAACTTATTCGCCTGCTCAAAGATGTACCCTGCAAGATTAACCTGATACCCTTCAATCCATTCCCTCATTCGGGATATGAGCGCCCCAGCAACAATGCCATTCGTCGTTTTCAGGTCGCACTGATGGATGCCGGTTTCAATACAACGGTTCGCAAGACTCGGGGTGAAGACATTGATGCCGCCTGTGGTCAGCTGGTGGGTTCCGTGATGGATAAAACCCGTCGCAGTGCCCGTTATGAAGCACAGCGACAGGGGTCGTCTGAAGTTGTTAAAATCGTAGAACAAGTGTCCTGATCGTGTGTGGCTGTGCTTTTCACAGCCCTGTGACAGGCCTCGGAGCGAATAACAAACTATGGATAACCTAAAACGCTGTATGCAGATGCTGACTTTGGCCGCAGGTGTCAGCCTGTCTGGCTGTGTCAGTACTCTCCCTTCGGAAAGCAATGTGAGAGACCCGGAGGTTTACGAGCAGAAAAACCTCGATATTGCCATCGGCTTTCTGGAAAAGGGCTACCCAGAGCGTGCTATCGCCCGGCTGAACGAGGTTCTCAAGGAGAACAAAGGTTCGTTCCGTGCCTACGGCATATTGGGTGTTGCTTATCGGGAGCAGGGTGAGTACCCGTTGGCCGAGGATAGTTTTAAACGTTCCCTTGATCTGAACCCCGCTGCCTCGGATGTTCGTAACAATTACGGCGGTCTGCTTTTCCTGACCGGAAAGTATAAAGAGGCTCAAAAGCAGTTCGAACGGGTAACAGAAGATATCTACTATGTTAACCGCAGTCGTGCCTTTGAGAATCTGGGCTTTGTCGCCCTGAAAATGAACAACCGTGACGAAGCGCGGACACAGTTTGAGCGCGCTCTCAGGCTCGACCAGAATATCCCCGCAGCCAGTCTGGAACTGGCGGAGATACTCTTGGAGGATGGCAATTATGTCGAGTCAGAACGCTATTTCGGGCATTATGAAAATCTGACCCGACGGGTACGTCCGTCATCCCGCGCTCTGTGGCTTGGCATTCAACTTGCCCGTATTTTTGACCAGCGAGACAAGTTTGAACAGTATGCTGAGCTGTTGGCGCGCTATTATCCCGGCTCGAAAGAGTATCGCGAATATAAAGCGTCACTGCGTTACCGGAGAAGACCTGGTATTCGCGGCTAATTTTGGTCGCTGATCGGGTGTGATGAAATTTTTGTGTTTTTGAACTGTCTGAATAGATATTAAAGGACTGTAAGTTGGCAAAGCAGCTGCAAGCCATTCGTGGTATGAACGACATTCTCCCTGAGCAGACCGCTGTATGGAGCTGGTTGGAGAGTCACGTACGTCATACTCTGGCTCAGTATGGCTACCGTGAGATGCGGGTGCCCATTGTTGAGTTCACCAGCCTGTTTGCCCGTGGCATCGGCGAGAATACCGATGTTGTGGAGAAGGAAATGTACACCTTCGTGGATCGGGGTGGTGATAGCCTGACCCTGCGTCCTGAAGCGACCGCCTGCTGTGTCCGTGCCGGTATTGAGCATGGCCTGTTCCACAACCAGCAACAGCGTTTGTGGACCTCCGGCCCCATGTTCCGTTACGAGCGGCCACAAAAAGGCCGCTACCGTCAGTTCCATCAGGTCAGCGTAGAGACCTTTGGCATGGACGGTCCGGACATCGATGCAGAACTGATTCTGCTGACCTGGTCCCTGTGGAAGAAGCTGGGGCTGGACGAACACGTTACCCTGGAGCTGAACTCCCTGGGTGATCTGGAGTGCCGTCAGCGTTACCGAGACGCGCTGATTGCTTATCTGGAGCAACATATCGATGCTCTGGATGAGGACAGCAAGCGCCGGATGTACGCCAATCCGTTGCGGGTTCTGGACAGCAAGGATCAGGGGACTCAGGCGGTATTGGTTGATGCACCAAAACTGCACGACTATCTTGATGGCGAGTCTCAGGCACACTTTGAAACACTGTGCACTATTCTCGACGATGCGGGTGTAAAATACATCGTCAATCAGCGTCTGGTGCGCGGGCTGGACTACTACAACAGAACCGTCTTTGAATGGACGACCACTGCGCTGGGTTCCCAGGGAACGGTCTGTGGCGGCGGTCGCTATGACGGTCTGGTCGAGCAGCTGGGTGGCAAGCCGACCAAAGCCTGTGGTTTTGCCATGGGTATGGAGCGTCTGGTTTTGCTGCTGGAAACCTGCAGCCTGGTACCGAAAGAGCTGTCCACAACGGTGGATGTCGCTCTGGTAACATTTGGTGACGTCGGGACTTACGGTATGATGTTGTCTGAGCGTCTGCGTGTAGCCTGCCCTGATCTGCGTTTGCAGGTTTGCTGTGGCGGTGGCAGCGTGAAGAGTCAGATGAAGCGAGCCGATAAAAGCGGCGCCCGTATCGCCCTGATGGTTGGTGAAGACGAGAAGCGTGAAGGCAAAGTCAGTGTCAAGTATCTGCGGGAAGATAAGCCGCAGGAGGTGCTGACCTTTGAGCAGCTGATCGCCACTATCGTCGAAGAGCGCTAGTGAGTGAAGAGCTGGTTGGCAAGGTTGCTAACCGGTAAGTTATGCATATCTGCTACGGTCTGATCTCTCAGAAGATAGGCCCTGAGGCTCATGCCGTAGATGTGTTGTGAAACAATACCAGAAATTTTGGAGTATAGAGTGGATAGTATGCGTACTGATGAGGAGCAGGTCGCGGCCCTCAAACAGCTCTGGAAAGATTACGGCTCTGCCGTTGTTTCCGGCGTGCTGGTTTCTCTGGCTTTGGTCTATGGCTGGAAGGCCTGGAACAACTATAGCGTTCAGCAGGCTCAGGAATCTTCCGGGCTTTATCAAGAGTTGCTTGATCTCTCCCTGCGTCAGCCTGGTCAACCACTGACAGCAGAGCAGCAGACCTCTTTTGATCATCTGCTCCAGACGCTGGTAAAAGATCACAAAGATACAGTCTATACCCGTTTAGCCACTCTGCTGAAGGCTTCTCAGTCGGTACAGAATGGCGATCTAAAGACCGCCAAAGAGCAACTTGAATGGGTGTTGCAACAGAGTCCGGAGCGAGATATTGCGACCATCACCCGCATGCGTCTGGCGCGTGTGGAGCTGGCCGATAATAACGCGGCCCGTGCTCTTGAGATTCTGCAACAAATTGACCAACCAGGTGCTTTCAAAGCATCCTATGAGAGTATTCGTGGCGATGTTCTGCTGGCGCTGACACGTCCTGATGAGGCTCGTGAGGCTTATCAGCTCGCAGTGAACCTCGCCGCAGCAACCAAAGGATCAAGCCCACTGGTCAACCTGAAACTGGATGATCTGGCCAAGCCCGGAGAAGATAACGAGTAATGTTGAACCTTGCCGCACTAAGAAAGAGGCATGATGCCCTGAATAGAGGATTTCTTCCTGTTGCACTCAGTCTGGCTCTACTTGGGCTTTCAGGCTGTAGCAGCGACGGTGAGGAGGTCATTGGACCCAAACCCTTGCCAAAATTCAAGAATGAATTTGCCATCAAGGAGGTCTGGAGCCGGGATGTTGGTGAAGGTCAGGGGGATAGCTGGCTGCATCTGACACCCGTTGTTCAGGACGACCGTATTTATACGGTTGGTGCGGAAGGACGCATTACTGCACTGAACCGTATGACCGGTGAAGTGCTCTGGAAGACCAACCTCAAACGCCGTATAAGCGGCGGTGTGGGAGCCGGTGAAGGTCTGGTACTGGTTGGTAGCCGCGACGGTCATGTGATTGCACTGAGCGATAAAGATGGCACTCAGCGGTGGGAATCTTCGGTTTCCAGTGAAATTTTGGTAGCACCACAGATTGGCAGAGGCGTCGTTGTCGCTCAGACTGTCGATTCAAAGCTTACCGGTCTGGATGCTGAGACCGGTAAACAGCTTTGGCTGCAGGAGACCACGCAGCCGATTCTGACCCTGCGGGGCACATCCACACCGCTGATCGAGGGTGATAGTGTTTTTGCCGGTTTTGCTAATGGCGAAGTGCGGGCTTATCGTCTGGATAGTGGTTCCCCACTCTGGGATAGCCGGGTTGCTACCCCTAAGGGTACCTCCGAGCTGGAGCGCATGGTCGATGTTGAAGCTACCCCGCTGATGAGCAGTGATCAGCTCTACATGGTGAGCTATCAAGGCAGCATTGTCGCCATTGATCCTGTCAATGGCCGGGTTTTGTGGAGCCGTGAAGCGTCCAGCTATGAAGGCATGAGCGAAGGCTTCGGCAACCTCTATCTGACCGATTCTGAAAGCGCCCTGTCCGGCGTTGATCAGCGCACTGGCCGCGTTGTGTGGAGTCAGAAGGATTTGCAGCATCGTAGCCTCTCCGGTCCTTCTGTTCTGGGTAGCCAGATTCTTGCCGGTGACTTTGAAGGTTACCTGCATGCGGTCTCTCAGGTTGATGGCCAGATTGTTGGTCGTACCAAAGTGAACTCCTCCGGTATTCGGGTGAGGCCACTGGTTGTTGATGATACAGCCTACGTGTACACCAATAATGGCGAACTCGCCGCTTTGCGGCTGGAGAGCAGAACCTCCAATTAACCGGAGGCTCGCTGTTCACGATAATTTGAGCCTGTAGCCGCTCGAGCTGGTTATAGCTGGTTGCAGGCGACAGTCACGGACGGCTACCACGAGGTGGCCGTTTGTTGTTTTCTGTCCCCAGGCTTTCAATCGTTGCCAGTGCGAGAAGGCCGGGACCTTGATGTGATTTTTGGAAAGATTAAGAATGGTTCCTGTCATTGCCCTTGTTGGGCGTCCCAATGTGGGTAAATCCACCCTGTTTAACCAATTGACCCGTAGCCGCGATGCTCTTGTCGCCGACTATGCCGGTCTGACACGGGATCGCAAATACGGTGAAGGCCGCTTGGGTGAGCGCGATTACATCGTGATCGATACCGGCGGTCTCAGTGGTGATGAGGCTGGTATCGATAGCCATATGGCTGATCAGTCCCTGACTGCGATCGACGAGGCCGATATTGTCCTGTTTATTGTGGATGCCCGTGCCGGTCTGACCGCTGCCGATGAGATGATTGCTGACCATCTGCGCCGCAGTCACAAGAAAGTGCATCTGGTCATGAACAAAATTGACGGTATCGATGAAGACTCTGCCGCCGCCGATTTTTTCAGTATTGGTATGGGAGAGCCCCTGCCTATCGCTGCCTCCCACAGCAAGGGCGTGCACCAGCTGATTGATCTGGTTCTGGAAGAGTTTCCGGGAATTGAAGATTTCGATGTGGAGCCGGAAGAGCCAGGTATCAAACTGGCGATTGTCGGTCGTCCCAATGTGGGCAAATCCACGCTGGTCAACCGCATGCTCGGCGAAGAGCGTGTGGTGGTATTTGATGAGGCGGGTACAACCCGTGACAGCATCTACATTCCCTACGAGCGTTTCGGTCAGCGTTATACCCTGATTGATACCGCCGGTGTGCGTCGCCGCGGCAAGGTTCATGAGACGGTGGAGAAGTTCTCCGTTATCAAGACCCTGAAAGCCATGGAGGACTCCAACGTCGTTATCCTTGTGCTTGATGCCCGTGAAGGTGTCGTAGAACAGGATCTGCACATGCTGGGCTTTGTGTTGGATAGCGGTCGTTCACTGGTGGTTGCCGTTAACAAGTGGGACGGCATGACCCCGGATCAGCGTGACGATGTCAAGCGGGAACTGGATCGTCGTCTTAACTTCGTCGATTTTGCCCGTATTCACTTTATCTCCGCCATGCACGGCACCAATGTTGGTCACCTGTATGAGTCTGTGGAAGAGGCTTACGCGTCTGCTACAGGGCGCTGGTCGTCCAATCAGCTGACCCGTATTCTGGAAGATGCGGTTGCCACCCATCAGCCCCCTATGGTGCGCGGTCATCGGATCAAGCTGCGTTACTGTCATATGGGTGGTACCAATCCACCGACGCTGATTATTCACGGTAACCAGATCGATTCGGTGCCCAGCGCTTACACGCGCTATTTGGAAAACACCTTCCGCAATGTGTTGAAGCTGATGGGTACGCCGCTGAAAATCAGCTACAAAGGCAGTGAGAACCCGTTTGCCGAGCGTCAGCGCATGGAGCAGGCACAGAATGCCAAGCGTCGTCAGGTTGAGCGCGGCTCTGAGAAGAGACGTGCCGATAAAATGGATGCCAAGGACAGGGCCCGAGGCAAGCCCAAGCCGTTGGGTAAGGTCAAATTGGCCGGTCCTAACAAGCGTAAGCTGAAGAACAAGGCCAGAACTATTTAGATCTCATCTGGAAGGTCTGAACTTATCTCCAGCTGACTCTCGTCATCCTCGTCATCCTCGTCATCCTCGTCATCCTCGTCATCCCATGCAGATTCAATGTCCGGGATGGTGGGGATAGCGGGTGTCAGCGGGTGCGGGTTATAGGCTTTGCGCAGACGCTCCCTCGCCATGGTTAATGATATTCTGAGATCGTCGATTTTTATTTTTTTATTACTACGAATCAGGAAGCTACTGGTGAGCATTATTACGGCGACAGCCGCTTGAAGCAGTGGTTTGTTGTTATCTAAACGCATAATGCTATTGAAGCGGTCCAAGGCGATTCCAGTAAACAGGCTGGATGTGACCTTTTTTGTAAAAAAACTGAAGAGGTGGTGGGAGGCCAGCCGGCTATACAGTAAGTAGTAACCGCAGAGCATCACGCTAGTCATAACGCCCGTCAGGGCCAGACTTTCGCCGGTAAACAGGTTGGGTAGATCGGTCATATTTTCTCCCATCCATGCTACAGCACCTGCCACGAGCGCAGGCACGTGCCCGTGGGAGAGCGCATATATAATGGTATCCCATACTAAATGGCGGTCCAGGGGAATGCTCACCTGGTTGTAGAAATACTGCGGAGAGTATCTTTGCATAACCCCTGCATGAATTAGCTCCAGAGCGAAATCCAGTACCACCGCCAAAGAGACTGTCAAAACTTTATGCTCGGTCGAGTTTCTGTGCTCAAGTTCGCTAAGCTGCTTCTCCAATTGATGAAAGTAAGCATGATGGCGTAACTGATGGTGCTGCTGTATCTGTTGCTGATCAGTGGTACGAGCCACTGTCGGCAGACTGTACAGCAGGACTAGAGCAAGTGCTGGTAAAAATCGCTGCATCTGCTTCCCTGTTATGGTCTTGTGCCCGTTCTGAATTTCACGGTTAGTGAGAGGCAGAGTAGACCAATAAAAAAGCGATGCTAGTTATGCGTTTCAATTTTAGTTATGCGTTTCAATTTTAGTTATGCGTTTCAATTTTAGTTATGCGTTTCAAT
>SAMEA5043665__coassemble_100_pt1 | contig 28391 bp, 25 predicted proteins | sample SAMEA5043665__metabat2_low_PE_004 | metagenome-assembled genome bin SAMEA5043665 (sample SAMEA5043665) | Gadus morhua | reverse complement strand
CCACCATCGATTTTCCGAAGGAGCTTCTTGTTCAAGAGGCTGCTGTTCAGGAACCAGCTGTTCAAAAAGAGGCAACTCAGAAGCTTTCTGCCAAAAATGGGCCCGGTGAAATAACCTATCACACCCTCAACCGCTTTGAGCTGGCCCAAGATGAACAGTTACTCTCACAACTCTTTGGTCTGTTGATATCGGCCCATTACCAGACCAGCCCGGAGGATCTGTGCCAGATTCTTGATCGCGATGATCTCACTATCACCGTACTGATGCAGGAGGGTATGATTATCGCAGCCGCACTGCTCAGCCATGAAGGCGATTTCAGCCGAGAGATGGCTTTCGATATCTGGGCAGGGAGACGTCGTCCAAAGGGGCATTTGCTGCCCCAGACTTTAGCGGCCCATGCCGGTCATCCGATGGCACCAGAGCTGTCCATGACGCGCATTATGCGCATCGCTGTCCATCCGGAACGGCAACAGAGGGGGCTTGGGTTCTCTTTAGTCGCTCACATCAAAGCGAGCCTGTCGTCACAGGGCGTCGATATGCTGGGCAGCTGCTTTGGCGCAACCGAGGAATTGCTCAGCTTCTGGCAGAAGTGTCAGCTGATTCCGGTTCATATTGGCAGTACCCGCAATGCCGCCAGCGGTTGCTTTAGCGTAACCGTCACCACCCCCCTCAGCGAGGCGGGAAAAGACTTGCATCACCGCGCCAGCAGCCGTTTTCGAGCAACCATCTACCACCTTGCCCGGTACTCCCTGCAGTCCATGGAGACCGACATTTTGCTCTCCCTGCTTCCCGTGGATCTCACACTGAGCAGCGAGACCAGAAACCGACTGCAACTGTTCACGGACTACCAGCTCGCCATCGACAGCTATTTACCTGAGTTGATCACACTCTTCACCAAGGTATTGCCGGTCACCAAGGTATTGCCGGCATTCAAAGAGCGGCTGCCCCATAATCATAAGGTCTTGCTAACCGGTCGGTTTCTACAAAACAAAAGCTGGGAAGAGGCGATTCGTGAGAGTGGCGTATCGGGAAAAAAAGAGGCAGAACAGATTGTCATCTGCTCCACCCAAAACCTTTTGCAGATTTTTTAGTCGGACACCATCATCACTTGTTGCGGTGATGGTTTCTTATGCCCGATTTCGACCAACGTTTTATCCTCCTGCGGCGCTTTGTTGCCATTTCAGGTTAACGCTTTTCGCCGCCTCTCTGGCCAGAGCATCTTCAGCACTGAAAACCATATTGTTCACATCGGGAGGCATGCTGACACCCGTAGCATATTGCTTATACAGTTGCGCTCTGTCTCTGTTAGCGTTGGCATCAAGCTCCAGTAAGGAATGGGCGTAGCTGTTGTATACCTCAGGCAGGGGAGAGTCCCCCAGCGCGACAATGGCACACTCAAACCGAAGCATCGATGCCCTCACATACTCACCAGTCATCTCTTGCCCCTGACAATCACGTACATAACTGCGGAAACTGAGACGGGCCGCCAGACCATCGTCATAGATGGCAGAATACGTGCCACCATAAAGTGCATGAAGAGCCGGAATGGAGGGAGGCACCTTAACCTCGCCAGCCTGTGTCAATAGCTCTTGCACTTTTGCCTTTTTGGTCAACAACCCCCAGGTTGGTTTCATAATCTGAACATAACGTCCCTGGGCATACGTTCTCCAGAATACCAACTGGGGAGACGGCTCTTTTTTATCGTCCTTTACTAACTGCACAGCCGCAGATAACACATCTGCCGCCTCCTTGAGCAGCACCGTACGCTCAGACTCCTCTTCCTTCCCCTTAATTGGATCAGGAGCCATATACAAGGCGTAAAGTGTCTGGGCGCGATAAGCAACATATTTGCCATCGGCCGTTCCCAATGCCAGTCCCTTACATTTTGCTGTGGCAAAATCACCTTCAAACAGCGAACGCCACGCATCAAGCAGACCCGGATCTTCAGGAAGGGGATCACCGGTAGCACGCGCCAGTTTTGGCCAGAGCGTAACGATGTTATCTCCACTGAGGTCAGGTTTATAAAGCCCCTCTGGATAGGGCTTCCAGTGCTCATCTGCCATCACCTGTGCAACCACAAACAGGCTCGCAGACAGAACCACTCCTTTTAGTAAATGCTGTCGGAACATCGCCTCATCTCCCGGCATTTATGCCGCATTTTAAAACTAGTGATACTCGTACCCACACAATCTATGACACTAAAATCGAACCGTAAGTTGTGCCGAAAGCGTATGGGCATGCATCCGCGTGTAACGGGCTGTCAGATGGCCAGGATCTTCAAAAGTACCATCGGGAGTCAGTCCCTGACGAGAACCATCCGCCTTGTAATTGGCCTCCTGAATACTGAACGATGGCATAAACATATAGCCGTAAGCCAAATCCAGCGTGTAGTTATCGCTCAGCTTGTAGCCCACCCCCATTGTTAGCCATTGCCGATCATTGTCGGGAATCCGGGCCGAACGGGTAGCGTCTGAAACCGGTGAGTTATCGTGGGAGTAACCGGCTCGCAAAACCAGATTGTCACTCAGCTGATATTGAGCACCACAGGAGAGACTCCAGGTATCTGACCAATTTTGAGGAAGGTAAGCCAGCAGGTGTCCTGACGGCACACCGTTGCTGGTACTGACAATATCGGATGCGCTCCGACCAGGAAGGCTACCATGGCTGGAGATTTTGAAGTGTTTAAACCGGCTCCATCGTGTCCAGATCGCACTGCCGAGCAACGTCCATTCTGAATTCAGCTTCCAGGCGGCGCTTAAATCGACAGACTCCGGGAAGGTGACCTCAGAACGAATATCCTCCTTGACGGTTGGTGGACGATACATCATCAGCCAACGGGCAGACTCTCTGGCCGCCGGAATCGGCCCACCAAAGTATTCATCATTCTCATCACTGTAGTGAGCCATAACAATTCCGAGCCCTGGCACACCGGTTCCGGTCAAATCGCCCTTAAAGGTAATTTTTACCGGCGAGCGGTAAGAGAGCCCCAGAGTCAAGGCGTCCGCAGGCTCCCAGATGACGCCAAAAGTGGCGCCCAGCCCCAAACCGTTCCCCTGTATATCTGCGAAGGCATCATTTAATGCCGTGGCCCACGGATTCAGCGTCCGGCCCATTTCAAGCTTCCCTCTGGCGATCTGCACGCCGACGCCCAGGGCGAGATCCTCACGATAGCGCCAGGACAGGGTTGGCTGAGCCACCAGCAGCTGCATCTTGCTGGACAGCGCCTGATAGCGAAAAACCGATTCGATGGGGTAGCGGCTCTCCCCACCATAGGGAGCATATACGGCAAGACCGATCCAGATGTCATCATCAATAGGCCGGGCATAGTAAAGGGAAGGTACGATCGCTGGGTGGAGGAAGTCATCAACCTTGCTGCTCTGCGCATAGCAAATACCCTTACCCGCATCGAAACCGGTACACCTGTGGTAGTCTCCGTTACCACCATGGAACTGGTAATAGTCCACTTGCTCAGGCGTATACAGATGCTCCGGATTCGGCGGATTGGATGCCGGAGTCTGGTACTGCCCACGGGCCGTGCCGCCGGGAAAGACCCCCGAGCCACTCACAACGGCCTGCTCCTGATGCAGAAGAGCCATGCCGGCGGGATTGGTACTTATTACCGAGGCATCACCACCGTTCACTCCGCGTCCCGCTCCAGCCGAACCAAAGGCCGATACAGAGTTGAAATCAATCAGTGACAGACCGGCAGCCTCACACCTCAATGACCCCAGCCCCAGAAGCAGTACAGCAATGACAGAGGCCAATACTACGTTGAAATTTCCGGTTGCAAAATCTGCTCTGTGCATGATCCCCCACCCAATCTCTTGTTCTTGACGGGGGATTTATAGTTGATAAAAACGGGTTACGCCTTGTTTTTTATTACTACTGTTAACGCCGGAAATCGGTATTCTGCCCCCGGTGACGCAATAAGTGATCCATCAGGATGATCGCCACCATGGCTTCCGCAATCGGCGTTGCCCTTACTCCGACACAGGGATCGTGCCGCCCTTTGGTCACCACCTCCGTGGCTTTACCATGAATGTCAATGGAGCGCCCGGGGGTCGTCAGACTCGAGGTTGGTTTCAAGGCAATACTGGCACGAATGGTCTGACCGGAAGAGATCCCACCCAGAATGCCACCCGCATTGTTAGAGAGAAAACCCTCCGGGGTTATCTCATCCCGATGCTCGGTTCCCCGTTGCGTCACGGAGGCAAAACCGGCTCCGATTTCCACCCCTTTCACAGCGTTAATACTCATCAGGGCATGGGCCAGATCAGCATCCAGACGATCAAAGACCGGCTCTCCCAGACCCACCATAACGCCGGTCGCTTCCACAGTAATACGAGCGCCGGTGGAGTCGCCCTCCTTGCGCAGGCGGATAATGAGCTTTTCCATTTCAGGTACTTTCGTAGCGTCAGGGCAGAAGAACGGATTGTTAGCCACCTCGTCCCAATCGAAGTTTTCTATGCGAATATCACCCATCTGCTCCAGATAGCCGCGGATCTCGACCCCGTACCGGGCAAGATATTTTTTGGCAATGGCGCCAGCCGCGACCCGCGTGGCGGTCTCCCGGGCGGAAGAGCGACCACCGCCGCGATAATCCCGAAAACCGTATTTGTGGTGATAGGTGTAATCCGCGTGACCCGGGCGGAAAATATCCTTGATGGTAGAGTAATCCCTTGAGCGCTGATCCATGTTTTCGATCAACAAGGCAATCGGGGCTCCGGTCGTTTTCCCCTCAAAAACCCCGGACAGGATTTTCACCTGATCCGGCTCCTTGCGCTGAGTGGTGAATGCCGAGGCTCCAGGTTTGCGGCGATCAAGATCGTGCTGCAGATCAGCCTCGGAGAGTTCAATACCGGGAGGGCAGCCATCGACAACACCGCCAATAACGGGGCCGTGGCTCTCTCCGAAGGTTGTAACAATAAACAGTTTACCGATGGAATTCCCAGCCATAACCCACCTTTACACACGTAATCCAAGGGGCAGGAATTGCACAGAGTCCGCCCCCTGTTCAATCCATTTTTGCGATCTGTTTTTGCGATATTGCAATATTATATAGTCAGGCACCGACCGCAAAACTGTCACGGTACCGGTCCAGATCAGCGGCTGTCAGCAGACAGACTCCGTGTCCGCCCTGTTCAAACTCGACCCAGGTAAATGGCACATCCGGGAAGGCCTCGTCCAGAGCAAAGCAGCTGTTACCCACTTCCATGACCAGAATACCATCATCGGTCAGATAATCACGGGCCTCACGCAGGATGATGCGCGCCAGATCCAGACCATCATGACCGGCAGTAAGACCAAGCTCAGGCTCGTGATGGTACTCCTCCGGCAGGTCAGACATATCTTCCGCATCCACATAGGGTGGATTGGTGACAATGATCTGATACCGGGGCTTCTTCTCCCTCTCGCTCAGAGCAGAAAACAGATCAGATTTGATGGTCTGCACCCTATCCCATAGAGAAAAACGATCTATATTGATGTTCGCGACTTCGAGAGCATCAGACGAGAGATCCAACAGATCCACCTGCGCCTCCTGATAACTCTCAGCACAGGCGATACCGATACAACCTGAGCCGGTGCACAGATCCAGAATACGGTTGACCGGTGTATGCCCCATCCAGGGCTGAAAACCATTGCGGATCAATTCGGCAATAGGAGAGCGCGGCACCAGTACTCTCTCATCAACATAGAACGGCAAATCACAGAACCAGGCTTTGTTAAGCAGGTAGGGCGTCGGCATGCGCTGCTCGATACGACACTGAACCAGAGTGTGCAAACGGCGCTTCTCGGTCTCCGTCAACCGGCAATGGTAGAGTGACGCATCAAAGTCCCATGGCAGCTCCAGCGCCTGCAAGACCAAATGGCAGGCTTCATCCCAGCTGTTATCACTGCCATGCCCAAAAAACAGTTCATGTTCATTGAAACGGCTGTAGGTCCAGCGTAACCAATCGCCAATGGTCACCAGACCCTCGCAATCTTTCAGGTTATCCGCAGAGTGTATAGGCATTGCCAATCCTTCAGGCATAAAAACAGGGCTGACATTCTAACAGGAAACACCATCATTTAAGCGTTACAGATTGACACCCGATTGGAAAAACCTGTAAAACCCGCATCATTTGGTTCATGTGGTTAATACCGCAGCCCGTGGTGGATAACAAATGGTAAACGACGAAGATCGGGAATTACTGGCCAGAGCGATGTCTGGCGTCAAACCCCTGAAAAACAAAAAAGCCGATGTAAGCACATCCCGAACAAAGATTCCGGAGTTTACCCTGCGTCTGAGACGCATGCAGGCGACAACCGAGAAAACCTCTGTCGTTGATGGTTTGTCCGACAGCCACATGATTGCCATTGCCCCAGAAGAGCACATCGAACACCAGCGCCCCGGTCTGCAACATGGCAAGCTGCAAAAACTGCGATTGGGTCAGCTTCCGGTTCAGTACAATCTGGATCTTCACGGTTACACCTTTGAAGATGCCAGAGAGACCGTCGTGCACTTTATCAACTTTTGCAGAGACCACCACTACACCACCGTTCGCATTGTTCATGGGAAGTCCCACAGCAGTCGGCAATCAGAAAGAACGATGAAGAGCTACGTCAATGTCTGGCTGAAACAGCTGCCAGACGTGTTGGGGTTCGCCTCCTGTCTGCCGGTCGATGGTGGCACCGGGGCTGTCTATGTGTTGTTGAGACGGTTGCGCTAAGTAGAGATTGCCCTACAGCAGGCTCACATCTGGAAGTACGGGTTTGTGCTTATACCCTTGAGTGTGAAGACGTTTATGAAGGGTCTTGATCCGTTCCGACAAATGCTTGCCATAACTTGTCCCGCTCTCCCCATCAACGCCTCTGGCCGCTTTTCGGTTCAGGCAAGAGTATGCCTTCGTCAATAAGGCCGAGGTGATAGGGTGCAACAGATTATCGAACTGCAGCGACCGGTTCTGTTTTGCTTTGCTTTGCTTTGCTTTGGTATGTAGACGCACCAGCCCTGACGATCCTGCTTCTGCACCTTCGTATACGATCAGAGTGTTGCAGTCAGATCCGGCGTGTTGCGCCATTCTTTGCCGTTAGACGCCTTTCTTTAACGTTAAAGACTTCGCTCCACCGACTCCGCTATGGTTTGGTTGTTTTGCCTGCATATTGTTCGCCGGCTTCTTCACTACTATGAGTCTATCCGACTCCCTGCCCGCGTGGATATTCAGTCTTCGTCGTTCTGACTTCATTGAACCCGACCCGCTGTGAACGATCTCAATTGAGATCAGCGAATCACTGACTGGGTCTCCCGCTTCACCGCTCGCAGTTTGTATCGATTGGGACAATTGGCCACGTCATGTTCAGCCGCTATGCCTTGCGCAGCAAAGAGTTTTGGCTTAAGTCAGTGCCATTGGGCTTGACCCGCCTCTAAAGGAGCGGGATTGCGCTTACATTTCGTTCAAAATTAACAGGTGTATTTGTGTCGTTAGATGTTTTTTTCTGACGGTTTGTGGATAAAGCGACTACATTAAATCCCCGTGGCGTTATCTGTTTCTGTCAGCATCTATCGCGACTCGTAACCCCCGTAAACCCCGTAACCCCCCGTAACCGTAGTTGCAAGCCCTGCTGACCGAACGTAATCAGGAAAATATGTCACGCATCAAAGGTGAGCTGGCTTAACAAACGGCGGTTCATCAATGCTCAGGAAGGAGGCTGTCGATACCTTTAGCCATCTATGTCTCTTTGTCAGGGCTGGTTACACACTTACCGAGGTAGAGTGATGTTTACACTCACGGTTAAGAAATATCTGAAAACAAAAAAGCTGGTTTTTTTATTGACAGCTTTTCTGTGTACCGCTGTTACAGCGGATAACCAACGTTTGACATGCCAATTTAATGGGACCGGCCCTTTTATTGATCCTGTTCAGAGTGGTCGATATCGCAGTGACGAGAATGAATATATATTTGGGGCGCGAGCTTATGACAAGTACCGTATACCTTCCCTTGCACAGCTGAATAATGGTGACATTGTCTTTTTTGCCGAATATCGGCCTCAATATTACGTATTCAATGATTTTAAAAGTCAAAGTATCATCATGCGGGTCAAGAAAAAATCCGGGGAGTTAACGGACTCCAGAATTATTCTGCGCAATCGCGATGCAGAAGGCGCCACAACCGATAACAGCAATTACAAACATAATCTGATGAATCCGGTTTCCGTTTATAACAAGAAAACTGGTGTTCTGCATATGTTCTATAACCATATTATCAGTTACAAGAACGACAATTTGGCGCTGAGAGTCTTTGTCATGCATAGCAGCAGCAAGGATAACGGCGAAACCTGGTCCATCCCTGTCAATCTGAGTCGCACCTTCGGGGAAGAGTGTGAAACGCTTATTGTTGGTCCTGGTCGGGCCGTTTGGATTTCCAGTGATGAACCCTATGCCAACCGTATTGTGGTGCCTTTGCATACCATTGGCGAGGCGGGCAAGGACGGTACCAAATACCCCCTGGCCGCCCAGTGTGATCCAGACAATACAATAGGCAGGGGTCTGTTTAAGGTGGCCTACAGTGACGATGATGGTGTCACCTGGGAAACTTCAAATCGGCTTGACTCCGGTGTTGACCAGGGCTTCTACACTGAAAGCCAGATTGTATCCCTGAAAGGGCAGTTGCACTTGCTCTCACGTCTTGGTGGTTCATACCAATACCGGGCAACAGGTTTGGCTTACAGCGATGATGGGGGTAAAACCTGGTTGCGTGGATTTAATGAAAATGGTCCGGTCAATGCCGAAGGGGAAAACGTAGGGGTAAGTGGTCGTTTTGTCACACCTACCCAGCCAGGACTGGCCACAGATGGTGAGAATATTTATTACACAACCACGGCATTTTACAGCTCCAGCAAGAGTTTGAGCAATCGTCGTGAAGCCTGGATCCATCGTATTGACCCGGACAAAATGTTGTCTATGGATGATTCGCCGGTCAATGTTGCCCAACCAATCACCAAATCCGGTTTTTCCAATTCCGCTGCCTTGTATCTTGGGGACGGCAAGATTGGTGTTTTGTGGGAAGAGGTGCGTTCCTGGACTCTGATTCCTGCCATTCGCAATATATATTACACGGTTTTTAATGTGGATGATTTCCGGGAAATTGATGATCCAGCCTGGCTTAGTAGGGGTTTTACCTATTATCCGGTCAAAAATGGCTCTCGTAATCTGTTAAATCCTTATATTTTCCCGTCTGGCAATATTCTATCCACTGAAACGGATTATTCCCAGAATCGCTAGTGCAGCAAAGCTCAAATGCTAAAAAAGGACACCCATAGATTGTGGAAAATTTATGGGTGTCCTTTTTTCCGCCCGTTTTAACTCTCTGACCAAAGAGCAGCAGAGGTAAAGGAGGTAAAGAGGTAAAGAGGTAAAGAGGTAAAGAGGTAAAGAGGTAAAGGACATCCATATATTTCAGGCATCCAAAAATCCCTCTCGTTTCAGAAACCTTGATCATTAAAATCGAGTGAAAGACTCAAAAAACCAACGAAGACATTAGGTCAGCAGGTGCGAAGCCTGCAGCAGTAGATGAATTAGATCAGCGGTCGGAAAATTTGATATTTATCCACGTAGTCTTCATAAATCGACAAACAGACTCTGGTTTGCAGCGGTTTTAACCAGCTTTTGCGCCCACCTGCCCTTTTCTGTCAACACCATGCAACTGGAAGCTTATTTTGCTCAAGTCAATTCCGAGTACGCTTACTTGCCCTTTCTGGCCAACTATTGTTTTAGTATGATCGCCCACGGTTCGCTCCGTTTTTTTGAAGTTGTTCGCACAACTTATCATGGCTCATTTGAAGCCGATTAGGGCGCGGGGCGGATCATTCCATTAGGTCTTTCATTGTGCATAACTTATATCGTTCATTGATTCGTTGTGAAGACTGACAATAGATCTTTCATTATCGTTAGATATCATTTACTTTTAATGATTAAGAAGTGGTTTTTTTGTTTAAACTTTAATCACACCAAATGGAGTGTCCATGATCAAGCATCAATATAAAAAATTATTAGTAGCAATATTCTTCTTTGTATCGTCTTTAAGTTATGCTGAGATTTCCGATCAATCAATAAATAAATTATTGGATTTGTCAGGCCTAACAATGCAAATCGATCAACTTCCTGCTTTGGTGAAAACAATCTTTGAACAGGCTAAACAAGAAAACACTTCAATCCTTGATGCTGAATATAGGTTAATGGTAACTAGCTTTAATGAATCTATTTCACCTTCAGAAATCGTGGGGGCAATCAGAGCCAATTTAAAAAAATCCATTAATGAAAAAGAAGCACAGAAATTATTGGCTTGGTATCAGTCTAATTTAGGAAAAAAAATTACACGCGCTGAAAAAAATGCATCTACCCCTAGAGGATACCGTTATATGATGCAATTAGAACAATCTCTGCTGAGCAATCAAAAGCGCGTCGCATTCGCCAACAGGTTTGATGTATTAACCGGTACAACTGACATGGCAATACGCTTGCAGAAACATACTAACATTACACTTTACTCAAAAATTATGACTGCAATAAAACCAGACACACCATTAAATATAAAAGAAGTTAAAACTAAAACAGCAAGCGTGCTAACACGGGCAGCAGTCAAGAAAATGGTTACTCTTTCTTTTGTATATTCATATAGAAATATCGAAACAGGTAAATTAAAAAAATATGAAGCCTTTCTCAATGACGTTACCACGATGAAATTTAATAAAACCATTATGGATAGCATGAGTAGAGAATTTGAATCTTCAGTATCAAAATGGGCTGACATATTAGCCAAAAAACTTAAAAGTAAGAAGTATTAAAGTTAACAAGTTGCTGCATTTGGATTCCGCAAGCTGTCTCGATTTTAGCAGGGCTAAAATACGGGACAATTTACTCCACCGACACGGGGCTCCCATCATTTGACCGACTAACATAGAGCTGAAGTTAGCATCCGGACTGTCGTATGAAACTGAACCAAAGCGCTACCTGTCCCCATTGCGGAGGTGCGCAATTAGACGTTGAGAGAGTCTACGAGACAAAGCACAACGGCGTTTGTCTGTTGTTTTGTTATTAGGTGTTTTGTTATCAGGTGTTTCGTTGTCAGGACTGTGCGGCGATCTTCGCCGAGACCCACGGCACACCGATGGAGCCGATCAAGTCGCCGCTGAGCAAAGTGCCCTGCGCCAAGTGCAAAGCAGGACTTCAGCGCACTCTCGACGTTCACCAAATCATCCACAACTTCATCCGTCCCCATTGGACCACAGGCAAAGTCCCGGCAGTGGCTTTAGGCATTATCGAGGGCGCATTGTGCCTGAAAGATATCCTCACCATGCGCCTCGCCTAATTTTGAGTCAGACTCGGCAAGGGGATCCTTGCGCATTATTTCCTTGAGTACACAGTTTGGGTCCAGTGCCCCCTATTCTATCTTGTGCCCTGTTTTCTTCCGCCCACAGACCGCCTCCCCCATACTTCAGACCCATCCCTGTAACGCCCCGGGGCTTTCTCTGTGTTATCCGGAAACCCCACTATAATGAGTCGACTAATGAGTCAATTGGCAACCCCTCTGTCTTTGTCATTAGTTATTATTTGTCTGAACAGGTACATAGCCGTGTCTGGATTCAAGAAGTCCCTGCTTCCCGGTGCTATCTCCATGGCGATGGTGATGATGGTTAACGCCAATGCCAGCAACGACAATCAGTTTCTGGACGACGCTCACCTGAACGGAAAGCTCCGAACGGTCTATTACAACGTTGAGGATATTTACGACAAGAGTCAGGGTAAAAAACCCTACCGCGCCGGAGCCTGGACCGGTGCCCTCCATGTGAATCTCCAGTCCGGTTACCTGGGGGATTTCCTCGCCATAGGCGGGTCTGCCTACGGTGTTGTTAAACTCCGCATGGATAAAAATAAGTTCAGTAATGCCTACCAACTCCTCGATGAAAATAACGATGGATTTGCCAAGCTTGGCCAACTCTGGGCAGACCTGAAATTCAGCAATGATGACCACCTGCCTGCCGAGCAACAATTTTCCGGTCACGTAAAAATTGGCAGACAGTTGTTGTATAACGGACTGATCTCCAGTTCCGGCTCCCGGTCAGTTCCAAGCACCTGGCAAGGTATCAACTTCAATGGCACGGTGAATAACCTCAAGCTGGGGCTGGCCTGGGTGGATAAAATGTCCCTGCGGAATGAAGACAATTTCAACGATTTAGTGAACTTCAACGATGGTAACCCCGGCAGAATCGATTACATCATCGGCGGAGAAATCACTTATACCTTTAACCTGGCCGATGACAGTAACCTGACCCTGAAATATCGCAACGCCTTTTCCAAAGACTTTCTCCAGGCTCATAATGGCGATCTTTCCTGGGAAAAACCTCTGGGGGATGCCCTGGAGCTGGAACTGGGCGCCAAGTACTACCGCACCAAAAAAGATGGCGATCTGTGGAATGGGTCAGCCTGGTATAAACCTGCCTTTGACGACAACGCCACCGCCGTCAACCTCAACGGCTCACTGTCTTTCATGGCATGGCGCTTTTATGGGGCGGTGAGTAAGTTCCGGGCCCGAACCAGCCAGAGGAAATATAGCAGTGCCGGTTTCGCCCCGCCCGGAGTGTACTATTACGACTTTGGCAAAAACACCCATGGCATCTGGGATCTGCCCACATCCGCCTTCGCCGAGGATATGATATACGACAATGAAACGGTATGGATGCTGGGGCTGGATTACAGCTTCGAGGCATTGGGAGCCCAGGGGCTGACCATGGGCTACGCCTACCATTACGGTTCAGGTATGGAGGTGACCGAAAAGAACACCGGCAGGAAAAAAAGTGTTGCTGAAAACGAGCACGATATCCATGTTAACTACGCCTTTCCTGAACCCCTGAAAGGCCTGAAATTCAAGCTGGAATATGGCCGCTACCGTAACGACCTGGCATTACGCCAGGCCGTCAGCAAGGAAGAGAACGATTTACGGATCTGGCTGGACTACAACTTCACTATCTTCTGACCACCTTACTCCCGGGTTCATAGTCACTGCGTTTCAGGGGAGAGTGCTGGTGAATATACTCCTTCAGCGCTACCGCATCGGTATAACCGGTGTTGACAAAAGATTCCCGGGTATCCAGCCTTGGCCAGCTATTACCACCCCCGGCGGAATAAGCGTTAATAGCCAGCCGATAGGTTTTATTTTTATCCACAGGCTTACCGCCAACCTCCAGTGTTACCAGCTTGTCGCCCTCCATCACCAGGCGAACGCCGGCAAAATGGGCAAAGCCTCCCCCCGGCCCGATGGCGGCAACATCTTCAAGGTAATGCCGCAGCTCCTGCCCGGACATCATCACATAACTGACCATGTTGCCAAAAGGCTGCACACTGAGAATATCCTTCTCGGTAATGGTACCGGCGGGAAAACCGGTGCGAATGCCACCTCCATTGATAACGGCCACATCGGCCCGGGTTTTCTCCATCTGGGCCCGGGCCAGAAGATTGCCAATGGCGGCGGGTCGGGCACGGACCAGATCACGCCCTCCGGGCATGGCGACATCCAGCACACCGGCTTTCTTCAACAGCAGGGCCTGGGACCGATCCTGATATGGCTGCAACGCTTTCAGCACCGCAGGATCTTCGGTAATTTCCGGCTCCCTGGTCACCCACACCGTCTTGCCATTGATCACTTTTTCGTCTTTGAGATTCACCGGAATGAGACGATAGTTGACCATTTTCAACACACCCTTGCGACGCTCCTTGCTATGCTCTGTGCCGTCATCGTCGTTTATGTAGTAATACTCAAAATCGGCTCGACCCACATACTTACCCCATTCCCAAGCCTGAAGAATATAGGTGCTGTTCTTAATATCAGGCCGTGCCAGTTTATTCTGGGAGTGGCCGCCAACAATAATATCTACCCCATCCACTTCCCGGGCCAGGGTGACATCCCCCGGAGAGTTCTGACCATGTCTGGCGCCGGGGTAATGACCCATGTGGGTCAGGGCAATGACGATGTCCGCCCCGTCTTGCTGAATCATCCTCGGCACCCACTCCTTAGCCGTTTCCACGCCATGGTCAAAGCGAACATTGGCGATATTGTCCTGCCGGGCATCATGGGCAGTATCTTCGGTGGTCAATCCCAGGATGCCCACTTTCACCCCGCCCAACTCCTTCATCAGCATCGGCTGGAATATTCGCCTGCCACTGTCCTTGTAGAAAATATTGGCCGCCAGAAATGGGAATTCAGCCCACTGTTTCTGTTTCAGCAGTATCTCCAGAGGATTGTCGAACTCGTGGTTGCCCAGACACATGGCGTCGTATCCAATCAGGTTCATGCCGATAAAATCCGGCTCGGCATCCTGGATATCAGACTCCGGCACGCCGGTATTGACATCCCCGGCAGACAACAACAGTACGTAGCCACCCTTCGCGGTGACCTCCGCCCGCACCCGGTCGACCAGGGTCTTTCTGGCCGCCATCCCCAGCTCCCCGTGGCGGTTCCGCCAGAACTTGCCATGGTTATCGTTGGTATGAAGCACCGTAAAATGGAGTGTTTTCAGATGCGATTCCGGCTGTTTCTGCCACTGGCTGGCGCACCCTGAAGCTAACGCAAACAGGGGAATAAACAGATATAGTAACCGGCATGAATAGCCCATAATCAGAGACCTCGGCTGTTGTCGTGGTTGGCGTTGTTGATGTGGATGAAGCTTTTGATGTGGATGTTGATGTTGATGTTGATGATGTTGATGTGGATATCAATGTGGATGGAGCTTTACAGCAATGGCGCAATCATAACCATGACAGCCGGATTAATGAATCAAACGACAGTAGATGCTTAGACTGTTTATTTCTAAATCAATAGTTGTAACGATGATTTCGGAAGAATCCGGCAACCGGACAGGCTGGTTCATCTCCGCAATCCAAAGCAAAACAAGCTGATTTCTCTCAGAGCCTCCACAAATAACGCCACCCTAATGCTTCCTCGTGAAGCGCCGGCACATCTAAAAGACAGTCGTCTTATAATTAAATGCCATAACCATCCATCGACAGAAAAACCAGTGACCAGCAGACAACCCCACAAAGTCATCTACACTGGAGCTTGCTTCCGGCGTTAAATGTCACAGGGTAACCCTCCTTCCTTCCCCGGTTTCTGCTTCTGGTCCTTTTATGTTCAATACCATCAAACCATCGCGGCCCATTGCCTGTCTTGTTACCACCTTCTCGTTTTTACCGTTATTACCGGCCACGTCATCACCGGCCGCCACCTGCACCGGTGAGATTACCTCCAGCTGCGATGTGGACGATCCCCAGGGGAGTGAAAAACAGCGCGGTCCACTCTATCAGATAAAACCCCCGGCCCCGCACACCAAAGCCACCACCACGGTCACGGTATCCCGGGATCGGATCGCCCGTTACCGGGGTCCGGTGTTTCTGCTGGAAGGCGACACCGGGGCAACACTGACCATCGCTCCCGGTGTCTCCCTGGCCTCAGATTACCAGGTGATCACCATGGCGGAAGGATCAGTGGTGACGGGGCTGGATATTGGAGGCTCGCTCCATGCCGGCCACCAACAGGTGTTGAAGATAGGTCCGGGCAGCAACTATGGCACCATTAACCTTCGGGATGGAGCAAGCCTTGTTACCGGTTCCCGCTACCACCCCGCTATCTCCATAGACAGTTCCGCCACCGGAAAATTGATAGCCGATAGTCGTCTATTATCGGATAACGGCAGCGCTCTGGTTTATACAACATCAGCAGACTATCTATGGGGAGAAAAAATTCTTCCGCCGGGAGAACACAAGCTGATCATTGCCTCCTCTGCCTCCCTGAACGGCGGCGGCACCGGTTTTATGGATGGCGCTCTGGTGTTTGGTGATGCCGCCAATGCCAATATCGCCAACACTCTGCCGGAATATAAATTCTCCACAATAGAAGTCAGCGGAAGTATAACCAGCGGTAACGCCGGCATTCTTCAGCGCCACGGGGCGGTTACCATCACAGACACAATGACGCTAACGGCCCCGGTCATGGCCACCAACCATGCCCTCCGCCTTGGCCGACAGGTGAATGGCACAGACCACGGCACCTTTACCTGCCCTGAGATTATTAACGAATCCACCCTCTCCGCCCATGGTGCGGTTGTTTATGCTGAAGGGCAGGTGGATATTGAGCGGTTCACCAATAAAGGTAATATCACCGTGCTGACGGGATCCCCGGGGTCGGGCAGGATAACCGAACCGATGGCCTTTGACTTTCGCAACGCCAACCGCCCCCTGAAACTGCACCACGAGGCCGGGGTCATTACCGGTGATATTGCCGGCAGTAACAGCGCCCCGGACAACAGCCTCACCATTAATAGCGGTATCGTGCGCAGTAGTCTGACGAACATTAACTCGGTTACTGTCAACGCCCCCGGTTACCTGCACCTGAGCCATCCCCTGGAAACCTCGGACTTTATCCTCCATGGCACCCTGGAGGCAGACCTTGCTACCCTGCAGGATAAGCCGGCCTTTGTGGTCGCCGACCGTTTCCAGCTGGATGGAAATAATGGGGTGGTTCTGACCGTACCCGATTTCCTCGAAGGCAAATCCTACCCCCTTTTTAAGTCCCCCAACACCATCGCCAACCAGCCCGATGTCATCCTCAAAAGTTATTTTTATTCCGCCTCGGCCAATCTCAATCCCCAGAGCACAGTCTTCAGCGCCACCGTTATCCGGAAAAATGACCAGACGATAATAGCGGATCTGCAAGAGCACGGCCTCTCCCGGAACCAGGCCAATATCACCATTGCCAATGAGAAATATGGCACCGAGTCCACACGACAGCTGCTGAACAGCACCATTACCAATGAGACATACGGCACCGGGTCCACACGACGGCTGCTGAACGACACCGTCAACCCTAACCGGATCAAACAACTGGCCCGACAACTGACCCCCGCCCTGCAATACACGGCCACCGCCGCCCATATCCTGGGCCTTCAGGTGGCCGCCACCATTGATAACCGTATTGCCCGGGTTTCCGGAGCCACGGGCATTAATGCCGGAGATGACAGCACCGGCCGCCAGGGTATCTGGGCGGAAGCCTACGGTTCCCGAAGCCAGCAGGACGCCCAATCCGACGCCAGCGGTTATGACGGAGACCATTACGGGTTGACCATCGGTTATGACCGGTTTATGGCCGATAATCTGACCGGTATCGCTTTGTCAATGAGCCAGTCCAAAGTGGACTATACCCGTACCAATAAGAACGACAGTGACTCGTTAACCATTTCCCTTTATGGCAACTGGAACCTGGATGCCATAGCTCTGGAACATCAGGTTTTTTACAGCCACATTGATAACGATGAACGGCGTTACGTCCAGGGGAAAGCCCATGACAGCAGCTATCACGCCCACCTCTATGGCCTGCGCCTGCTGGCCCCCTATGGCTCCGGTAGCCTGCAGCCGCTGTTCGGCGTCTCCGCCAGTTATCTGAAAACCCGGAAGCACTCGTTCAGCGGCCTCTTTCTGAACGACCACATTGCTGGCAACAGTCACACCGCGGTGGATCTGGGTGCCGGGGCGAGATATTACCCACCGATGACCCAGGGACTGGTTCCCAAGGTACAGCTGATGGCCTGGTATGATGCCAAAAACGACGGCATCAATACCCGCTATTCCGTCGGCAATGGACCGGCAATTACGGTGACGGGAAAAAAACCGGAATCCTTTTCATTATCCGGGCAACTGGGGGGTGACTATATCGCCGGCCCAATCATCGGCAGCTTCGCCCTGACGGGTACCTGGCGGTCTGATTTCCACGACATCGGACTGTCCTGCCGGGTTCGTTACGCGTTTTAAGGGTGACTGTCATGACTACCAAACATTTTCTATCCGTTCTCCCCAGCAAACCATGGCGGCTGCTCGCCGCCCTGACGATGTGGGGCTGGATTCCCGCGGCCAGTGGTGAATTATGCGACGCTGGACAAATAGTTACTCCTATTCACCAGGTTCAGGGTTCCGGCAGTGCCAGCCCCATGGTGGGTGAAACAGTCACGGTGGAAGGGCTGGTCACCAAAAAAGTCACCCAATTCAGTACCAACGACCGGGGACTTTATCTGCAGACCCCGGCAGACCGGGAAGATGGCGATGAAGCTACTTCGGAAGGCATATTCGTCCGCCTCGACACCGGGGTTCTGGAAGATATTGGCGAGAATGACCTGATCCGGGTGAAGGGAACCGTTGTTGAGCATTACAACGAGACCCGGATCAGCCCCGCCGATCAACTGGCTATCTGCCAGCGAGCCGGTGAACATTCGCTGGCAGTGAAGGTGCGAACCCTCCCGGCCAGCACCATCTTGCAGAAATGGCAGGATGGCAGCGATAGCATGGAACGCTACGAAGGCATGAAGGTACTGTTCAGCGGTACCATCATCCGTCCCTACAGTTATGACTATGCCGCCTATCGCAACAACATGGGGCTGGCCCGCGAGATCCAGTTTAAACCTACCCAGCTCCATCGCCCCGGCCCGGAAGCCGATGCCCTTGTCGAAAGCAACAGGCAAAACCGCATTGTTCTGGAAGAAGGCGATACGAAAAAGAACGGTGATATTGGTTACTATCCACCGTTTGGCCCCGCCGACTATCCCCTCCGCATCGGCAGCACCGTCACCGATATTCCGGTGGTAATTGGCTATGCCTATGGCAAATACTTTATGGTGGCCGCGGGCCAGTGGCAGGACACCACCGTGACCGCTCCCACCGATCCCGATTACCGCTGGGAACCGACGGCGCCCCCCCGATCCCCTGATCAGTACCGGGCCGCTGGGTTAAATCTGCTGAATTTCTTTACCGACGATACCGTGGAGGGTGCTCCAAAATCCTCTGGCAACCGGGGTGCCGAAAACCCCGGTGACTTTTACCTGCAACGGCTGAAACTGACCCGGGCCATTGAATCCATGGATGCCGATATTCTGGCCCTGCTGGAGGTGGGCAATAATGGCAAGGAGGCCAAAAGCGCTATCGCCAATCTGGTGGCGACTCTGAATTACGGGGAGCCCGATGCCGACAAACATTACCTGGCTGTCTTCCCGGACACCGACAAGATCGGAACCGATGCCATCTCCGTGGGGTTGATCTACCGGTCGTCGGTGTTTACTGCCAGCGGCGATCCTGAAGTACTGACCATGCCCAGAGAAACCTCCGACAGCGGGGGAATCATCGGCCAGCGGGATTCCCTGGTTCAGGCGTTCTGTCAGAAAGACGACAACGACAGCCTTTGCCTGACGGTGATCGTCAACCACTTCAAGTCAAAGCGTTGCAGTGATTGCAAGGATGACACGGAAAAAGCGCCCCTTCAGGGCTGCTGTACCAACCTGAGGGTTTCCGCTGCGGTACGGTTAGGTGAATATGTAAAGCCTCTGACAGCGGCAGGCAAAAAAGTGCTGGTGTTGGGTGACTTCAACGCCTATGGGGAAGAGGACCCTCTTTATGCCCTGACCGCCACCACCATTGATGCCAATGAAAACGTGCGGGTATCCAGTGTTGCCGATATTCCGGGATTGCCGGACTTCGACAAAACCGCCCCCCTCACCGCCGGGTATGGTCTGACCAGCCTGGTCAAAGCCAAACAGGACGCCCGGGCGTTCAGCTACAGTTACGATGCCGAGCTGGGCAGCCTGGACCACGCTCTGGCCAGCCCCAATCTGGTCGGCGGGGTGAGCCATGTCTACGACTGGCATATCAATTCTCTGGAGAGCAACTTGTTTGAATACTCCGGGGAATACACCGGCGACCTGCCCAAGGGGCCCGGCCCCGGAAGTTGCAGTGACCATGACCCGGTGATTGTGGATTTCCGGCTTTAATTTCCGCTATGGGTACAAAGATAACGATCCCACCAGCGGTAGCTGTTGCTAAGTGAATGGTCGTTTGAGGCCATTACCGGGCAATCGGCAACGGCCTCCGGGTGGTAAAATCAAACTTTAGAAGCGATCCATTGCTTCAGTTCCATGCCGTCTATTTGCAGAGGACCACCTGTTATCAGGTCCGCCTGGATACGGAAAAAATTGATAAACAGGCAATTATCCTTGCGGTAGAAGGTATCTACGTGCAGAGGCAAAATCACAACGTCCAGATCACCCTCAACCCCGATATCGTCCAGATTCATCACCTTCAGCGGCGCCATCATCGCTTCCATCAGCCCCATATCTTCCAGAGCCCACATGGTGTTGTTCCAGAAGCGGGACTCTTTTTGATTGTCGCCGGTGAATCTCTCTTTATTGGTGACCGCGCTCAGGGCGCGACGCACGGACTCGGTATGGAACTCTTCGTCATACACCGGCTTCATCAACTCGTGACCGGCTATGGTCATGAGAAAACTCTCATGGACCTTTTCCCGATCACTGGTCGCTTGCCAGTAGTAAAGCATCAGTTCCATGACTTCCATATTGAGTTGGATGGCCATTGATCAACTCCCCCCTCTTGAGAGCAAAAAGAGCCTGTTATCGTAAACCTGATATAAAGTGGGGTGTTGATCCTGAGCAAAGGATCGGCATGATCCTGAAAAAAACAGACCTTCTGTCGTTTTAACAGACGACAGAAGGTTGTGAACGTTACATGCCTGAGCCTGCGCTCAGGTGGATGTCATAAAAGAAGGCACGACCGGCAAGCTCGGCCAGCAGAACGAAAACGAAGCAACCCGCCGCGAGAGGCAGACCCTTGTTGCCACGGATCGTGGATACTGCCAGGGTCAGAACACTGCTCATTATCAGAAAGATGCGTACCATCGCCACGGTTTGACCATAGCCGACCATCGCCAGAGGATTGCCCTGCACATCCAGCTGACCCAGCCAGAACAGGTAACCAACGTAGCCTATCAGCAAGAGGGTCATGATGATCAGGCTGGCCACAGCCAGGCCATTGGTAATGGTCCTGGTGTACTGCTCACCTACCTCTTTTTTCTTCCAGCGCAATAGGCCGATGGCGGCTACCGGGCCAACCAAAAAAGCGGTCATCAGGAACTGGTAAGCGGTCCAGATACTGTTCCAGGTCGGTACTGTGTCCAGGGTATAAACGTGGGTGACGGCCAGAATCAGTACGATACCGAGCATCATCGCCGGCACCAGTACCAGAGTCTGCCTTTCGGGAAGGATATTGAACCATCGCATCACTACATAGGTGAAGGAGGCACCGCTAAACAGGCTCAGCGCCACAATTTCCAGACTCAGCGGCGAGAGGTGGGCGAGACCAAAGGCCACATTCATCATGCGAAACGGTTGTCCCAAGTGGGTGATAGAGGCAAAGGCCCCTAGTCCCAGCAGGACGAAAACTGCCAAAAACATATGGTTCATCGCTTTGGTGTTCGGGCGAGCCAACAGCTCAACCAGACCAAGAGTGATAAACAGACCGACGGCACTTTGGGCCAGTACGGTAAAGAAAACCAGAGAGAGTTCACTCATACTTCAATTCCCACTTCAGTTGGGTTCTGGATACTACTGCCGGTCTTATCACCGGTCAGGCGGGTATTACGACAGGTGCCGATAATTACTGACGGATTGGTCAGGGATGGATTCGGCAGCGGTGCCCCATCAGCACGGTCACCATATTGAGCACGCAGCTCATCGATAGGGCCGAAGTCCAGCGCCCGCAAAGGACAGGACTCGACACAGATCGGCAGATCGTTATCGTCTTTGCACGACACCTGACATGTTTTACAGCCGGTACACTTGCTGGTATCGACATAGAAACCGAGTTAGGTCATCAGTGAATTCTCCTATTAAACCCTGACGATCTCAACCAGCATAGTGTGTTGAGGGTTACCCTTGGATAGCGGTGTCGGGCGCCGGGATGTCCGAGTATTGATCGCCCTACCCATATCGACACCCTTATTATTAGGGCGACGCCACTGAACGTACGTGGTCGTTTAAACTTGATCTGACAGACAGCCTTCACCGTTGGCGACTGTCAGATCAAGCCTGAGCAGGTTCAGAACGAGCTGTTCAGGACGAGCTGTTCAGGAAAGAGCGTTATTGGCTGTTTAGGCAACGGTGCTGATATCGTTACTGTCGAACAGCTCATTAAAAAAGATACGACCGGCACTGCTCAGTATGTACCTGTCCTGAGTCGTTTTATGAAAAATACCCCGTTCTACCAGAGTGCCGTTGACCGGCTTGGTTAAAGGCTGCTGTAACCCGCAGGCTTTCACAATCCGGGCAATCTCCTCAATGTTGCCAATAGCATCAATATCTTTGACACTGACTCCCCCTCTGGGGTCAAACAGAATGGCTGGATTAGTTCCCTGGGTACAGAGCCCTCTGCCAATCATCATCAGCAATACCTGAATATTGGCTGCTACTTCATTAAGCTCCTCGGTCCGGTCCGATCTGGACACAAAAAAAGCTTCGCCATTGACCGAGTTGATTTCAAAACCGATCAGGCTGTAGAGCGTGCGGTATTGATCAAGGTTATCGACCAGATCGCGGAATTTGGGTGAGGGCAGCCACTCACCTTCGATGTAGTCGTAAGCATTGATGATCTTGCCGGCGATAAAGTCTTTGTAAATTGCTTTGGACGCCAATGTGTCCAGTCCGAAGTTATCCATTTGCAGTGCTCTCCAATCGCTTGGCCATGTACGTTAATTTTTGAGAGTTATACAGAATCTCTTTACGCTCCAGAGACTGTTTTATACGGTATCCCTTGCCGGCAAAGTGCAATGCGTCGTAAATATCCCGGAGCTGATAGTCTTCCAGTGCGTCGACGAGATACACGTGCATGGCATGGTAGAGATCTTCCGCTGCCAGCGTCGGGTTAAAATCGACCATCGCCGTTTTGATACGCATCACCCGCCTTTTCTTTTTCACGGAATCCTGAGCGGAATCGGTGCGTTTTTGGGGAGTACGTTTGGAGGTAGCAAGTGCATCAGCCCGGTTCTGTTTGTCCCGAATATATTCGATGGCATACCGATTATCGCGTTCTTCCGGAAGGACGATAAGGCTGCCGGTCAAACCGGATCGGGACCAGTTATTGAGCCCCGAAAACATGCGGGAACAGGCAAAAATGGGGTCGTCTGCCGGAATCTGTTTTCCCTTAAGCCGGGTATCCTGCCGGGCGACCACCTTTTCATGGAGCGCATTGAAGCGTTTTTCAATGTTGTTGTAGAGTTGCCGCTGCTTTCTCTCCATCTCCACATAGCGATACAGCCGCTTGCGGATGTCTTTGATGACTTCAGAATAAGACAACAGTTTCATCTCAATCGCCGAGATATTGGCGAGCTCGTTATAGAATGTTGTGCGCCGGAAACTCTCCCTGATCTTTCCGATCAAGTACATGGCCGAAGCATCCGATGCCATGGCCTTTTCATTCAGGAACGTCAATGTCGGCTGAATATTGCGCTTGGAGATATGAATAATCTCATCCAGCGCATTCCTGACCTGATCGCTCATCAGCAGTTGGTTAAAGTCGTGACTATCAACGATTTCGGAGAGTCGTTTTGAGCTCCCGGCAAGGGCTCTGACGTTATGATCAATTTTCCCCAGAATGCCCTGGAGTGTATCCATCAGCGTCGCCAGATTCTCCTGGAAATCGGGATCATTGCGGTCATAGGCGCCACCTTTTCGCTCAAAGTAGTCGTAGAGGCTACGCACCTGCGAGTAGATGATATCCAGATCCGGCTGACCCAGTGCCCGAATGCGCTTGGAATCGAGACTTTGAATGGTTTGCAGCAGCCCCTGTTGCAGACCAAACTGACCACGGCTGTCGTTAATAAAGCTCAGCAGACCACACGCCTGCATGTTATTGACATCCAGAGCCGCTGCAATTTTATGACGATCGGTCTTGTCTGGAATGTGTTGCTCCAGATAGCTGTACAGAACCGACTCATAACGGGATATCTGAAACCCGGCTACGGTTTTGGTGTGGTCGGCATAGTGATCCAGCATGGTATAGAAGACATCGACATGCTGAAAAATGGTGACCACCGTATGTTGGGCATTGGTTTCCGTTTTCATGGTCAGGCCTCAACGCTTTCATTCTGCTCTCTCTGAACACTCTGCTCTCCCTGCTCTCCCTGCTCTTGAGAATGAGTATCGATAGTCTCCAGTCGCTCCTCCATGCCGGGGAAATAAATGGCTTCCGCCTTCCCTTGTACATCGACGTCTGTCGCCTTGAACAGAGAGAGATCGTGATAGATCTCAAGCACACTGGCGATCACCCCTGTGGGCTCAGGGTTGGCCGCAAAAAGAATCAGTCCATGCTCTTCCATAACCTTCAGAATCTCGCCCAGATTGTGTTCATCCAGACTACCCACCTCATCGAAAATCACCGGCATGGAGAGGCTCAGATCCTCGGGCACCATATGTTTCAACAGCAGAGCCAGCATCACCGCATTGACCATACAGTTGGTGCCGTTGGACTGGGGAATGGCCTCTTTTTTGCCGTTGCGGTTAAATTGGTAACTGATCTTCTCAATGATTTTGGCAATATCGATTTTGCCGGAACGCTGGAGATAGAACTGGTTCTGAAACGCGGAGATTTGCTGATAAAAATCTTCAGGCAGCAGCGCATCGGTGGTGTTGGCCACCCGGTTCAGGGTACGCACCATATCGAGGTATTGTGGGTGAAGCTCGGCGATAAGCTCTACATTATCCAGATTGGATATGCTGTACCCCTGAAGCTCTTGATTAATGCCATCAATAAACGACTCCACAATACCTTTCACATCGCCAATCATACGGGCCGATATTGCGGCGGTATTGTTGTGATCCTTGAGCCTGTGCTGGTAGTTTTCACGGGAACGCTCGAGATTGTCGTATACCGTTTGCAGCGCTGAGTAGTAGGTCTCAAATGCCTGCTGGGTAGTGGTTACCGCATGACGATCCTCCGGTGTCGATTCAACAATACCGTGTTCCAGTAATCTGTTCAGGGTGTGGAGAGTTTCCTCTTTATAGTGATGGACTTCCCGCATTTTGTTATCAATGGCCTCCAGAGCGCTGCGGAACTGCTCCGGTTGACAGACCGGGGCGTGATCGGCGCAGTAGTCGAACATTGTCGCCTCAAGATTGAGCATGCGGGCGGAGCGGCTCTCGATATTGCTCAGCTCACGGTAACAGGATTGGGCATTGTCCAGCGGCGTTCTTAATGTCTGTACCTCGGCTTTCAGTGTGTTGTAGCTGAGTTTTAACGCCGCCAATTGATCGGATGCCTGTGCGTGTGCGCTCCCCTTCTCCTCCTGCTCAGCGGTCAGTAACTCAAACCGCTCCCGGGCTTCATCGAGCAAGGTTTGCAAGGTAGCGGCACCTGCAATCGCCCCCTGCTCCTGCTTGAGTTCTTCAAGATCGAGCAGACACTCTTTCAGTTTCAGAGTCTGCTCAGACTGCGATAGCCCCGCATTTTGGTTGAGCGTGGTCAGCTGTTTGCGCTGCGTTTGAAGCTGAGCTTTCAGATCGATAATTTTTTCTTCAAGGCTTTTCTTCAGTTCCTCTTTGTTGATGGGGCTGTAGTGCGTATTGCTGAGCGGAGCTTCGCAAAATATTAACCGCTGGTTGTCGTGGGAGAACAGAGTGGCAAAACTTTCAACGCTGTCGTGTTGCTCCTGAGTCAGGCGAATATCCAGCTGTGTAAAGCTCTCGTTGATGCTCTGCAGTACGGCGGCGGCGTGATCGCTCAAACTGTCGAAAAATGAATGCCCGTTGTTCAGGTTATCCAGATTTCTCTCCTGTAGCTGGATCTCGCTTTCGCTCTTCTTGATCTCGCTATTCAAGGCGGTCATGGTTTCGATCGCCTTCGCTCGATCCTTTAGCCCCTGAACTTCCTCATTACACAGGGCTATTTCACTGTCTATTGCTGCCAACACAGCGGTGTCGCTTTTATCATCATCAGGGCAGAGGGGGCGTAAACGACTACGTACAAAATCCGCTTTTTCCACCTTCTCTTCAAGATCTTTTACCTGATGCTGAATGGCTTTTAGATCACTCTGCGCCTGAACGCAGGCTCTCTCGATCATTTTGGAGTAGGAGGCAAACTGATTCAGCTCTGCTTCCGCTTTGCCGGCACGATTCCGGGCCTCCTGCATCGTGCTGTTGATACTGTCCCACTGTTGCTGAATGGCCCAGGCCAGCGTTTTGAAATCACTCGACAGTGTGTGTTTAAGCTGAGCATAGCTGGCTTTTGTCGCTCTCAGTAACTGCCACTGATCTTGCTGAGCAGTGATGCGAGACAGACGGTTATCGGTCTCCTTCAGTTGCCGCCACTCATCGAGCGCATTGTCCAGATCGATAAAAACACCATCGTCGTTCTTTTTGACAACGCTCATACCCATACCATCAATAATGGAGCCAATGGCGTTTGGCAGGGTTGTGGTGGAGGCATTGCTCAGGCTGAAGGCCATGCCCAGCAAAGACCTGACCGTCTCCACGCTGGCGCTGCTGAATTTTTTCGTCATGGGCAGCAGACTGAAGCGGGTGTGGTCATTGGCCGCTGAAGTTCGGGTGTATATGGCTTCGCCAATGGTGCTGCGGTCAGTAAAGATTTTGCCGCCGAGCTCTTTCAGTTTCTTCTTGATGTCGTTAATACCGATATCGGGCTGATGCTCCCCGGCCTTTTCATTTCTAACGGAGTCGGCATTCCAGAACAGGTGCTCAATTTCATCGTAGGATCGAGGCAGGGCGATACGTTCGTAGCCTAAATCGGTGGTGCGATAGAGAATCCAGCAAAAGTTCTCTCTTGGGTTTGAGGCGCAGCAGATAATGTAAGACTCTGTACCTGGAAAATAGTACTGAAAGGAGTCGAGGTCTGAGTAATATTTGCCACCGGAAGCGAAGCTGAATTTATTTTTGCTGTTTTTGAAACTGATTTCGGGCAAGAGAAAAAGCTTCAGCGCTGAGAGCGTAGAGGTCTTACCGCTGTTGTTATCGGAGAGCAGGGCGGCATGACAATCCACAGGCAGCCGTGCGTAATAGTTCGAGCCACTATTGATAAATACCAGTTCGTGAATGTTGTACTCGCTGGCCAGATCCAGCTTAAAGATATTATCGGATTGCACGGTAACTCTCCTGTTCCAATGTTCTTTCAAAGTAGCGAATGGCGGAAATAACTCTATTTGTGGTCGGTGACAGATCGTACAGAGCGGACAGCCGGCCAAGCTCTTTTTCTTGAGCGACGCGGGCTGAGGCTCCCAGGCGCTCACCCAGATCGCAGGGTACCAGATAGGAGGTAGAGTCTGGAGAGAGGCCACCGGATAGCAGGTTGGCGTAAATTTGCAGCCCTCCGGCGTCGACATCTAACAGACACATAACATCACCCTCAAAGGCGGCCAGATAGGGAATAATCAGCCGGTTCGAGATGCTGTTACCTGCCCCCATAATGAATTCCACGTCGGTGGCAGGGTAAGAGACGCCGCAGTACTCCTGCACAAAGGTATAGGTATCCCTCTTGTTCAGGAAGCACTCCAGATTCTCTATGATCAACCCGTGACGCTTGGTTGGCCGAGGGATCTCTCGGCCAGGCATAAACAGGTAGTTGTAGGGAATGTCGTCATCGATACCACAGGCCGCCAATAACGATCCATTGACCCGCGTGTTGTGGGTATTGCCGCCCGGGCTGGCCGCGCTTCGGCTGCTCTTGTCCCTGGGAACGGCGTAGTCCTTCAGCTCATGGAAGGCATCATTGTTATTAATGGTGACCCGGTAGTGCCTGTCGCTGAAAGCGGTGGCGGTCACCGCTTTATCTATCAGCAGCTGATCGGCTCCGGCCTTGATCAGACGATTTTTGATCTTTTTCCAGTCAACGCCCACTCCGCTCTCGATGGTGTTCAGGGCGGTCATCAATCCTCTGCTCATTGGTACCTCTGGAGTCAATAAGGCCATAATTTATTCGTATCATATGATACGTTAAAAATTTGGAGGTGAGTCCTATCGATTACTGCAGAAGCCCGATGTAAGGCCTACTGCCACGGTCACTCGAGCCATTTTCAATCAGCGGTTGATAGTGGGTCAGTCAAAAAACCGTTCCACTTTGGAGTGTGTGATGATGCATGGCACCGGATGAGGGTGGTCAGACTAATGCCACATTTCAGGAGCCCGGTATAGAATGCGTTGGTCGCTGATTTTGGATTAAAAGACAAGGAAGTGAAAGAGTTAATGGTATCTGAGGCTCGCCTTGGGTTTGTATTAAAAGATCTAAGAGTGGACTGCTCCAAAACCCACACACTCAACGTCGATGAGTACCCTTTTGCTCTGGAAAACCGGGAGGAGCTGGAGACGGTGGAGTCTATGAATCTGTCACCTGGCTGGTGATTCGGATTCCCTATATTCGACGCCAACAGCCTATCTGCGTGTGCGTATTGTCGTGCCCCAACATTGGCGGATAGATTCCCACTATCCTGATGATGACAGCTATAACCTGAGCTATGTTATAAACATAT
>SAMEA5043665__coassemble_96_pt1 | contig 29556 bp, 30 predicted proteins | sample SAMEA5043665__metabat2_low_PE_004 | metagenome-assembled genome bin SAMEA5043665 (sample SAMEA5043665) | Gadus morhua | reverse complement strand
ACTAGACACACGGCGTCGTAGTCTGTGATGTTGATCACGTAATTACCACTTACTGATCGTTCTCCAATTGGCTACCCAGGATAGCAGCACCACGGACACCGCCAGAATCACCAAAAGTCGGTGCCAGAATGGCTGGACTCGTGTTATTTCCAAAAAGATGACCGGTGACCGCATTCGGCAGACGTTCGTAGATCTCTTGAATATTGGAGACCCCTCCCCCCATCACAAACACATCTGGATTCACGATCAACACCAGGCTCGCCAGAGCAGCACCGGCAATATCGATAAAGCAGTCAAAGGTCTTCACAGCCTCGACATCACCGGCACGCATCAACTCAATCACTTCCGGTGTCGTGGCTTCTTTCTGACTGAAGTGGTGGTATAGATTAGCAATCCCCGGTCCGGCAATATAACGCTCATAGCAGCCAGAAAGTCCACAACCACAATTATGTAGAGGCAACTGGTACTTCTGCTGAAGCTTGGCAGGCAGAGAAGTATGCCCCCACTCCCCGGCGAGATTGCTGGCTCCGCTATAAATGCTCTTATCGATACAGATACCACCTCCGGCTCCCGTGCCAAGGATGGTGCCAAATACACGACGATAACTGTTTGCACTACCACCAAAAGCCTCGGAAAAGACAAAACAACGGGCATCATTCTCAACCGCCACCGGGCGGCTAATCAACGCAGCCAGATCCGCTCTGAGCGTCTGACCATGGAGACAGGGTATATTGGAGATATGGAGAACACCTGTTTCCTGATTTTCAACACCGGGAATACCCAGCCCAACTGTTCCAAAAGTGTCATATTCACAGTCGAATTGATCAATAAGTCGCTGGAGAGTAGTCAGAAACTCCTGATAGTCACTTTTTGGGGTAGCAACCCTGTGACTATTTACCCTCTCAAATTGAGAATTAAAGGCCGTGATCTCGATTTTTGTACCGCCAATATCCAATCCGTAGTGCACTGTACCACTCCTGTTTTTCAAACCGATGAAATCGGTTTCAGGGTAAGTGATCTGCCTCTAAAAAATAGCTGACCTTGGTCAGAAAAACGGTAAACAGCCGATACATTTCCTGTCAATGCATAACAGGATGTGGGTATGGAACATTCCCTCAGTAACGGATTCGTTATTCGCAATTTTCTCTACGGCGATGCCTCCGGACTATCCCGCAATGGTGATAATCCGAACGTTGCTATCAACCAGAGAGAGTGCTTCCCGAACCCTTACACCATAGAAATGGCACGAAACTGGATTCAGTACGTACGGGACAATGAAGCAGGAACTCGTTTTGTCATCGCCAACAACAAGGAAGCCATCGGTGAGATTGGCATCGTGATCCAGCCAGATGTTCATCGCTACAGTGGTGAGATAGGTTTCTGGATTGGTGAATCCTACTGGGGCAAAGGTCTCATGACTCAAGCCCTAGATTGGATGGTGGATCACTGCTTTCAAGAGCTGGGTCTGAAACGGATTTTCGCCGACGTTGTGGAATATAACATCGCTTCACAGAAGGTATTGCAGAAATGCGGCTTTGAGTTGGAAGGTGTACTTCGACAAAACATTTTCAAAAATGACCAATTCTTTGATCATTATGTGTTTGCTCGCGTAAACGACAACGATCCTCCAACCAGCCATTGATTTTAAACCACAACAAAAAGCTTTTTTTGTGCCCCTTGTGTCCTTTGTGATTCAATCTTTTTATTAATTAATAGAGATCCGACCAAGCGGCTGCACAGTAATATCTTCAGTTAACTCTTGATGGGAAAGTACCGCCAGCTCATAGACTTCTGCTTCCAGCAATTTACGGACATAACGGCGAATATCCATTGAGGTGATGATGACCGGCTTGTTATCAAGATGGCCAATCTTGCCAACTGTCGCTTTTATCTTTTCAACGAACTTGGCGGTCACTGTCGGATCCAGCGCCAGATAGGCACCCGCAGATGTTTGTCGAATACCACTCCTGATCATATCTTCCAGATCCTGATCCATCAGATAGACCGGTAAAATATTCTGCCCGTTACTGTACTTGTAACTAATATAACGCTTGAGGCTACCACGAACATATTCAGTCAACTGAACGACTTCCTTCTCCTTATGTCCCCAGATCACCAGAGCCTGAAGAATCGTACGCAGATTACGGATTGAGATATCCTCGGATACAAGACGCTGGAAAATTTCTGCAATTTTATTAACGGGTATAAGACGCTGCACTTCTTTTATCAGCTCGCCAAACGTACCTTCCATCTGCTCCAGCAGGAAACGCGTCTCCTGAATACCTATAAAATCCTCGGCATACTTTTTCAACACAAAGGCCAAGTGGTTTGTGAGTACCTGAGAATCACTCATATAACTCACACCGGCCTTCTCCAGTGCATCCTTTTTGTTTTCTTTAACCCAGAGGGTGTCCAGATTGGGAATAAACTGCTCACCCCCTTCATAAGGAATTCTCAGCATGTCCAGATGCTCTGACTGCTCTCTGGCAAAAACATAACCCTCCCGAAAGTGACCATGAGCCACTGGCACCTCGTTTAGCATGATGCTGTAGTGATCATCTTCCAGAGAGTCATTGAAACGCAGATGGATACCCGGAAATGGCACCCCAAGATCCATATAGAGTGCCTTACGCACTTTCAGCAGTTCGTTGTTCAGTTCGTTGGTATCCAGGCGATTTTGCAGCGTGGTCGGCACATCAATAATAAGCGGCAGAGTCTGGGTAAACTCCTCTTGCTGATCCAGTCTCTGATCTTTGGCAGGCTTACCGGATGCAGCGGCCTGCATAGCCGGAATTCCCCCTTGCTCTTCGACCTCCTCCGCTTTGGCTTGCTCCCTTATCAAGTAGAAGCCACCGCCTCCGATGATTCCGGCCAGCGTGAGAAAAGTCAGTGTCGGGAAGCCTGGTACCAGGGCAAACCCCAACAGTAAGCCACCACCAACCATTAAGGCTTTGGGCTTATTGAGTAACTGGGTTCCTATCTCATTACCCAGATCAGTAGCTTCCTCAGTGGAGACTCTGGTTACGATCATACCGGCGGTGATAGAAATAAGTAGAGCCGGAATCTGTGATATCAGACCATCACCCACCGTTAAAATCGCGTAGAGCTCCAGCGCCTCTCCAGCGGGTAGACCTTTACTGAATACACCGATGCTCACACCCGCGGCAAGGTTGACAAAAATTATGATGAGTCCCGCTATGGCATCACCTTTAACGAACTTCATGGCACCATCCATGGAGCCGTAAAGCTGGGACTCTTTCTCGACTAAGCCCCGACGACGCTGGGCTTCTTCCATATCGATAGCACCACCACGCATATCTGCATCGATACTCATCTGTTTACCGGGCATACCATCAAGGGAGAAACGTGCTGCCACTTCTGCAACCCGCTCAGAACCTTTGGTAATTACCAAAAATTGAACAATCGTGATAATCAAAAATATTACGATACCCACGGTTAGGTTGCCGCCGACCACAAAATTTCCAAATGTATAGACTATTTCACCAGCGTCGCCTTGTAACAAAATCAGTCGTGTCGTTGTGATAGACAACGCCAAACGAAAAAGAGTCGTTACCAACAGGACGGACGGAAAGGTTGAGAACTCCAGCGGCCCCTTGAGGTAGATCGCCGTCATGAGAAGAATTGTGGAGAGGCCCATGTTTAGGGCAATGAGAATATCCACCAATACCGTCGGCATTGGTAGAATGATGAGCACAATAACCATGACCAAAAGAAAGGCAAGTATAAGGTCATTACGCTTGCCTATGGCGCTTAAAATGGATTTGCCGATCGCTTTCATAAAGCCTGCCGCAGCTCTCTGGAAGATAGCGATCGACTGCAAGCTATCTCTGGATTATTTTTCTGTCCCCTCCGAACCCGACTGCTCCCTACGGACTTTTTCTATACGAACCTGGGCTCGCCCCTGAATCCAGGAAATCTCCTGAGTGTCCGTATCCGGTGGAATACACTGCAGGTATCTATCGGCCATAGCCAAACACTCTTCAGGTTTGTCCGCCATCAGCAGGACGTAACTGAGCATACAGTAAACTTCTGGATCATCAGGCAGTAAAACCTGTAATCCTTGCAGCAATTTCAGGGCATCTTCATACTGACGTTGCTGCAGACGGGTATAGGCCTGAGTCAACATCCAGCCCTTCTGGGTTTCTGTCAACCGTTGAGGCCGGGAAGGTGCTGTCGATTCTTCACTCATGGGGCAGGGCTCCGCGGCGGATCAAGCCGGAATAAGAATGTTTCTGGCCATGGTCGCCATCATTTCCAGATCGGCATCCTGCTGGAGCAGTGACATCATCCCATCAAGCTGTTGCTGATCTGCGGAGGAGAGAGAGTCCTTGTTCTCTAACTTCTGACCCGCGGCACTGAGCAGCTCGCCACGTAATTCGCGGTTGTCCTGAGGCGTATAAGAAGAGAGATTGTTGCCACGCACAAATTGCATCAATTTATTCTGGGAGTCATCAAGCGCAAGCGCCTTGCTGATATGGACATCATTAACCGCACGGGCATTGACGCTTGGGCGAATAGCCGATTTCGACGGCAGCGCCTGATACTCATTACCCGTAGTGTGGCTCACACCCACCAGACCGCTACTTATATCACCTATTGATCCTGCCATAGCAACACTCTCGCTATCTGTTACTTATTACAAATATGTCCTCTAATTAGTGAAGACTGAAAAGTGGTTTTATGCAGAATTCCAAATGGTTGTATAAACTCTCTGTATTGACAGCAATTTCTTATAAAGGGCAGCTCTTGCCCGGATGCAGGCATGGATGCGCGCTTCTTGATTTCAAAAAATAGGGTCGAAAAACTGCAGTTATCTTCAGTACTCTGCAGCACTATAAGGGTTATGGCTCTCTCAGCACTGGCCATATTTCCGCTCTCCAACCCCCATGCAGAAAGCACGGGAATGTATGGTTCATGGGATAAACAAAGTGACTATCTATCCAAACCCATGCGTCAGGAACACGTTATTCAGGCAGGAGAGTCGTTATCGCAGATTGGCGAAATGTACGGAATTCCGGCAGCTCTGCTCGCTCACCATAACGGCATTCCTGATCCGGAAAATATCACCGTAGGTCAGGTGATATACCTCCCTGACAACAAATACCCTGAAGAGCTTATGCGGCCAGCTATGTCTGCCGAAGACGGCATGGCTATGACATCTTCACAGACGGCCTCTTCACAGACGGCCTCTTCACAGATGGCCTCTTCACAGATGGCCTCTTCACAGATGGCCTCTTCACAGATGGCCGAAGCCTCAAAAGAGCAACCTGCGGCAATGCAAGACGCCTCGCCAGACAAAATGTCCGGCCAGGACTTCGGTTCACGCCCCTACGCCTACTACGGCAACAGCGAACCGGCAGCAGATGTTTTGAGAAATTTCGCGGCCAATTATAGCGTCCCGATCATTATCAGTGCCGGTGTTGGTGGTGTGGTAAATGGTCGTATCGGCCCGCTCGCACCTGTTGAATTTCTCGACAAAGTCGCGCAACTTCACGCCCTGATCTGGTATTTCGACGGCAATACTCTCTACGTTTACAGCAGCAATGAGATCGACAAGGAGATCATCAATCTGCAGTTCATAGGCACAGAAGAGTTCCGCAAAACCCTGATGGAGATAGGTATCTGGGATAGTCGCTTCTACTGGCGAGCACGCCCCGAAGAAGGCATTATCTACCTGTCCGGCCCGCCCCGCTATATGGAACTGGTGTCTGAAACGGCTCACTTACTGGATGGTAAGTCTGGCGCCCGTCAGAAGAGTCAGCTGACCGTCAAGGTCTTCCCTCTGCGCTACGCCTGGGCCGATGACCGTACTTTCAACTTCCGCGACCAGAATGTTATTGTGCCCGGTGTTGCAACAGTTCTGCGCCAAATTGCACATGGTGGTGGCATATCCGCCGCCGCAGCCCCCGCAGCAGCCCCCGCAGCAGCCCGCTCTGTACCGGGCGTGCAACCCGTTCCTCCGGCGGGTCAGATGCCCGCACCAGCCGCCTCTGGGAATGTGATGGCTGATACTGTCTTCATCAACGCCGATCGACGGTTGAATGCGGTCATTATTCACGATCTCGAAAGCAAGATGTCGATGTACGAAAGCCTGATCAACACGCTGGACAAACCGCTGGCTCAGGTGGAAATAAATGTATCTATCATCGATATCAATACGAATAGTCTTGACCAGCTCGGTATCAACTGGCGACTGGGAAAGGATGATCGCGACTTTATCCGCTTTAACCCTTTTAAAACCGACGGCGACTCTGTTCCCGCGAACACGTTCAGCACCATCATCAATATTACTTCAGGCAAACTACTCGCCAGAGTGAACCTTTTGTCCGACACCGGCAAAGCCAAGGTGCTGGCCCGACCTTCCGTCCTGACTCTCGATAACACCGAAGCCGTGCTGGATAACAGCCAGACTTTTTATGTGCGCGTGGCCGGTCAGGAGGCGGCAGAACTGTTCCCGGTTACCTACGGTTCCGTATTAAAAGTGACACCGCGTATCGTCGCTGAACCCAGCGGTCGCAAGCTGCATCTGAGCGTTAACATTCAGGACGGTGGTCAGGCTGCCGGCTCCGGTGTCGATAACATCCCGGTGGTGAAAAACAGCTCCATCAGCACCCAGGCTGTTATTAATGAAAATGAGAGTCTGCTGATAGGTGGGTATTACTACGAAGAGAACATCGAGGGTCAGAGCAAGGTTCCGATTCTCGGTGATATGCCGTTTGTGGGCGCCGTTTTCCGCAACAAGACCAATAAACAGACCAAGAATGTACGGCTGTTTCTGATCACACCACGCATCGTCAATCTTATGTGACGGGCAGGCTAGCTGAACCAGCTTTCCGAGTCATCCTTATCATTAGAATCATGGTGAGAAGGATGGCTCTTCCCTGTCAACTTGGGGCTCGCTTTATCAACGTCCTCGTGAAGTTTATCCATCGAGTGGGTGGTTAGCTGACCGAAGCGGTTCTGCAGTGCCTTGAGCTGAACATCAATACTGGCATCCACCACGCCAATTTTACTCTCCAGAATGCAACTACCGGCTTTCAGTCGGGGATCCGAGACGGGACTTAACACACCTACCCCCTTGTAGTCCGCCAGAATCTCCGCAATTTTTTCTTTGACGTAGGCATAGTGAGAAGGAGGTACCCGCACCGCCACCTGCCGTTCATTGCGTATATGCTGCAAACTGGCTTTGATAAGACCGACGGTCAAGGCGCGATCATCATAATCACTAATGATCTTTTTCACCGCCGTCATCAGGATATCTGCCAGCGATGACTCCACCTCACTGAGATAGTTGATCGATTGGTCAACCATTTTCAGCATTTGCTCAGACTGCTCCATTCGGCTCTGATTCAGCCCGTCCTGATAACCGCGCCGCCGGGCTTCAGCCATTATCTCTTTCGCCTGCAAGCGGGCTTTATCAATCAGAGATGTCGATTTTTCGATCACCGAATAGTCCGCAGACGAAATAATCTTCTGACCGGGCTGAAGATGAAAATCCTGCTTGGTGATGGTGATAATATTGAGGCTCATCGAATAAACTCTTTCATCAATTTGCGCAGCATAATTCCCCCCAGACGCACGACATCCTGAGAGTGTCCGGCGGCACCGCCGGCGTAGAAATATTCCTTGCTGGGCATGGGAAACTTAAATAATAGACGCTTCTGAAAAGCATCCGGCTCTTGTCCATAAACAGCCCCGAGCAGCCGAACACCCGTACGAAAGATGTGCTTTTTCAGCTCATTCGGGTTGTTCCAGTCGATCGTAAACCCTGAATTAAAACTCAGGGGCAGGCCACCCGCAATGAAAGGCCCCTTCTTGATGGCATAGCTATGTCCCTCCTTTCCCAGGCAAGACTCCACCACAAGGCGCTCCTGACGCTTCACAATGCCACTCAGTAACGGTCCATTGAGCACCAGTCCGGCGTGAAATATGATCGGTGTCAGATGCTTTCGGCTGGCCAGAGCCAGCTCTTTTTCTGGTCGGGAAAAGTCCAGATCATTACGACCGCTCAATCCGTAGGCTTCGAGAATATGTTTCGAGGCCCAATGGGAGCCATTCTGATCGGACTGAAGGAATTCAATCACACCATGATGGGGAAGAGCTGCCAGCCAGGATGGATCGATATAACCGGCGGGTGCAAAATTGAATGCAAAAACCGGGGCCAACTGGTTAACATCCATCATTCGTCCTCGATACTATCCAGCTCAACCATATCATCCTCTGGCTCATCCTCTGCCATACGATCGCGCCACCACTTCATACCGAAAGCGGCACAACCACCCAGAGCAGCCGAAAGCAGTATCAGTAAAGTGCTGAACAGCAGAACCAATCGAGAAGACGACTCCGGAGCCACATCAATAGAGAGCACACTCTCCAACTCCAGGGGCAGAAGAGACCCGCCAGAAGCCTGAATGGAGGGAAATAGAGATATCGTGATCTTATCGAGCGCTAAACCTTCAATACTGTTGGCTACCAGAGTTTTTACTTTGGGCACGAACCCCCCCAATTCAAGATCCGGGGTGTATTTAATGAAGATAGAAGCGGAAGAGGGGAAGCTCTCCTCACCGGAGCCGGACTCCTGTGGCAGAACAACGTGCACCCTGGCTGTCAGCACGCCATCAATCATGGAGAGTGTGGACGATAGCTCCTGAGACATAGAATAGGTGTAACGAGCCTTCTCTTCTGTCGGTGAGGAGATCAAACTATCTTTTGGAAAAATATCGCCGACTGACGAGAACCGATCCTTTGGGAAACCGTGACTGCGCAGTAAACGGATAGAACGGGATACATCATCAGTACTAACGGTAAGGGTGACAATACCTTCCTTATCGATGGTCTTATCTACCGGAATATCGTCTTCCAACAGAATGGCCAGCATATCGTTGCCTTCCCTCTCGGTAAGACCGGTGTAAAGCTGAACCTCACAACCCGACAGCAGCAACAGGAAGAGGCTAATAACAATTATTTTGAGCTTTTGCACGATGCGTTCCCTGCATTCGTTTTTTTCACAGAGACGGACAATAATTACTGCTGTTTCATCATTGTCTCAACGATTTGTGTTGATTTACCAGCAACCTTACCAATCAAATCTTCTGTCATCATAAGATTGGTAATTGCCTTTTGGGTTTTGAACATATCTTTCATCGACAGAATCTCTTCCGAACCGAGCATTTTATCGATCTTTTGCTGACGGGCATCGACATTATCTTTTAAACCCTGAAAACCATTCAGAATACGGTCTGCCAGATTATCGGGGGCCTGTTTAAGCTCAATCTGATTACCATCAATATTGGTCTGACCTTCACTCTTGAAACCCTGTTTAAGTTGAGAATCAAAGCTATCGGCATCCCTGTCATCAGGCTTATCCAGTAACTTATCTGGCTGCTGATTTTCTTTATTGAAGGCTTTTTCGGTAACAGAACCAATCTTATTAACATCTGTACCAGACATGCTTGTCACTCCTGTTTGCCATTGAATCCCATAAATATGGCCTCACTAAAGTCTAGTCAAATACGACCACAATGACCCTTCATAGAGATTTTTAATTTAATACAATTAAGATTTGTTTTTTAATTCCATAAATTTATTAAGGAGATAAAACATCGTGCAGTTTCATCAAATGCTGAAGAATATTTTCAATTTTTTGACCAGAAAGTTCTTCAGAAGGCATAAACACTATAAAAACAAGTTGATTACTATCTTTCAAAGCACACTGAGTGTCAAACTTACGACTCTGATTAAAATGACACAAGGTCAAGGCAATTTTTGATAGTGCGTCAATACTGTGGTCAGCCAGCTCTCTAATCAGATAAAAAAGCACACCACTGTCAGTAATTTTTATAAAAAAATTTCCGCCTCTCTCGAATGAAAAATCAATCACTCCATTCTCTGGTATAGGCATATTTGAGATATTCAGCGTTCTATTAAAGTCATGAATTGCATCTTCAACAAAATCAGGCATAATGCCGCCCCACTGTAGCTAATAAAATAATCGTTAGTAAAGCAATCGTTAATGAAGCAATCGTTAATGAAGTAGTCGCTAATGAGCTAATAGTTAACAAGGCAAATGAAGCTTTCGTTTAAATATCAAAATCATCATCGTAATCATCGTCCTCATCAAACTCATCGAGTTCCTCTCTCTCTTCCTGCTCGATCAAATCATCCAGCGCTTCCTGTGAGGCTTCGAGTATATTTTCCCGGTGTTCCGCTTCCTTGAAATACTGGTCAGGAATTTTACGGTATGCTTCCAACACCTGATTAAGCACAAATATCTTGATTCCGAGATCATCATCACTAACACCCATTTTCTCAGGTATGCTCTCCACATCACTGGCAGATATCCAGCGCTGACTCAATAACTGAAGAATCTCCTTGATAAGTACACCCTGTTTTATCTCTGAATCAGCCATTGGCTTTTATCATCCTCAGGATAGTGGCTTCGTCTTGTTTACCGCGCTCGATCATTGTTCCCAGCCCATAAACCACTTCCAAACGACTGCGTACATGATTCATATGATTAGGATCAACGGATTTTGTCAGTGCATGCATCTCCGTAGAGAGAGCCTCCCTTAACCACTTTATGCCCTCATTGATCCCCTCATAGCCACTCTTCTCGATGGCAAACTGGTAGGCTTCCAATGGCTGTTGAAAGTCCGGCACATCCAACCCCTGACGCCAGATATCTCTCAGCTCCTGTACCGAGCCATAGCCACTTTGTTCTACATACTTAGCCGCCGCAGAAGAGACATTAATCCCTGACTGAATATCTTTTTTGTTCTCTTGGTAGGAGCGAGTATTGAAGTCTTTCAATGTTGCGGCCAGTTCCCGCTGCTCCCCGTCTCCGGATTGGAGATGTTCAATCAAAGCGTCCAAAGCCAGATATTGATGGCTTGGATCCCCTGAATAGTCTCCGGCAAATTCTTTTATCTGGTCATCCGAGAGCTGACCATTTTTTCTGGCCCCCTGAAGCTGCTGGAGAAACTTGTCCATTTTCTCTATACCTGGTATATCAGGCACAATATCCTTGGCACGCTCCAGCTGTTTTTTAAGGTCTTTGTCTTTTTTGTCGTCTTTCGACTCAAACTTGCGAAGAGATGATATGGCTATAGAAGCTTCTTCAAGAAAGTCAGTGTTGACACCGCCAACACTGACTTTACTGAATTGACTGTGCGAACCCTGAACACGGGTTGATGAGACGCCCTGATTAACAGGTAATGAGGCATCCGCAGCAATAGGTCCGGAAACGTTACCAACAGAGCTCATTACGCTCCCCCTTGAAAGGTTTAAATGTTTCGGATGGTATGACTCTGGGCCTGTTGTTGCTGATTAACCACCTGCAAAAACGTATCACGGGCCTTGGTGCTCAATTCATGCCCCGTTTGCAGCCAGTCCTGTGATGTCGTTTTTCTAAACCGGGCTTGCTCTTCCTCGGCTCTTAATTCTGTTACCTCAAATTCATCCTTCGCGGCTCCGTAATTCACGCCACTGGCAGCCACGTCAACCCCACCTTCAAATGCCCTACCATAAGAATTCCATTGCTGGGCAATCACATCGCCGGGACGGCCTCGCCCACCGGCAGCCGCATCAGCCCTCACGGCTTTTATGGAGCCTATCGCGCCCAGTCCGCCGGAGACGACTTTTGCACCGCCACTGACCACACCGGCCATAAGCCTTTTAAACGCGGCGTCGAGCTGTTTAACGGCCTGTTCCTTGATCTTCTCAACGACATCCTTGTTGGCCAAGTTACGATCCTCACGACCTGCCTGCCTTGTTTCAACCCCGATCTTATGGAACAGTTCCAGCAACACATAAAAGTAGTTTATGCTTTTGATTTCATCATCGCCCAGTGAGAATGGTACATCATCGGCAGTGGTATGCTGAAAATTGCCGTTTTCATCATACTGTAGATTAATCCGTTTTCCCTCGACGGAGAACTCCACGTTCCTGTTGATAATATCGACGTTGTACTTGTCACCATTCAGCACCCCCTCAAAACCAGAGTCCACCAGCTCAACATTGATCGATTCGACGGATGGGCCATTTGTAATACCGGCAGGATTGTTCTTTGGAGTTAAACCTGCAGGAATCCCGTTATCCCATCCGGCGAGAATCTGTTCAATATCGTCCAGCGTTCTCTCGTTAATGTCAGGCTGTTGTTCCTGATTAGGTGTATTCAGTTTTGGTATGGGAATTCCCTGTGAATCGAACACCAAAGCTTCACCTTTGCTCCCGTAACTAATGCCCAGATTGTCGCCGGCGAGATTCCCGGCCTGGATGACCTCTGTGTTCTCATTGGTACGCACATGCTGATCTGTATTTGACCGGCCAAGAGGTACAGGTTCCGGTCTTCCATTAACATCGATCGCCATAATCTTACTCCCTGTAAATTATTACAAATAACTGTTCTTTACTCAGATATTTCTGGAAATAGTGAACTTGTTCTCCAGTGTCTCGGCAAGTATATCTGAAGCTATCGTTTGCCCAGTAGTGATCTCCTGCAGAGCTCGTTGGATAGCCTCCACCCAATCGTCCATCTGAAAACCGAGCTTCGTTATGAAAGCCAAATCCTCTTGAGCATCAGCGCGATAGGCTGCACCATCATAACGAATTTTGGAGGAAGTAATCTGAGAGGCTCCATCTCCAATCTGAGTACCCGATTGAAAGGCACGCGTAATATGACTGAACTGCTTTAAAGCCAAGTTTCGCGCATTTTGGGACGCTTCTTTAGCAGTTTCTTTCGTGGCCTCTTTGGCAACCTTCACCGTGGTTTTTGTCGCCTGGGCTGCTACATCATCGATCGCTGTTTTGGCCGCGGCTTTGGCAGTTTGAGCTGCCGCATTTGCTCCCTGCTGCACTGTGGTGGTAGCTGCATCAGTTGAAGCTTTCGCTGTACTAGAAGCCAGCCCCGCTCCCAGAGATAACGCCACGACAAGAAGGGACCATATAATCCCCATAGCCAGTTTCCCCTTATCACTCTTGATCAAACCTCCCAGACTACTCATCCAGTTACCGGTACTCTGAGAGATAGTCATCATCACCATAATGGTTGCAGCCGCAATCAGCGCCAGACCTACTCCCACTCCCACACCTGTAGCAATGGTTATCGCTGCAACAACCACAGTCAGTGCAGTGGCAATTGCACCAAAAATCTTACCAATGAGACCAGCTTTTTTAGCCTGTTTTAGTTTTGCGAGAGATTTGTTCAGTTTCCCGATTCGTTCCTGATGTGTTTGCTTTCGTTGAAGACGATTGGCTCTGATCCCTTCCTCATCAAACTTTATGCGGGTGTTCTGGATTTTGGTCTGAACCTCCGCAAGAATAAGGGCTATATTTTCGATATCCCCCTTTAACACAGCCTGAGACAGCCGATCGCCGGATGCTTGTAAACCCTCCAGAACCTTTGGGGGAGCACTTTCAATCGAACTAATTTTATCAAGCACATCAAAGGTCTGATCATACAAATCCACAAGTTGCTCGGCATTTTCGGCATTAGCTGCCAGCTTTGCGCCTCCATTTACAAAGACTTGCGTGTCTATCTGCGAGTCTCCGGAATCGCGCCCTCTGGAATCCCCTCCCCGCTGCCCTTGCCCTTTCGTCTTGGGAGCAAATCCGTAGGGAGTGTTCACAGAGCTCCCCTCTTCCGTGGATTCATCATCCCTATCAGTAGAAAGATGATCCAGCAGTTCATCAAAAGTAAACAGTTCGGTGGATTCGCCCAAGTGGGCAAACTGCGCCTGTATTTCTGGCGTCACCTTGGCATGGTCAAATGTTGGTGCAGGAAGCGGAACGGGACGGTCGCGGTGGTATGCTCCCTGTTGTTTTCCTTCACTTGCCGAAAATGAGACCGAGTTATCACGGGAAAAGCCTCGTCCAACCTGATCGGAAGCCGGCGTGTTGCCCACGGCTGTCTCATGCTGAACATTTGTTCCTGCCCCGCCTGTTCCTGACACTCCAGGAGGAGGATTATGTGTCCCTGAACCGGGCTGGTTATGGATGCCATTACTCATAATTTCAGTCATCCTCTTCCAGAACAGCACCGGCACTGGCGGCCATATTTTTAGCTCGTATCAGCTCTTCCTTGTATTCATCCTGATCGCCGGCCCACGATGCGGCTGCTTCATAGGCAATCTTCGCTGCAGCCGGCCTGCCCATGGCCATGTTACAGTCGCCTATACAAAGCATGGCCCGGGGATCATCAATATCCAGAGAACTGGCGAAACTGAACAGTTCGATAGCCGTCTCGAAGTCCTGCTCCATCATTTGGCAGGCCCCAAGTCCAAGAAAATACTTCTGGTTGTAATGGTCATAAAAACAGAGGAATTGGAAAACTTTCTTGGCCTCATCGTAACGCCCTCCATGATAGAGGTTATAAGCCACGCTATAGATAGCCTCCATTGACTCATCGCTAAGGTTCTTCAACTCTTTGAAAGTGCCACCACGACTGAAATATTCAGCCATCATGTCGTCTACTTTTCCCTGAGACAAATCTAACTCTTTATTATCCACTTACAGCCCTCCATAGCCTTTTATGGTTTCACTAATGCTTATTAAATATTCCTGATAATTTGATTATTGGTTCTATAGTACTTAGAAATAAATTGAGACATAGTCTCAAACGTCTGATTAAATCGTCCAGACGTCGCTTGAAGTTTATTCATATCAAGTTGCGATGTACTGGTTAAACTTTCAGACCAGCCCTTCAAGTTCTCAATAGCAAGGTCCCATTCTCCAGAATTGAGAGACTGCTCTTTAGTATCATCCTCATTCCATGCAATATCATTGGCATCAAAAAAATCTAGCACCTCTTGAGGCACTTTTGTCTCTTTACTCTCTTTGGAACCTTTTTTTGCAGCTCTGGCCTTTGCTATTATGCTGTTGGCACCTTTTAATTTATCATTTTTGGATCTGACCTCCTGAACCTGTTCCCGTAAAGTATCTTCAAGAAGCTCAGCCCTTTCACTCATGATAGCAATCATCAAAGTATCAAGACTTGCACTATCAAGAAAGTTCTTATTAAGAGGGGCTCCGGCAGCGCTGTTAATCAACCGAATGGTTTTCTTAAGCATTTGCTGTCCGGTAAGAGGCATATTATCTCTGTTTTTTACATTATTTACATCCTGAATATTATGCCCTGGCTGTGAACTACCTGCTGCTACTCCTGACATTGTTTTATAGCTCCATTAGATAACTATTAATGATTATCACTCTTTTTTCTTTTCCTCCCTATCCTTAATAAATGTGTCACACCACGTTTCCAGACCTTTACAAAGTTCTTTGTCAAACTCTAGACCACCGATAGTTATTTTTTCTTCGTCAGGATAATTTGCTACACGATTTTTAAATTCTTTAATTGCTTTCATTAAGGACTTTTTCATTACCTTAGTATGACCCAATTTACGTCCCATTCCAACTTTAAATCCATCATCATCATCATCATAATTTTTAGCATTTTTAATGACAGCGTCCCTGAATCCTTTCCAGTGGGAAGTATATTTTTTATAGGGGAAAGGGGGATCTATAGGAATTTCAATATCAAAAACTCTATCCCTGACAGTGTTAGCACTGACAGTGTTAGCACTGGCTTTATCAGAATATGTATCTGCCAGCATTTCACTTATCAATTCTTCAGCTTTTTTTTCGATCCTGCCTTTATCTACATCTGTGTATATTTTTTCTCCGTTCGCTTCACCAAGCAGCTCCTTAAATGCATGAGTGACATCGAATACTAATTCAGCTACCTTATGAACTGGGTCATTCTTGGTATCTTCAGACTCTGTTGCCGTTATATTTTGGAGTTTTTCATTCATAGATTTAATTAACATGTCAACTTCCTTAGATTTTCTCTCTAGCTCTTCTCTGGTTTCTCCATCAGTAATCTCAGCTTTATCATCGCTGCTTGTTATCAGTGCTGAATGTCCTGATATCCGAGAAAAAATCTGTGATGACGGTGTTGATATTGGAGGAGTCTGTACTGACTCTATTAACGTCGAAGGAGAAGTCTGTACTGACTCTATTAACGTCGAAGGAGAAGGAGAAGTCTGTACTGACTGTGTTGATGTTGAAGGAGGAGTCTGTACTGACTGTGTTGATGTTGGAGGAGGAGGAGCCTGTGATATATCATCATTGGCATAACCATTGGCAAATATTATCATTAATGGGCCTGTCGCCACTAATGCAACAGGAAAAACAGCAGATACACCAATACATACACCAAATCCTACCAAAGAAAAACCAATTTGGAACCGTTTACTGGATATTACCGCGTCTATTATTTTCTTCAGAGTAGCCAATTTTTTGGCAAACTTCTCAGTACTACCCTTTTCGAGGGTTCCATCCTCTTCTTTTCCTTTAACCGTATCTAGCAATTCGTCGGGGTTTTCTTTACTGAAGAAGACTTTTATGTCATCACCTGTTCCTACTTTATGGTCCCGAGTACTCCCACCTACAGATTCACTGATTGAAGAACTCTCATCACTAACGGTTAAAAAAGACTCCTCACTACTGATTGAAGAATCATTATCATAAAAATCATTATTGCCTGAAAAATCCCCATCATCACTACTATCGGTTTTTTTTCTAAGACTACTATACGTCGAGCTGGTATTAGAACTTGTAACCCTACGCTCACGTAAAGCACTGTTACCAATTGTCACACTATCGTCACGGCTTCGTAAACTATATTCTTGTTGTGGGTTAGCCACTTTTACCCTTTTTCCCACAGAAGGATTGGCTGACGAGGAACCTCCTTTTCCATCATGAGAAACTCCCGTAAAGAAAGAAGTGGGTAATGATACCGATGATATTCTTCTATTATTTCCCACAAAAATCTCCCTAATACATCCATCAGGGCTAACTTCCCCCATGGTCCACGGTTACACAGTTTCTAGTTTAGCTGAACAAACAGCCATGAACGGGAAATGCTGCCCATCACAAACAATGGAAGCAGGGGGCTGCATTTCCTTGGTAAATAATAGATGGATTGCAGAGGAGAGAGTTAATAACCGACAAGATACCGTCACTAACAATTACAAAGAACCGGTCAACCCGTCCTGACAACCGGTTTTTCATAATACTCCAATACTGCAGCCATTAAATCCTTAGGACTGAGCATACCGATAATGGTGCCATCCTCGTCGAGGACAGGCACCCTGAGCGCCTTTTCCGCCATGCACTGCTCGTAGACATCAATGATGCTGTCCAGCGGTTTGGCGGTTATGACGTTGGTCTCCATAAACTCGGAGACAAGATTACCCTCTTGAGAGTAGTAACTGGCTGATAGCGTACTGGAAAGGCAGTCCGTTTCAGAGAGAATACCCACAAGGCCGCCCTGATCAATAACCGGAGCGGCCGTTATGTTATTTTTCAACAGCACTCTCAACGCCTCGACAACATCCATATCAGGCAACAACGTTACAACTGAGCGGGTCATGCAATCCTGCACGGTGATTGAACGCATGTTCTGTGCTCCCTTCCAAAAAGCAGAACGGGGTGTACCCTACTATTGCTATAGCTCTGTTCATTCAGAGTAGCAAATAATTTGTTATCGAAATGCAACTCCCATTGCCATTGTTCATTGCCATTGTTCATTGCCATTGTTCATTGCCATTGTTTAAGGGGGGAGGCAGCATTTCCCGTTCATAATGGTTTTGACTGGAACACTACTCATAGGAACACATATAATCTGCCACTACACCCACAAAAAGCAGGGGCTATTACCCAATGAACTTCGACGCTGTTTCATCTGGTCACAGTGCTCCCGACGATATCAATGTCATCATTGAAATCCCCGCCAACAGTGACCCGATCAAGTATGAAATCGATAAAGAGACCAATGCCCTGTTTGTAGACCGTTTTATGTCTACTCCCATGTTTTACCCTGCCAATTACGGCTATGTCCCCCAAACGCTGGCTGACGATGGTGACCCTCTGGATGTTCTGGTTATCACCCCCTACCCCGTTGTCCCCGGCTCCGTGATCCGCTGCCGTCCTGTCGGAATGCTGAATATGTCCGACGAGAGTGGTCAGGATGAAAAAATCATTGCCGTCCCTCACGACAAACTGACAAAAATCTACAAAGACGTAAAAGAGCTTGCTGATCTCCCGGAGCTGCTGATGAAGCAGATTGAACACTTTTTCAGTCATTACAAGGACTTGGAAGAGGGAAAGTGGGTAAAGATAGACCAGTGGCAAAATGCTGATGCCGCCCGCAAGATCATTCTCAAGTCTATTGCCGCCTACGGCCAGTAACCTTCCCAGCCAGCCCTACGGCAGCACAGTCGTGCTGCCGTTAACCTGCTATCTTACCCCCATGATGTTGCTCTACTGCCAGCCTGAGACAACAATAAACATTCAAAACAGCAAATTTTTGCGATGGCAAGCCATGTATCGAATACTCAGGAAGATCCTTCCTCTCCATTTTTTGTTTTTTTTCCTGCTCTCTGCCCCGCTGGTTGTTCAAGCGGTCAGCTTTGGCTCCCTGCTTGGCAAGGATTCAACGTCCACAGCGCCTGAGTTTCTTAGTATCGAAGAAGCTTTTCAGGTCTCCGGAGATATTCAGGATGATATCCTTATCGTAAAGTTCAAGGTCACTCCTGAACACTATCTCTATCGCCACATGCTCGGTTTCGAGCCGGAAAATATCCCTTTAACCCGGCTGGGTACGGCTACTTTCCCGATGGGGCAGAGCTCTTTCGACCAATTCATGAAACGGGATGTAGAAACCTACCCTGAAGATATTGAAATCCGGGTACCGATCAACACTCAAGAGACACATCCGGAAATTACTGTGAATTTTCAAGGGTGTGCCAATGCGGGTCTTTGCTACCCACCCACCTCTGTGAACATCATTCCGCTCCACTCAACCACAGCAGCAAAAGCCTGCAATGCAGAAGCCTGCAATGCAAAAAAAGCCACCACGGCAGAGCCTCCTCCCCCCCCGGCACCTGAAACAGCGACACAGCCGGCTGTCCAGCCCCTGATTCCGGCAACGCAACCTGCGCCCGTTCCCGCTGAAAATCCCTCAGTACCGGAGGACTCCTTTCTCGCCTCACTGCTCGGCGACACCAGCCTGGGGCAGGTGCTACTGCTGTTTTATCTGGCCGGTCTCGCCCTGACCTTTACCCCCTGCGTGCTACCGATGATTCCCATCATCTCAGTGATGGTTGCCAAGAGTCAGGGCAGTCGGGCTCACAACATCCTGCTGACCGCCAGCTACGTGCTGGCCATGGCGCTCACCTACGCCGTTGCCGGTTTGATGATGGGGTATTTCGGCGCCAGCCTGAACCTTCAGGCTCGGCTGCAGTCGCCATGGTTGCTGATTCCGTTTGCCATTCTGTTTGTTGGACTGGCTCTGTCAATGTTTGGTCTGTTTGAACTGCAACTGCCGGAACGACTGCGGGACAGACTCACTCAGGCAGACCAGAAATCCGGTAAAACCAGACAGGGAACCCTGGTCGGCACCGCGCTTGCCGGTGTGTTCTCGACGCTACTGGTCTCTCCCTGCGTCTCCGCCCCGCTGGCTGGTGCGCTTGTCTATATCAGCAGCACGGGGGATATGACTATGGGCGGTCTGTCGCTGTTCGTCCTCGGGCTCGGGATGGGGACACCTCTCTTTATTGTGGGTGCCGGTGGTGCCAGCCTGCTTCCCAAAGCGGGCCAGTGGATGGATAGTGTTAAAGCCGTTTTTGGTGTGCTGATGCTGGGTGTCGCCATCTGGATGGTCGAACGCCTTATCCCTGAATCTGTAACCCTGCTGCTTTGGGGAGCATTGGCCATCGGCAGTGCCGTTTATCTGGGGGCGCTGGAGTTCACTGCAAAAGTGAGCTGGGGGGCTTTCCGTCAAGTGCTCGGGATTCTGCTGTTCATCTACGGTGTGGCTCTCGTTGTCGGCGGTATTCAGGGGCATACCAACCCTCTTCAGCCGCTCGGCACACCCGCCCAGTATAACAACAGCCAGTGCAGCCAGACTTCGCTAATGGCGACTGAATTCAATGTGGTCAGCTCCCGTCAGGAGCTGGACGAAGCCCTTGTTCTGGCTGCGCAGCGGGGCGTTCCCGCGTTCATTGATATTTACGCCGACTGGTGCATCTCCTGCAAAGTGTTTGAACGGGACATTCTCACTCAACCGGACGTTCAACAAGCACTTGCACCTTTCGCGCGAATAAAACTGGATATAACAGCGAACTCCGTCGATCAACGCGCTATCTTGTCGCGATATAACCTTTTTGGCCCTCCGGCCTATCTTTTTTACGGAAAATCCGGTCAGGAGCTGAAATCTCTCCATAAAAACGGGGAAATCAGCATGGAAACGCTGCTTTCCCTACTACAAAAAACCACTAATCAACAATCGAAATGAAGCAAAACCACAGGGAAAAATAACGAAATCCGCCAATAACGTGCTGTAACATGTTGATGATAGACTCAATACATTGCATCGGGCACAATGGTGAATGCGTGCCCATTCATCGAGGCACTGGCGAGGTTTTCCGATGGCCACAATCCTTGTATTGCATGGTCCCAATCTGAACCTTCTGGGCACCAGAGAGCCCGAGGTCTACGGGTCTGTAACACTAGATCAAATTAATGAGACGCTGATGGCACAGGCTGAAAAAGCAGACCATCAGCTGCTCTGTTTTCAAAGCAATGCCGAACACATACTGATCGATCGAATTCATGAGGCTGCGCAACAGGATGTCGGCTTCCTGATCATCAATCCGGCTGCGTTCACCCACACCAGTGTTGCCCTGCGAGATGCCATTCTCGGCGTAAAACTGCCGTTTATAGAAGTTCATCTCTCCAATGTGCACAGCCGTGAGCCGTTCCGTCATCACTCCTGGTTTTCAGATATTGCTCTGGGGGTGATTAGCGGTTTAGGAGCCTCCGGCTACCAATATGCGTTGCAGGCTGCCGTAAACCACTTTAAACAGCCCCCATCTCATTAACTGTTTTGTTTTTAACTATTTTTAGCATTAACACCGGAATACACCATGGACATCCGTAAAGTAAAGAAGCTGATCGAACTGCTTGAAGAGTCCGGCATCGATGAGCTGGAAATTCATGAGGGTGAGGAATCTGTTCGCATCAGTCGTCATTCCAGCCGCGCTGCGGTTCTGGCACCACAGACCATCGTAGCCGCGCCGATCCAGCCTGCTGACCAACCAACAGTCCCCACTGAGCCTGAGATTGTCACTCCTCCGGCCATGATCGGTCACCCTGTGCGCTCCCCCATGGTCGGCACCTTCTATCGCTCGCCATCCCCAAGCTCACCCTCGTTTGTAGAAGTGGGTCAGATCGTAAGGGAGGGCGAGGTACTCTGCATCGTAGAAGCGATGAAGATGATGAACCAGATCAAGGCCGACAAATCCGGCAAGATTGGCGCCATGCTCGTCGAAAACGGTGCACCGGTTGAATATGATCAACCCTTGTTCACCATTGTCTAAGGGCAGGTAGTCACCATGTTGGAAAAAGTACTCATCGCCAACCGGGGCGAGATTGCCCTGCGTATCCTGCGCGCCTGTAAGGAACTCGGCATCAAGACGGTCGCCGTTCATTCCAAGGCTGATGCGGATCTGATGCATGTGCGGCTGGCGGATGAAACCGTCTGCATCGGTCCCAACAACGTTTTAGAAAGTTATCTGAACATTCCTGCCATCATCAGTGCGGCAGAAGTGACAGACTCCGTTGCCATCCATCCTGGTTACGGTTTTCTGGCCGAGAATGCCGACTTTGCTGAGCAGGTGGAACGCAGCGGCTTTAGCTTTATAGGCCCGTCTCCGGAAGTGATCCGTCTGATGGGGGACAAAGTCTCCGCTATCAGGGCCATGAAGCAGGCCGGCGTGCCAACGGTACCGGGCTCCGACGGCCCACTGACCGATGACCATAAACACACTCTCGAGATCGCCCGCAGGATCGGTTATCCGGTCATTATCAAGGCATCGGGCGGCGGCGGCGGTCGCGGTATGCGCGTTGTTCACCGTGAACAGGGTCTGCTCAACGCTATCGGCGTAACCCGAGCCGAAGCCGGTGCGGCGTTTAATAATGATGTCGTTTATCTGGAAAAGTTTCTGGAGACTCCTCGCCACGTTGAGGTTCAGGTGCTGTCAGACGGTCAGGGCAACGCCATTCACCTGGGCGATCGTGACTGTTCCCTGCAGCGTCGCCACCAGAAAGTGATTGAAGAAGCGCCCGCCCCCGGCATTCCTGAAGAGGTGCGCCAGCGTGTCTTTAAAGCCTGTACTGATGCCTGTGTCGACCTTGGCTACAAGGGCGCGGGTACATTTGAGTTTCTCTATCAGGACGGCGAATTCTATTTCATCGAGATGAACACGCGGATTCAGGTGGAGCACCCGGTCTCTGAAGAGATTTCCGGCTTCGACATCATCAAGGAACAGCTGCGTATCGCCAACGGTGAGCCACTCTCCGTCAAACAGGAAGATATTACTTTCAGTGGTCACGCCATCGAGTGCCGCATCAATGCGGAAGATGCCAAAACCTTTATGCCCTCGCCAGGCAAAATCACTCAGCTGCATATGCCCGGCGGAAACGGTGTGCGGGTCGATTCGCACATTTATCAGGGCTATTCGGTGCCACCGTACTACGACTCCATGATTGGCAAGCTGATTACCTGGGGCCCAACCCGGGACGTCGCCATGACCAGAATGAGAAATGCCCTGGACGAGCTGATTATCGAAGGTATTCGCACCAATATTCCGCTGCACAAAGAGCTGGTGCGGGATGCCAAGTTTATGAAGGGCGGGGTCAATATTCACTACCTCACCAAAAAGCTGGAACAGGACTACTGACCGCACCGGCATATGGCGTAACGAAATGGCGCAGGAAAGACTGCCCGGAATAATATCCAGACAGTCTTTTACCATGAAAATGCAGCCCCCCCCCCGCTTCTATTATTTGGGGTGGGTAGCTATTTCCCGCTCATTGCTGTTTGCCGGATGAAGTATTATAGAGGAACGTATCAACCGCCTGTCCAGCGTATGAATGGGAACTTACATCAGTCTTCCTTTGCACAAATATGGCTCCTTCTTTTTTTGATTCTTGCTGACGGCGAAACTTATAGCTTTCTCCTACGCAAATCTTGGGAACAGTGCCCTGAAACAAGTTACTCGTATCCTCTGGCGTATCATTTTGATGGAGATCGGGGTGCGGCATAAGAGAAGCATTTTGCAACATGTCTTGAACGACAGATATAAAACCCGAATCCTCCTGTTGCACATTTGGCAAAATGGTTTCTGAGGATGGTAGTAGGGGAGCAGCTGCTATTGGGCGATCATTACCCGTAAGTACTTGGAAGATTGTAATCGGATATTGTCTAGCACCGCGCCCTGCGGCAGCGGACACCCCAGGATAGAAGGAGGCGGTCGGGTACTGATAAAGTACATCTTGCCCCACTTTATCTTGATTGTTTTTAGGGCGAGTTTTCACTATTTGAGTGAACCAATCCCCAATCACGAGGCAATACAGCTGAGTTAAATTTATAACCACCTTCTGCTGAGCATCCATGCCGGTACTTAATGTGCAATCGGTGTCCAACGTGTATTTTCCTACAACCAGTGTCGTCGTGCCGCCACCTGTAGGCATCACCTCTACCAATGGATAGATATCATTACCTTGTCTCAATATCCGCACAGTTCCAGCCGGCCCCTTTTCCTCCCGGCCATTGAGTGTGTCCCCTTCCAGATAAACATCTGGCATCTTACTGACAGGCCAGTCGTCACCCAAATCAATATGAGAGGTATGAACTCGAATGAGTTTCGTTGTTCCGTTTTCCGGATTGTTGATGTAATGGTTGTGAGTCTGGACAGAGAGTGTCTGCACACTTTTCACGATACCACTTTCCTGACTATCTATACCCACTTTAGTTTTAAAAAGTGGATTATCACTCAAGCTCGGCACTTTAACATTCTGCAATGCGGTCCTAAATGAATTAATGGTACCTTTCGAGAGTTTGTTTAAATGCAGCTGGACAAGCTGATGGGAAAGGGCGACACGTTTACCCTTGCCAGCAGGAGGATGGGTTCGCACAGCACCAAGAACGGTTTTCCGCCCATCCGGTGAGTTTTGCACATGCCCCGTGCAAAAAATGATATGTATGTCCTCATCACCATCAAAGGCTAAAACTGTGCAGGTAATCAGTAGAAGAGACAGAAGCAACGCCAGAAACGACCACACGCCCCTCCTGCAAGACCTGTCCAAACTGGGGATCCAAAGTTCCATCGACCACTGAATACCCACCACATCCTCCCTTACAAGAATTCCGAGGTAAGCGTAGTTGATATTTCGTAGCCTGACTTGAGACCATGATTGCTGCAAACCGGAATAACGGTCGCCCCGGCATGGATTTTGTTCAAACAGCCGTTCGACACTCCCTTTCATTTGACACATCCTTTCATTTGACACCACAGCCCCTCCTCTCTAACCTGCGCGCACTATTAAAACCTCTCCTTTTCAACACTTTTTAAATAGACAGCTGTGAGAAACAATGTCCTGGATTCAACTGAAACTTGATACCACCCCAGAGCAGTCAAATGCGGTTGAAGATCTGCTGCTGGATTGCGGCGCTCTGGCCGTCACCTTCCTTGATGGCTGCGATCAGCCACTTTATGAGCCAGATCTCGGCACCACGCCGCTGTGGAACAACCTGCGCATTCTCGGTCTGTTTGCTGCGGATACCGATGGTGAGGCCGTGATCGCCCATCTCAACGACGTCATCCCAGGCAGCTATCAGGCGCACCGGATCGAAATCGTTGAAGATAAAGACTGGGAACGGGAATGGATGACCCATTTTCACCCGATGCAGTTTGGTACGCGCCTGTGGGTCTGCCCTAGCTGGAAAGAGGTTCCTGATGCCAATGCCGTTAACCTGATGCTGGACCCTGGTCTGGCCTTTGGCACCGGCACTCATCCTACGACGGCGCTCTGCCTGAAGTGGCTGGATGCTCAGGACCTTGCCAGTAAACAGGTGATCGATTACGGCTGTGGCTCCGGCATACTGGCCATTGCCGCACTCTTACTGGGTGCTGAACACGCGCTGGGCGTTGATACCGATCCTCAAGCCCTTGAAGCCTCCCGTAACAATGCCGAACGGAACACCATCGAAGAGGGACGTCTGCACGTCTGCTACCCAAGGAACACGCCGGATACTGTCGCCGATATTATGGTGGCCAATATTCTTGCCGGGCCACTGGTCAGCCTGGCAGAAACCCTGGCCAGCCATACTCGTCAGGGGGGTCTGCTGGCGCTCTCTGGCATTTTGTCCGAGCAGGCTGAGGATGTCCTGACGGCCTATGCCCCCTGGTTCGATATGGAACCGGTCACGGAACAGGACGGCTGGGTTCGTCTAAGTGGGGTCCGTCGCGAAAACAACCTCCGTACTTGACGACAATTAGAGTTTGTCTAATAAAGCTGGCAGAATAAACTCTGCCGGCTGCCAAAGCGAAAAAGGAATATGCAAACCAGCGAACAAAATCAGGGTACCGCCAACTTCTGGATTACCCGATGTCCGGAGTGCAAGACCGCTTTCCGGATTACCCGCAACCACTTGCAGGCGGCCGGGGGCGCTGTCCGTTGTGGTTCCTGTATGCACGTGTTTCAGGCAAATCAGTATATCGTTAGAGGCAGGCTGCCGGCGGATCTGCGCCCATCCGCAAAAGCGACAGCGTCAACAAAGGCGACAGCGACTCCCAAAAGAATCCGTCGCCCCGACATCGCTGATGATTCTCTGGATATCGATCACCCACTGTCGATTGAGGGCAGAGCGGAAAAAAAACTAACCCTCAAAAAGCGGCTTCTCCTGCTGCGCGAGAAACCGTTTTATAAGAACGAACAGGTGCAACTGGCGGCAGCTCTGGCCCTGGTGATCGCGCTTGTGATTCAGGTTATCGCTTACAACTTCACCAGCATCGCTCTCAATCCCGGTCTGCGGCCGGTGGCGGCCGGCATGTGCACACTCTTTGGCTGTGAGCTGCCGCTGATAAAAGATCTGTCCCGCATCAAGGTCAAACATATTGTTGTGCGACAGGATCAGGCGTATCAAAACGGTCTGGTTGTGGATGCCATCCTCAGCAACGAAGCTGACTTCACCCAACCCTACCCGGAACTGCTGATGATCATTACCGGCAAAGACCAAAGTGTGCTGGGCACACGCCGACTGCTACCCGAACAGTATCTCTCCGGTGAAGCTGCGGGTGATACCGATATGCCCCCTTTTAATCCCATACATCTGTCTCTAAAAATTCTTAGTCCGGGAGCGGATATCCAGAACATATCCTTCGACTTTCCCGACTAGATCTGCCTGTTTTTTCTGACACAGATCAAAAACGGATCACAAAGGCATCACGGTTTCTTGTTATTTGCGGGGATTCCTTCAACATATAGCCCATAAAATCTACCGCTTCCCACTCTGAGTACTCTCTGTGAATAGAGGGGGAAGGTATCCGGCTTTATCCATGCTTGTGAAAGGGTTATGATACTCGCCTCTAATGGTTAAATTTTAACCAGCATTTCTAAAGTATTTGAGCCCTGTGCCTTTTGAGTGAACGCAAGTTGCTGAAAATCGGACCCTACCAGATAAAATCTCCCGTAATTCTCGCACCCATGGCGGGTGTTACGGATCGCCCGTTCCGCAGACTGTGTCTGCAGATGGGTGCCGGTATGGTTGTGTCCGAAATGGTGACCAGTGATGTCCGCCTGTGGAATACCCGCAAATCCCGTCTGCGCCTGGATCACTCGGGTGAGCCTGAACCCCGTTCGGTTCAGATTGCCGGTGGCGACCCGGAGATGATGGCAGAAGCGGCCCGGCGCAATGCGGAGATGGGCGCCCAGATCATCGATATCAATATGGGTTGCCCCGCCAAAAAAGTGTGCAATAAAGCTGCCGGCTCAGCCCTGATGAAGGACGAGGCGCTGGTAAAGGCTATTCTCATCGCTGTCGTCAGCGCCGTGGATATTCCCGTCACCCTCAAAATCCGTACCGGCTGGAGCCCTGATCAGCGCAATGGCGTCACTATTGCCAGAATCGCAGAGGATTGCGGTATACAGGCGTTGGCGGTTCATGGTCGTACCCGCAGCTGTATGTACAGGGGAGAAGCCGAGTACGATACCCTGGCTGAAATCTGTTCAACCATCGCCATCCCCGTTATTGCCAACGGCGATATTACCTCTCCCGAAAAAGCCCGGCAGGTGCTGGATTATACCGGAGCGCAAGCGGTAATGATCGGACGGGCGGCTCAGGGGCGGCCATGGATTTTTCAGGAGATAGCCCACTACCTGGAGCATGGTGAACACTTTAAATCACCATCAACACAGAGCGTTCAGGATATTCTTCTGGGACACCTCCATGAATTACACAGTTTTTATGGTGATGTCATGGGGCCGCGTATCGCCCGCAAACATGTAGGCTGGTATCTTCAGGCAACCGAAGGGGCTGCTGCCTTTCGCACTATGTTTAACCAATTAGAAACACCTACGGCTCAGCTGGCCGGAATTAAAGAGTATTTTGCACATTTGATCGAAGGAAAGGAGTGTGCGGCATGACGGTCAATGATATCGCAATCCACAAATCTGCTCTTAACGGCCACCTGAGCAGTTCTGATCCGCAGGAAACCCAGACCCTGCGGGACAGTGTCGAGAAGGCGATGAACAACTACTTCACCCATCTCGACGGGCAGGATGTCACTAACATCTACAATATGGTGCTCTCCGAGGTTGAAGCGCCCCTTCTGGAGAGCGTGATGAACCACGTAAAAGGCAACCAGACCCGAGCCTCTATTATGTTGGGGCTGAACCGGGGCACGTTGCGTAAGAAGCTGAAACAGTACGGTCTGCTATAACTGCGAATTTCAAAAACAGGCAATTTTCGCCTGTTTTTTTTTATAAAAGAAAGACCTCATACGATCCAGAAGTGAGACTGTAATGGCTGACACTGTTGTAATGGCTGATAATAGCGCTATCCGCTCTGTGCGCAGGGCACTGATCAGTGTATCTGACAAACAGGGCGTGGTTGAATTTGCTCACCGTTTAGCGGCATTGGAGATCGAGCTCCTCTCTACCGGCGGCACTTTCCATCTGTTGCAAGAACACGGCATTCCGGTCACAGAAGTCTCTGACTACACCGGTTTTCCAGAAATGATGGATGGTCGGCTGAAGACCCTTCATCCAAAAATCCATGGGGGCATTCTTGCCCGACGCGGACAAGACGACGAAGTTCTGGCAACCCACGGCATCAATACCATTGATATGGTCGTCGTGAATCTCTACCCCTTTGAACAGACCGTCGCTAACCCCTCATGCACCCTGACCGATGCTATCGAAAATATCGATATCGGCGGCCCTACCATGGTGCGCGCTACGGCCAAGAACCATAAATACACGGCCATTGTTGTTAATAAAGAGCACTATGACAGCATCGCAACATCTCTCGAACAGGATGGCGGTCTGACCGACAGCAAACGCTTCCAGCTTGCGGTAGAAGCCTTTGAGCACACCGCAGCATACGACGGTGCCATTGCCAACTATCTGGGCCTTATCAACCCTGATAACACTCAAGAGAAGAGCCAGCTCCCACGCACGTTTAACGCCCAGTTTATCAAGGCGTCCGATATGCGTTACGGTGAGAATCCACACCAGTCAGCGGCCTTCTATGTTGAAAAAAATCCGGCGAGTGCCAGCATCGCAACCGCAGAAGTCCTGCAAGGCAAAGCGCTCTCCTATAACAACATCGCCGATACCGATGCCGCCCTGGAATGCGTAAAAAGCTTTGAGCAGCCAGCCTGTGTCATCGTGAAACACGCCAACCCCTGTGGTGTGGCCATCGGCACCGATATTCTGGAAGCCTACAACCTTGCCTACGAAACCGATCCAACATCGGCCTTCGGTGGCATCATCGCCTTCAACCGGGCGCTGGATGCACAGACCGCTCGCACGATTATTGATCGCCAGTTTGTCGAGGTCATTATCGCACCCGCTATAGAAGACGGATGTCGTGAAATTCTGGCCAGCAAACCCAATGTCCGGGTTTTGACCTGTGGCGCACTTCCCTCTTCAACGAGCACAACGCCATTCCTCGATTTCAAACGGGTCAACGGCGGCCTGCTGGTTCAGGATGCCGATATTGGTCGGGTGACTCAGGAAGAGCTGAAGGTTGTGAGCGAGCGACTGCCAACCGATGCAGAGCTGCGCGATCTGCAGTTTGCCTGGAAGGTGGCGAAGTTTGTAAAATCCAATGCCATTGTTTATTCAAAAAACAATCAGACCATAGGTATCGGCGCCGGCCAGATGAGCCGGGTCTACAGCGCCCGTATTGCCGGTATCAAGGCGGCAGATGAAGGTCTGGAAGTGCGCGGTTCCGTGATGGCATCCGATGCCTTCCTGCCCTTCCGTGATGGTATTGATGCCGCTGCGGCTGTCGGTATTACCGCGGTGATTCAGCCAGGTGGCTCCATGCGGGATCAGGAAGTTATCGACGCCGCCAACGAAGCGGGCATGGCCATGGTCTTTACCGGTATGCGTCACTTTCGTCATTAA
>SAMEA5043665__coassemble_95_pt1 | contig 29664 bp, 22 predicted proteins | sample SAMEA5043665__metabat2_low_PE_004 | metagenome-assembled genome bin SAMEA5043665 (sample SAMEA5043665) | Gadus morhua | reverse complement strand
CATCAAATCTTTGCATAAACTCAAAACACACTTTTAACGTGCCGCCATTGTAAACTATCGACCTTTGCAGACCATAAGTATCTTACCCAGACTTGCGATCGGTTGCGCTATCGCAAGAGAAAAAATCTTCCTGCCTTTTCCTCTTACGACACCATTCACTCACTGTTTCAGAGTTCCTGCCAAATCCCCGGAAAAAACTCCCACAAAACCTGCCCCAAATCAAACATAAAAAAACACATATGCAACAAAATCAAACCCACAGAATAACAACACTGTCTGTGGCCCCTCTCAGCGGGCTCAGCGACACGCCACAGACAGTAATAAAAAAACATCTTTCCCGGTCATGACGGATTGACCCAGGATTTCACGAACTATGAGTATAAAAACCACGTCATCCATCTGCCCCTTCTGCGGGACGGGGTGTGGCATTGGATTGCGTACCGAGAACGGACAACTTGTGGGTGTCGAACCTGTAAGCAATCATCCTGTCAGCAAAGGACGTCTCTGCTCAAAAGGCTGGAACAGTGCCTATGGCGTGGAACGACAGGGACGAATCACCACTCCGCTGATCAAAGAGAACGGCGAGTTCAGAAAGGCTTCCTGGGAAGAGGCCGTCGAGCTGATCCACGAACAGTTCAGCTATCACATAGAAGAACATGGCCCCTTATCTGTCGGTGCTATCAGTTGCGCCCGTGCCACCAATGAAGATAACTACGCCATCCAGAAGTTTACCCGTGTCGTCTTGCAGACTAACAATATCGACCACTGTGCCCGCATCTGTCACAGCCCATCGGTCGCAGGTCTGGCTCGTACACTCGGTTCCGGAGCGATGACCAATAGCATCGGTGATATCGCTAAAGCGGATGTGGTGGTGGTTTTTGGCTGCGACCCTACCGAGAGTCACTGCATTATTGGCAGCGAGATTATGCACGCCAAAGAGCGCGGAGCCCTGCTGATCGTCGTTGATCCCCGCAAGACCCGCCTTGCCCATATGGCCGATGTGCATCTGCAGCTGAAACTCGGCTCCAACGTGGCGCTGGTGAATGGTCTGCTCAATATTATTTTTTCCAAAGGCTGGGAAAACAAAGCCTTTCTGGAGGAACACTGCCAGTATCTGGATCTGCTCAAAACCAGCATCCAGGACTACCCGCCGGAAGAGGTGAGCAAACTGACCGGTGTGCCGGTGGATCAGCTGATTCAGGCCGCCCGTATTTACAGCCATGCCCGCTCCGCGTTCCTTGCCTATGGCATGGGTGTGACTCAGTACGTCAGCGGTACCAACAACGTGATTGCCATCTCCAATCTGGTGCTGAGTTGTGGTCAAATTGGACGACCAGGTACCGGCATCAATCCCCTGCGTGGTCAAAACAATGTGCAGGGTGCCTGTGATATGGGGGCGCTGCCTGGGGTCTATCCCGGTTATCAGTCCACGGATGATCCGGTGATGCAGGAAAAATTCAGCAAGGCCTGGGGCTACCCACTGCCCACCCGACCCGGGATGACTTCGCTGGGTATGAACGAGGCCACGCTCCAAGGCCAGTTCCACGCCATGATGATCTTTGGTGAAGACCCGGTGGTGACCGATCCCGATCAAAACCAGGTCTCCAAGGTGCTGAAGAAAATGGACTTCCTGGTGGTGGTCGAGATGAGCATGACCGATACCGCCAGCTTTGCCGATGTGGTTCTGCCCGCCAGCAGCTTCGCCGAGAAAGATGGCACTTTCGCCAACTGTGAACGCCGGGTACAGCGGGTACGCAAAGCCATTGAGCCGATCGGTGAGAGTCTGCCGGACTGGAGAATCATCGGTCGATTGGCCCGTCGATTTGGTTACAGCGGTTTCGACTGGAACTGTGCCGAGGAGGTGTTCGACGAACTCTCTGGCTTGATACCTATCTACAGTGGCATGAGCTATCCGCGTCTGGAGCAGCATGGTGGTCTGCAGTGGCCCTGCAATAACCACGCCCCGGACGGCACGCCGATTTTGCATCGCAAGGGCTTTCCCAACGGCAAGGCTCGACTGATTCCGCTGCATCATCAGTCACCCGCAGAGAATCCCGATGCAGAATATCCCTACTTCCTGACCACCATCCGTCTGCACTTCCACTATGGCTGTGGCTCTATGACGCGCAAATCCCCGATTCTTGAACGGGAGACTCCATCCGGTCTGCTGTTTATGAATCCACAGGACGCCAAAAATCAGGGGCTGTTTAACAATGCGCCGGTGGGTGTACGTTCTCGCCGCGGCTATATCGAGACCCGTGTCGTATTCTCGGATCAGCTTCCTCCAGGACTGGTCAGTATGCCTTATCACTTTGACGACATACCCTCCAACCAGCTCACCAACGATGCCCAGGACCCGGTCACCCGTATGCCGGAACTGAAAGCCTGTGCCGTACGCATCGAACCTTTATCACCTACAGCCCGCCCACGCCCAATCAAAGAGCTGAGAGAGCAGGGAGAATGCCATGCCTACTAACATCCTCAGCAAAGCATCCCGGAACAGAGAGCTGTACGCTTACGAGCTGGAACGTCCGGAACACCTGCGGGACTGGCTACAGGGCCGCTACACCGTGTTCCAGCCGGTACAAAATCAGACCGGAAACGGCAGCTGGGAAGAGGCCAAGCTGGGTGAGGTTGTGCCTTTCGATCCTGATCTGCGCCCGGTGATGTCACCAAAATCGATGTTCTTTGCTGAACGGGAGCAGATGTTCACCTTCGATGGTGAGATGTTCCGCGCCACTCTGCCACGAACCGAAACCAGAGCACTGTTCGGGGTAAAGGCCTGTGACCTGATGGCCATCAGTTATCAGGACCAGCACTTCAAGGATGATCCCTACTATCAGGCTCGACGGCGGGAGACGCTGTTGGTCGGTATTGACTGCCAGTCTGCCTGTGAAAATGGCTTCTGCCCTTCGGTGGATGCCGGCCCCCAGGTGCATCAAAGTACGGCTGACCTTATTCTGACGCCGATGCCCAGCATTAACGGCCATACGACAGGTTGGTGGTTAATCTGTACCAGTGATCAGGGTGTTCGGGCCATAGACGGCATGAATCTGACACCTGCCGATAGCCACTGGCGTTACTGGCGGGATATGAGCGATGAACACGCCCGGGCCACGTTCCCGGACGACACTTACATCATTAACGGTATTCAGCGCATCAGTGCCCGCGCCGTGCCGGAAGAGACCTGGAACAGCATGGCGCACCAGTGTCTGGGCTGCTCCGGCTGCAGCCAGACCTGCCCGACCTGCAGCTGCTATGCGGTACGGGATGTTCCTGTGGAGAGTGGATTCTCCCGTGAACGATTCCACGACTCTTGTCTTATGGTTGGTTTCCAGAAGGAGGCCAGCGGTGCCAACCCGACAGCGGTAGCCGGTCGTCGTGTAGCCCGCTACTGGTACCATAAGTTCTCCAGTGACTTTGTTGCCAAAACCGGTCGCTTCGGCTGTATAGGCTGTGGCCGTTGTGATACCACCTGCCCTGGCTCTATCGGCGCACACTCTGTTATGGAAAAAATTGCTCATGTTTGATATGACTCCCACCGCCGTGCGCCTGATCGACCGCTACGATGATGGTGAAGATATTCTCTCCTTCACCTTTGAGCCCTGTGAAACCGGCGGTCGCCTGCCCACTGTTGCCGATCCGATCCAGGTCAGCCCCGGTCAGTTCTTTATGCTCTCCGTGCCCGGCAAAGGCGAAGCCGCTTTTACCTACGCGGCCGTGCCCAACCAGCAGGGACAGTTCTGCGCCCTGATTCGTCAGGTCGGTAAGCTGACCGACAAACTGTTCGAGTGCAAACCAGGAGATATTCTGGGTGCCCGCGGCCCGTTCGGCAAAGGCTGGCCGGAGCTGGGTAACAGCCGGGTTCTGGTCATCGCCGGCGGCTGTGGTCTGGCTCCGGTTGCCGCTGAAATTGATGCCCTGATTACCAACAATACTCCACCTGTTGTCTATTTCAGCGCCCGTAGCGAAGCGATGCTGGTGATGAAGCATCAACGGGAGAGATGGCGGGAGACCACAACCCTGTACGAAGCTGTTGATAACCAGGAAGGTGCCAGCCGCACTTATCTGCAAGGCCGCGAGCTGATGACCAATCTGGACACCATCATCGCCGAACACGGCCCGTTTGATGATGTGATCTGCTGCGGTCCGGAAGGGATGATGGAGGCGGTCTGCCATTATCTCACTGCGCGAAAGTTCCCTGCCAAACATATCTGGCTATCACTTGAGCGACGGATGCACTGTGGTGTTGGTCTGTGCGGACATTGCTATGTGGCGGATGATCTGGTCTGTGTGGATGGTCCGACCTATCGCTGGGATCAACTCGGGGAACTGGTGGTTAAAGAAAAGTTTGTTCAGCCACCACGGGAACTGGCCAGCATGGGGCATGCGGATCTGGCGACTGAGAATGTACCTGGCGAGTGTGGCTCATCAAACTGTGGTTGTGGTGTCTGAGTTAGAGTCGTTCATCGGAATTCTCTGCCATAAAAAACCGTTCTCTCGCTACTGTGCGGGAAAACGGCTTTTGAGTACCTGTGACAGAGGAGAAATCAGCACCCTTCACTCTTCATCTTCAATGGTGAGTTCATCGTCATCATCATCCTTGTCGTTTTTATCGCCTGTGTCGTCGTTCCTATTAAGCACCTCAAGCTCGCAGACGCTATAACCATTAGCCACAACTTTGGTAGGGACAAAGACAGTCGACTGATCCAACACTCCATCCTGCCTTACTAGCATTCGATGGTTGTTCTGACCAAACTTACAGAGCCAGATGGTGCTGAGTTTTACCAAATTAATGGCTACCCACTCGTTCTTATTGACAACCAGCGCTCCGAACTCTCTCTGCGGCACCTTCAGCGCGCGTGCTGACCTGGTATCATTGTAATGTTTATAGATGAAAATGTACCCGACCATCTTATGGTCATTGACACCACTCATATCGAGCGATACCTGAATGGTCTCCCGTGCCTGGGCAAGATTACCGGCGAACATGATGCAAAGTACAAAACCGCAAAGGGTAAACAGAAATGGGTGGCGTATGTCTTTATTCATGGCAACTCCCTGACCTCTTCACTGCCATTTGTCACTGAATCCGGAGACAACACAACACCGGTTTGAATCTCTGCTTTCAATATCTGCTTTTCAACATCTGCTTGCAAAGCGGAGGGTTATTTGGCTTTTCTAACCTGCCTTTTCTCCAATATTAGAAACAATCATCCCCTGCCGTGTGACAAAAGTATGACTTTTGTTCCAGCGTTTTTAACACCTAAATCCTGCCAACATCATAAATTGTTACGGAATTCACCCATACAGCAATCAGAAATACTTACAAGTCGTGTCTTCCCCTTATTCCAACGGTCGTATAGATGCAGTCAAAATCCAATGTGGACAATTTATCGCGGCAGAGACTGTTTATATTGAGACTTTTATTATTCTGGCCGTGGCACAGCAACAACGTTTCTGAAGCTGTGGATAAAAAAACACCCTGACTCGCATATTGAAGCCCGTGCGGTTTTTCCTGATCCGACATGATGTCATCACCCAACATATTCAAATAACTGATTACTGTATGCGATTAACGATTTTTAATACTCCGATTATCAGCCAGCTGCTCAGCCTGACGGCCCGGTTACTTATGAAAATTTGTGGCTGGACAATAGAAGGACAAAAGCCAACCCATCGCAGATTCGTGATGATCGGCGCCCCCCATACCAGCAACTGGGATTTGATGGTGCTGATGGGAGTGGCACTGTCTATGCGGACCCCCATATTCTGGCTGGGAAAAAGCTCTCTGTTTCGCGGCCCATGCGGGCCGGTTATGCGCTATCTGGGCGGCATTCCTGTGCACCGGGAGCGTAAAAACAATCTGGTTGGCAAGGCCGTCTCGGCGTTCACTTGCCATGATCGTTTCGTGCTGGCTCTCTCTCCGGAAGGTACCCGCACCGCCGTAAACCAATGGCGAACCGGTTTCTGGCATATCGCAAATCAAGCCAAGGTGCCTATCATTCCCGCTTATGCGGATCTCTCCCGTAAAATCGCCGGCACTGGTTCCGCTTATAAAACCACCGGTGACATGGATAAGGATATCGCCAATCTACAGGCATTTTATGCCCCTTATCTCAGTAATCGACTACAGGAAGACCCCACTCCTGTCACCGATACCACCACCGACGCATCCTGAGCCACGAGAAGTCTATAGTGCTTACAGAACGCCAAAACTGACAGAGCCTGACCCTCTGCCAGGTCATCATCAGGAATGTAAGCCTTATGGACAATCGTGTTATTATCGCCGAAGACCACCCCCTGTTTCGTACTGCGCTGGAAGCGGCACTGCGTCAGGCCCTGGAAACCGTCGCCATTACTGAAGCCAGCTCCATCGCCTCACTGCAAAATGCCATCGCCACAGAGGCCAACCTTGACCTCATACTGCTTGATCTAAATATGCCCGGGGCACACGGATTCTCCGGCCTGCTCCACATTGTCAGTCAACTTCCCAAAGTCCCGGTATTGGTTATCTCGTCGCAGGATGATGAGACCGTGATCCGCAAAGCCATTGGCTACGGGGCTACCGGTTTTATTTCAAAAGCTTCACCGATGAGCTCTATTCGACAAGCTATACAGCACGTTATCAAAGGTAAACGCTGGATCCCGGACAATATCGATATGAGCACAGACACGCCACTGGAGAAAATCGGTATTGAAGATAAAATTGCCACCCTGACATCACAACAGTTCCGGGTGCTGGGAATGATCAGTGAGGGGATGCTGAACAAACAGATTGCCTGGGAGTTGAGTATTTCCGAAGCGACGGTCAAAGCGCACGTTACGGCTATATTCCGCAAACTGGGTGTACGCAACCGCACTCAGGCCGTTATTACGCTCAACCAGCTGGAACTGGATAGCAATGCCCCTTCCGCCACAGATTAACCTCTGCCCTGGCGGGTATAACAGTGCTAATATCCCGCCAAAGTCCTTGAAAAATAACAAACATTATCCCTATGAAAGTATCATTTCCAGCCACGCTTATCCTGATAGTATTGACGGCTCTGCCCGCCCTGTCCTTTGCCCAATGGCGCTTCGGTACCTTTGGGAGCGATTCGGTGGAACAGTGGTTCGCGACCTCTGGCAAGAGCAGGAATAAAAGTCTGGAAATCTTCTGCAGTCGCCGCGACCGGCGTCCTGCACTGGCGCTCTACCTGGAAGATCAGGAATATTCAAAAAGGGACAAGATCACCTTGAATATTCAGGTTGACGAACAGCGTATCTGGCAATTAACAGCCACACGCCACGCCATGGCAATCACCGTACCAGACTCACCAACCGAGCTGCTTCAGCAGCTTTCAGCGGGTAACAGCGTACAGCTGCGTTTTGACCACTCAGAGAACCAAACCAAATCCTTCCAATTTGCCCTGAGGGGATCAGCCCGTGCGCTCAAAGCCCTGACAGAGTGCAACTAACGGGTCATCTTCTTCACAAACACAACGACAAACAGTGCCAGAGTAAAGTTCCCGAGAAAGGCTTCTGCCGCTGCCAGTGCTCGAGAAAAGCCAACGGGAGTCACATCCCCATAACCCAGAGTGGTAAAAGTCACCGCGCTAAAGTAGAGAGCATCCATAAACTTACTCAGATTAGCCGCCCAGGATGCACGGGACTCCAGGCGGATGATATCGTCCCCCATACTCAGGCCAAACATGCCGTAGAGCAGAGCACAAAACACAATCAGAACCGATGAGAAGAGAAATACCCGAAAAGGCCGCTCACCATAACCACACAGTAGATCCACCAGCTTGGAACCCCAACGCTGCCATGATCTTAAAGGGTACTGTTTTCTACGCAGAAGCATCTCTTTATGGAAAAACTGACCCGCTACATCAAACAGTCCATGGGCTTCACAACTTTGCCGAATCCCTCGACACACCTCCTCCCCTTCCATATACAGCGACCGGCACTGCTCAGCGTTAGAGAGGTGTCGCTGTAGCAACTGCTGCTCCTGATACAGGCGCTTACCCCACTCGACATGCTCTATACGGCTACCGGTAAGCCTTACCCCGAGCAAATTGGCACCCGTCATATTCGATGAATTGAGATTGGCCTCCGCAAGATCAGCCTTGAGCAGATTCGCCGCACGCAGATCGACGCAATAAAGGTGGGCACCGCGAAGATTGGCACGATAGAGATTAGCATTGCTCAAATCCACACTCGGATCAGCCCCCTTACGAACCAGCCGAATCCCTTCCAGATTCGCCCTTTGCAATTGAAATCCCCGCAGGGATCGCCCCAATTCGACCAGCTCTTCTAACCTTCCGGCTATATCCTTGCTCGTTTTGTCTGCATCCGGATCATGCCAAAAGCAGAGCTCTTTCCCTTCCCGACAGATATCAGAACAGCCCTGATACCTACAGCTGAGTGTCTCTTCGCTAACCTGTGTTCTTGCCGGTTCCATGGCGTTTATATCCAACGAAATAGTCAGATAATTATAGGTTGATATTTCTTCAGGTTTTCACTGCAATCAGCGAATGTGGCAAATGGCAAGACAAATCATCGTAAAAAAATAATCAAAGCTCCCTTCTTTGCTGAAACTGGTCGACGTCAGACAATAGTGGACGTCAGACTTTTCTCTATGATCTTATCAACGCGCAGTCATGCGAATGGCACCATCCAGTCGGACAGTTTCGCCATTGAAATAATCATTCTCCGCCATACACACCACCAGATGGGCGAACTCTTCCGGATTCCCCAAGCGTTTGGGATATTCGACACTGTTACCCAGTGATTCAACCGCAGCTTCCGGCAACGAAGCGACTAACGGCGTCATAAACAGCCCCGGCGCAATGGTATTGATGCGGATACCATAACGGGCCAACTCTCTGGCAACGGGCAAGGTCATACCGACAATGCCAGCTTTGGAAGCAGCGTAGGCCGGCTGACCAATCTGACCATCAAAAGCTGCCACGGAAGCAACATTAATAATCACGCCACGACCACTGTCGTTATTCACTGGTTGGTTATGCTGCATGCGGGCGGCAGCAAGGCGTACAACATTGAAAGTGCCATTCAGATTGATATCAATAATCTTTTTAAAGCTATCCAGAGGCAGGGGCTGACCTTCACGGTCAATGACTTTCGCAGGCGGACCGATACCCGCACAGTTAACTACGATATGAAGTTCACCAAACGCTTCTATTGCTCGATCAAGACCGTTCTGCACGGAGTCTTCATCGGTCACATCAACAACCATCGCGCAGGCATGTTGTTCGCCCAGCCCGGCAACGGTTTCAGCCGCCGCTTCACCATTCAGATCAAAGATTGCAACCCGCACACCTTTAGCAACCAGCGCCTTCGCTGCTGCTTGCCCCAGGCCGGATGCCCCACCCGTCACTATCGCAACTTTGCCTTGCAGATTCATCACATCTCCGTCTTTTATCTTTATTGTTATTGGCACGATTATTTTAGAGAGAATCAGCAATCCTTGCCAACGGCAATCTTGTCCAGAATTAATAGCGATAAAATACTGAACTGGCTGCAGAGTCTTGGACTCTCCAGCCAGTTCACAAGACGTTGCGTCTCTATTTAGAAGGCTGAACCTTCGGGAAACCAGTGATGATCGCAACCACCGCAACCACCGCCAGAATCCATGAATAGTACACAGAACCAGCCAGTGCCAATGGCGACAAACCGGAAATAGAACCCGCCAGTAAAATCTGCGCGCCCCAGGGAATGACCCCTTGCACTACGCAGGAGAAGATATCCAGCAAACTGGCAGAGCGACGGGGATCAACACCGGCTTCACGGCTGAGATCTTTGGCGACATCACCCGCGGCAAGAATGGCAACGGTATTGTTGGCAGTAAACAGATTACAGATCGAAACCAGTGCTCCAATACCAAGTTCACAAGCCCGCTGGCTCAGATGCCCACCACGGGAGAGCAACTGTCGTGCAGTTTGGGTTAGCCAGCTTTTGCCACCACCCTCCGTCATCATCTTGCTCAGGCCACCGATGAACATGGAGAGAATCATGATCTCAACCATGCTTTCAAAACCGGCATAGATATCATTGGCGGCAGCGCCCAGTGTGTAATCACAGGTGACCATGCCCAGCACCATTGAGATGACAATACCGCTCATCAGCACCGCCATAACATTCATGCCAGATACCGCCAGTATCAGCACCAACAGGTAGGGAAGTACCAGTACAGGGTTTTCTACTTCACGGGCAACGGTCTCGCCGCCCTGTCCAAGAAACGCCAACAGCATCAGGGTAATGATGGCAGCGGGCAGGGCGATGCGGATGTTGAACAGCAGCTTGTCCCGCATGTCGCAGCCCTGGGTACGGGTCGCCGCAATGGTGGTATCCGAGATCATAGAGAGGTTGTCGCCAAACATGGCACCACCGACTACAGCTCCGACACACAACGTCAGTCCGATATCTGCGCCCTGAGAGATCCCCACGGCAACCGGCGCAATAGCAGCCACCGTTCCCATGGATGTTCCCATCGCCGTAGCGATAAAGGATGAAACCAGAAACAGACCGGGCAGCAGGAAGTATCCAGGCAACAACTGCAAACCGAGAGCCACCGTAGCATCAACACCACCAATGGCACCAGTGACTTTGCTGAACGCCCCGGCCAACAGAAACACCATACACATGGTAGCGATATTGACATCACCGACACCGCGCAGGAACGGAAGAACGCGCTCCTCGATGGTTCCTTTTGCCAACAGGACGGCAACGATAATCGCTGGCAACGCCGCAACGGGCGCTTTGATCTGATAAAAGGCAAATTCAGCGCCCTGAATGTAGTGGTATAGACCTCCACCAAAAAAAACAGCAACAAAGATGCACAGAGGCAACATGGCACGACCATTGGCCGCTGGAGTGGAGTTCATACCTTATCTGACCCTTTCTTTAGTCAACTGAGAGATTTTTATAAATAGAGAGCTTCGTATTGTATTTCGCAGTAATAACTATACCTATGAGAACATCACGTACTTCAGACTATAGCCACAATCTACTACCGGTTGATTCAATATGCTAACTAACGTCTAATACCCGCACTGTACTCTTACTATCCGACAAAGATCCTCTCTTATTCTGATTCTGCGGTCCTCGGCCGCTGACAAGATATCTGTGTCGTCTATCAATCAAAGACAATCACCGGAAGCCTACATGCCCCACAGCTCAACAAACGGGGAGTTTTATCTATGACGCTGTTATGGAAAATGCGCTTTATCCTCAGAGACTATTGGAAAGAGTACCTGCTCGCTTTCATCTGTCTGCAAACCGTTGCCATTCTCAACCAACTGCCACCCTGGCTGATTGGCTGGGTGGTCGATGAAATCACCACCGACAGCCTCTTCGATGAAGAGCTGATCATAACCCTTGTGAGTATTTTCGTCTCTGCCGTTGCTATCTATGGTCTGCGTTATGTCTGGCGCTCCCTGCTCTACGGAGCCTCTGTCAATATTGTCCGGGAGCAACGTGATCGACTGTTTACTCATCTGACCCGTATGTCTCCGGATTTTTATCAGCGCCATACGACAGGTGACCTGATGGCTCACGCCACCAACGACCTGAATGCCGTGGAAGACTGTGCCGGTGGCGGCATCATGACCCTCATCGACTCATTCATTGCCGGTTTTACCGTGCTGGCTGCCATGGTCTTCGCAGTGAATGGCAAGCTGACGCTGATGGTACTTGTACCATTTCCGGCATTGATCTGGGCCACCAGCCGCTACGGCATCCTGATGCATACCTATTTTGGCACCGCACAGGCCAGCTTCTCGGGATTGAATGAAGAGGCCCGTGAAACGGTGGCCGGCATTCGTGCGGTACGTGCGCACCAGCTAAATGAACGTCAGCAACAGCGTTTTCACGCACAGTCACGCCGCACAGTGAAAGCCAACCGCAAAGTTGGCCGGGTTGATGCGCTGTTTATTCCCAGTGTGCAAATATTTTTCGGACTCGCTTTTGTTATCGCGCTGATCGGAGGCGCCCAGCTGATTCAAGAGGGGGAGATGACTATCGGCATGCTGACGACATTTACCCTCTATCTGGGGCAGCTGCTCGGCCCAATGATGCAACTCGGCTGGCAATTCAGTATCTTCCAGCGTGGTAGTGCCTCCTGGAATCGTCTGGAGCGACTGTTTGCCCAGAAGGCAGAGGTGGCCGACAAGCCTGATGCCGCGACTGCACCGGAAAACCATGATCTGGATTTTCATATTCAAAGCTTTGCTTACCCTGGCACCGACAGACCCGTTATTGAAGATATTTTATTCAAGGCACCGGCTGGCTCTTTTATTGGTATCACAGGCCGCACCGGCAGTGGCAAGAGCAGTCTGTTCCGACTGCTACTGCGTGAATTCAATCTTCCGGAAGCGTCGTTTATCACCCTGGGTGGTACAGCCATCGACGGAATAAAACTACGCTCGTTGCGTTATCAAATGGCCTGGGTTCCCCAGGAGCCCATGCTGTTCTCCGGTTCGATCACCAGCAATATAGCCCTTTCCAAACCGGATGCCAGCCAGGAAGAGATCGAACAGGCCGCTAAAATGGCTGCCATACACGATGAAATTATGGCTTTCAGCGACGGTTATGACACCCAGCTTGGCGAGCAAGGTATTAACCTCTCTGGCGGTCAAAAGCAGCGTGTCGCTTTTGCCCGTGCTCTACTCGCAGATGCTCCCATCCTGCTGTTAGACGACGCTTTCAGTGCGCTGGATATGAAGACAGAAGCCACCATTCTGAAAAATCTGACTCAATTTCACGGCCAGAAGACGGTACTGCTAATTACTCAGCGCCTGCCTGAACTGATTAAAGCTGACCATATTCTTGTTATTGAAGATGGTCGAATTATCGAACAGGGTACCCATGGTCGTCTGCTTGGTAACGAGGAGTGGTACGCACGCATATTCCGCCAGCAAGCACGCACATTACAACTGCGTGATCTGGCGAAAGCGATAACCAAAACCGACAACCAGCAGGTGTAAATATGGAAGTCTTTGCCCATTATAAAGGACTGGGGCGTCTGCTGGCCTACAGCAAGCCCTACAAGCGTGAATTCATCAGTGCATTCTCCCTGCTGATGATCGCCACAGCCTTCGAGATGGCCTCCCCCTGGGTGATGAAAATCATTCTGGACGACTATATCGGAGCCGATAACCACGATCTGAAAGTGCTGGCCTGGCTGGGTTTTGCTCTGACCATGACCTACATTGGCTCTGCCATCTTTCAATACTTCCAGAGCATCATCTTTCAGGATAACGCCCTGGAAGTGATACACGACATTCGCCAGCAGGTGTTTACTCACCTACTAAAACTGCCCATGCGCTACTTCGACAGCGAGCCTACCGGTCGTCTGGTATCACGACTGACCAATGACTCAGAAGTTCTCAGACAGGCTTACGTTGGTGTTATTCCTGCCATTCTGCGAGGTTTGGTCAAACTGGTCGGCATCTTTACGGCTCTGGCACTGCTGGACTTCAACCTGATGTTACTGATGCTGGTGATTGTGCCCATTCTGTTGTGGAGCATGCACCTGTACCAAAAGCTCAGCCATCCCGTTGTTCATGGTGTTCGTGCCCGCCTGGCTGATATCAATACCTCTCTGAACGAATCCCTGCTGGGCATGCGCATTATTCAGGCGACCAATCACGAGCAGCGCCTGTGTGAACGTTTTGCCAAAAGCAACAGGGAGTGGAGTGATCTACGTCACAAGGAGATTAATGTTAACAGCCTGCTATTGATGCCATTTGGTCATCTTATACAGACACTGTCGTTAGCAGGTATTGTCGCCTGGTTTGGCTGGAAAGCCGGTTACACAACCGTCGAAGCCGGCACTATCTATGCCTTTATCAACTACCTGACCCGTTTTTTTGAACCCTTCCGCCAGATTGCCATGCAGCTCGGCAGCCTGCAGCAATCTCTGGTCGCCTCTGAGCGTGTATTTGCTGTTCTTGATGAGCAGCCAGAAGTGCGCCATACCGAGGAGGAAGAAGCGTGCCCAAATCGGGCAGGTCAGCTGGAGTTTTGTAATGTTACTCTGTCGTACGATGACAAAAACCGGGCACTGGATGATGTCAGCTTTGTCGTAAAACCGGGTCAGTTTACAGCGATTGTCGGTCACAGTGGCAGTGGCAAGAGCTCCATCATTAATCTGCTTATGCGTTTCTACCAGCAACAACAGGGTGAGATTCTGGTAGATGGTAAGCCTCTGAATAAGATGGAAGAGAACAGCCTGCGCCGAAGCATAGGGCTGGTATTTCAGGAGCCGTTTATCTTTACCGGTACTCTGTCGGAAAATATCGGACTGGGACACCCAGGCATCTCTCCGGCACATGCTATGGCGGCGGCGGAGAAAGTTCATGCCGCCCGATTTATCAATCGACTCCCCGAGGGCTATGACCACATTCCCGGCTCCACCGGGCAGTCACTCTCCACCGGTGAACGACAGTTACTCTCTTTTGCCCGTACCGTAGCACTGAATCCGCGAATTCTAATGCTTGATGAAGCCACAGCGAACATTGATGGTGAAACCGAGCAGTATATCAAGGATGCTCTAATCACCCTGCGGGAAGGGCGTACCACTGTTGCCATCGCTCATCGTCTGTCCACCATTCAGGATGCGGATCAGATTCTGGTCATGGATAAAGGTCGTATAACCCAACGCGGTACGCACGAAGATCTGCTGTTGCAGGAAGGGCACTATCGTGAGCTCTACCTCTCCCAGCAGGCCGAAGAGCAATTGCACGAGGATATTGTGGGCTGTTGATATCATTCTTAGGGGAGGCTGTTTCTAAAATGGCCTCTCCTAAGGTGAATAGTCAGTTCACTGGTAGCTTCAGGGTGACTTCCAGACCGCCTTCCGGATGATTACGAAGACTGAGACTGCCACCATGAATTCTGGCCAGATGACGGGCCGTCGCCAACCCCAGACCATTGCCGTCTGGATTCTTTTTACAACCATGCTCCAAACGTAAATAAGGTTTGAAAATGGTTTCCTCCATGCCTTCAGGAATGCCTGGACCACTATCCCGGATGGTAATGACAATATGCCCATGCTCCCTTTCCAGATCAATATTGGCCGGAGCCCCATAAACAATGGCATTACCAATCAGGTTCTCAAGACAGCGTTTAAGGGCGAGAGGTTTACCGGTAATTTCAAAGATATTGACCTTATCCAGCCAATCGTCCCGCCGATGGAGAAACCAGGCTCGCTGACCGACCGATTGGGCCGTCAGGGTAATCTCATTGAGCATCCTGCACAGGTCTACGATTTGTGGGTTTTCATGGATATCCGTATCACTGACCATCTGCAGTGCCGACTTCACCATAATTTCCAGATGCTCAAGATCATTGATAAAAGGCTCTCTCTCCCTATCATCCTCCAGCATTTCGGCACGTAATCGCAGTCGTGTAATTGGGGTTTTCAGATCGTGGGAGATACCAGAGAAGAGCTGCTTCCTGTCGCTCATGTAGTGTCGTATGTTTTTCTGCATCTGATTGAAAGCCCTGGCCGTGCGCTCATATTCCAGACAGCCGCGCTCCGGCACCGCCACCGGCTCAAGGTCACGGCCAAACTCTCTGGCAGCGGCCGATAGCGCTTCAAAGGGACTGACCATAAAGTAAATAGCCATGGACGCGAATCCCAGCAATACCAGCATCCATAACAGATAAGAGACTTGCAGTGGTGCCGGTCTGGAATCAATAAACAGAATGGAGGAGTCAGGCATCAACGTAGCCAGATAGAGCCACTCTTTATTATCGAGTTCAACCTGTATGACCAGAACCGGAAGGTCAAGGGGATCGACCATCAGGGTCTCTTTTCCCCAGTTATCAGGCAGGTCTCTCAGCAGGGTCTGGTTATCCAGTACCTTCAGGATTTCCGGGCGGGAGAACGCAACTTTAACCTGACCATCGATATGGTCAGCATGACCAAGCTCCGTTTTAAAAACATTCACCACCGTCTGATGAGCCGGAGAGTTGTGGTAGGCGGCCAGGTTAATAAACTCAGAATTCAATGTGATGAAATAGCGGGCACCGCCCATGTAACGGAGTTTATTAATGGTCACCTTGCGAAATTCCGCCGGCAAGGTCACAAAATATTCAATGGTTGCCGACATGCGCAGAGCCACATTAGTCGCTACTTTGACCAGAGCCTCCTGCCGGTCACTGACCATCTCCCGCTCCCAGAGAGAGTTCACCAATAGTTGGGAAGTAAATACCAGCGCAAACATCACCATTAAAAAACGACCCACCAGCGTTCTCGGTGAATACTCATGGAAGCGATGCTGGACAGTTTGCCAATAAAGTTTGAGGTTACTCATCATCTCAGACAGGCTGCCCGACATCGTGAGAAAAATGGACGTCAGTCGCCATTAGATAACCCGCACCCCGCACCGTTTTTATGATATCCGGTGATTTAGCATCATCCCCCAGGCACTGGCGCAGGCGGCTAATATGCACATCAATAAAACGATCCATGGGATCGGAACCGCGTTTTCGGGTGATGGCGGCAATATATTCCCGGCTGAGCACCTTACCGGCATTACTAATAAACAGCATTAACAGGTTATAGTCCGCCCCGGATAACGGTAATGATTGACCATCGTCGTTAGTTAGGCAGCGGGTGGTGGTATCCAGACAGAGGCCATGAAAACAACAGAATCGTTGCGGTTGTGGAAGTTCGCTGGCCAACTCACTGCGACGTAAAATGGCTTTAATGCGAGCCAGCAGTTCCCTTGGGTTGAATGGCTTGGCAAGATAATCATCCGCCCCTATTTCCAGGCCGATGATGCGATCCATTTCATCGGAGACCGCCGTCAGCATAATGACCGGAACTTTGGAAAAGGTCCGCAATTCACGGCAGACCTCAAAACCATCGATCCCCGGCATCATAATATCGAGTACCACCAAAGCCTGCCGGGCCTCCTCACTGCCAAGGGATCGGAACCGTTCCAGAAACGCCTCGCCACTGGCTGCAGTTTCAACGGTAAAACCATGCTTTTCCAGATAGCTGGCAAGCAACTGACGAATGGCATCATCATCATCCACCACAAACATCCGGTGTGATGTACTCATTTTCTTCCCCAAAACCGGTAAACCCGGCAATTATCCTAAGTAGTTGCCGATAAAACTATCAATATCAGGCAGTAGACAGTGATATCAAGCAATAGACAGGTCAGTTTCTGGACAGCCACTTTTAAGACTTTGTTACATTTCGTTTAGCTGTCTTACTCTAAATTCGAACATCTTTTGATACCATCCGCACAAAATACAAACAACGGCGAACACTGTATAACAGCAATCTGTCGTATTTTGTGGAAAATATCCAGAAAACAGCCGGTACTGAGACTGAATGCTCGTGGGCAGGCTTGTTCAAATTGATGGACCAAAGGTTGTTTACGGCCGCTAACTCTAACTCTAAGGATCACCATGAAAAAATTAACAGCCCTCGCTGCTATTATGGCCGCCATGACCATGGGAACCGCGGTTCAGGCCAATACTACGGTGGGTGTGACCGTCTATAAATACGACGATAACTTTATGTCCATTGTCCGTAGGGCAATCGAAGTGGAAGCAGAGAAGGTCAGCAATGTCCGGCTGCTGATGAATGACTCACAGAACGATCAGTCCAAGCAGAATGACCAGGTGGATGTGATGCTCGCCAAAGGCGTCGATGCACTGGCCATTAACCTGGTAGACCCGGCTGCCGCTCCAGTCATTATTCAGAAGGCAAAATTCGATAACGTACCCATCGTCTTCTACAACAAAGAGCCAACCGCCCAGGCACTTGCCAGTTATGAGCATGCCTATTATGTAGGTACCGACTCCAAGGAGTCCGGCATTATTCAGGGTGAGCTGATCGCTGAGCATTGGGGCAAAAACACGGCCTGGGACCTGAACAACGACGGTGTTATTCAATATGCACTGCTCAAAGGTGAGCCCGGACATCCAGATGCCGAAGCCCGCACCACCTATGTTATCTCTACGCTGAATAACAAAGGCTATAAGACAGAAGAACTCTACATGGACACCGCCATGTGGGATACCGCCATGGCCAAAGATAAAGTGGATGCCTGGGCTTCCGGCCCCAATGGCAACAATATCGAAATGATCATCTCCAACAACGACTCCATGGCCATGGGCGCTATCGAATCCCTGAAAGCGGCTGATAAAACCCGCATTCCGGTATTTGGTGTGGATGCCCTGACTGAAGCACTGGCTCTGGTTAAAAGTGGCAAGATGCAGGGCACCGTACTGAACGATGCCAACAATCAGGCCAAAGCCGCCTTTGAACTGGCCCACAATCTGGCTAACGACAAGGAAGCCACAGCGGGTACCAACTGGGATATGCAGAATAAAGTGGTTCGCGTGCCCTATGTAGGCATCGACAAAGACGACCTGTAAGCCCTCTCTAGCCTCTAATAACACAACGGGCAATCGGCAGAATAATACACGCCGATTGCCTTGTATCTAAAAAATCTGGACGCTATGGACACATGCCTCGTACCACCGGCTCAGCAACAGGAATGGTTGCTGGAAATGACCGGTATCAGCAAAACCTTTCCCGGAGTAAAAGCCCTGGACAGGGCCAGTTTAAAAGTACGCCCCTACTCTGTTCATGCATTGATGGGGGAAAACGGTGCTGGAAAATCAACGTTGCTTAAATGTCTTTTTGGAATTTATGAAAAAGATGAAGGGACGATCCGTTTTCAAAACCAGCCCGTGGAATTTACCTCTTCCAAAGAGGCACTGAATCATGGTGTTTCCATGGTTCACCAAGAGTTAAACCAGGTATTGCAATCCAGTGTTATGGATAATGTCTGGTTGGGTCGCTACCCCTTAAAGCGGGGGTTTATTGACCACAAAACCATGTATAAAAATACCAAAAAGATTTTTGAAGAGCTGGATATCGATGTTGATCCAAAAGACAAGGTAGCCGATCTTTCCGTTTCCCAGCGGCAAATGGTAGAAATCGCCAAGGCATTTTCCTACGATGCCAAAATTGTCATTATGGACGAGCCCACCTCATCGCTTTCAGAAAAAGAAGTCCGGCATCTCTTTACCATCATTAGAAAATTAAAAGACCGTGGCTGTGGGATTGTCTATATCTCCCATAAAATGGAAGAGATTTTTGAAATCTGCGACGACATTACCATTCTTCGGGATGGTCAGTGGATCACCACCCGACCACTGTCTGGTCTGGATATGGACCAGATCATCAGCCTGATGGTTGGCCGGGAACTGACCCAACGTTTTCCCCAAAGACATCACCAGCCCAAAGAAGTCATCCTCCAAATTGAAAACCTGACCTCAAAAAACCAACCTTCAATACAGGATGTCAGCTTTGAACTGCGTAAAGGGGAAATTCTCGGTATTGCCGGACTGGTTGGTGCAAAACGCACCGACATAGTTGAAACCATTTTTGGCATTCGGGATAAGTGTTCAGGCTCGATAAAGCTTCACGGACAAGAGCTGGATAATAAAGATGCCTACCAGGCCATTCAAAATGGTTTTGCCCTGGTGACAGAAGAACGACGGGCCACCGGTATTTATGGAACCCTGGATATCACTTTCAATTCACTGATCGCCAATATTGAAAAATACAAGGGCCGCTTTGGGTTATTAAACAATGACACCATGGGTGATGATACCCAGTGGGTTATTGAATCCATGAAAGTGAAAACCCCCCATCATAATACGGCTATTGGCTCACTATCTGGTGGTAATCAACAAAAAGTAGTTATTGGTCGCTGGCTGTTAACCCAGCCGGAAATCCTGATGCTCGATGAACCGACCCGCGGCATTGATGTGGGGGCCAAGTTTGAAATCTACCAGCTGATGCTCGATCTGGCCGCCAAAGACAAAGGCATCATTATGATCTCTTCAGAGATGCCGGAACTGCTGGGCGTCACCGACCGAATACTGGTGATGAGTAACGGTCGGGTTGCCGGCATCGTTAACACCAAAGAAACCACCCAGAACGAAATTCTTGAGCTAGCCGCACGCTATTTATAAACCTATTGCAATTCTAAGGAGAAGTAACCATGGGGGTTACCAGCAGCATTGAACCGGGTAGCATTGAACCGGGTAGCATTGAACCGGGCAGCCTTGAGCCAGGCGAGTCAGAGAAAAGCCTTGATCCAGCAAAATCATTCAATTTTGTAGGGCTTATTAAGGCGGGCGGAATTTACGCGGTACTGTTTATTCTGCTGGCCATTATTATCGTGCAGGAGCCGTCTTTCGTCAGCCTGCGCAACCTGAGCAATATACTGTCACAGTCTTCTGTTCGTATCATTATTGCCTTGGGCGTTGCCGGTCTGATTGTCACCCAGGGAACCGATCTTTCTGCCGGTCGACAGGTGGGACTGGCAGCGGTTATTTCTGCCACGCTGATGCAGGCACTGGATAACGTTAACAAAGTCTTTCCGGAAATGGGTGCGCTACCCATCCCGGCGGTTATCATGATTGTCTGTGCTATTGGCGCCATTATTGGTCTGGTCAATGGTTTGGTGGTCGCCTACCTGAAAGTGACCCCGTTCATCGCCACCATGGGCTCCATGATTATTGTCTACGGGATTAACTCTCTCTATTTTGACTATGTGGGCGCCTCACCGGTAGCGGGCTTTGCCAGCCAGTTCTCCGAGTTTACCCAGGGTTTTGTGCACATCGGTGACTTAAGACTGTCGTACATTACCTTCTATGCCGTCATCGCCATCGCCTTCAGCTGGGTACTCTGGAACAAGACTGTCTTTGGTAAAAACATCTTCGCCATTGGTGGTAATCCGGAAGCGGCGAAAGTCTCTGGAGTCAACGTCCCCCTGACCCTGTTGAAAGTCTATGCACTCTCCGGTGTCTTCTACGCTTTTGCCGGAATGCTTGAGGCTGGTCGTATCGGTTCCGCCACCAACAACCTGGGCTTTATGTATGAACTGGACGCCATCGCTGCCTGCGTCGTGGGTGGTGTCTCTTTTGCCGGTGGCGTCGGCAGCATTATGGGCGTGGTTACCGGTGTGCTGATCTTTACCGTGATCAACTACGGTATGACCTATATCGGCATCAGCCCTTATTGGCAGTTTATTATCAAGGGCGGAATTATCATCTTCGCCGTGGCGCTGGATTCTATGAAGTACGCGAATAAGAAATAAGTCGCATCAGCTAAACCATCAGTCACTGTTTATTTTCTTGCTCGCTCCCGGAATGCAGGAGCGAGTTAACAACAAAAATTAATCATCCTCAAATAAATACCAAGTAATAACGTGAAGGTATAACGTCGTGAACAACTGTTTTAATCACAAGCCATTGGCGGTTGCTATCTGTGCCACCGCGCTGCTTCTGGCCGGGTGCAATGATGATGACAATGACAACGATCCTGTCATCACCCCACCAAGCACTGTTAAAAATGACTGGGAAAACCATCAGGTATTTGCCATCAATAAAGAAGCTCCCCATGCGACACTGTTCCCTTTTGAAAGTCGGGAAGCAGCATCAGCAGGAGTAGAAGATTCCAAATGGTTCCAGTCACTGAACGGCACCTGGAAATTCCGCTTTGACCAGCACCCTGACCAGCGTCCTCTCGATTTCTTTGAAGAAGGTTATGATGTCAGTCAGTGGGCTGATATCAATGTACCGGGTAATATGGAAATGGAAGGTAAGGATGCCGATGGCAACTACGGCAAGTATGGCAACCCTGTCTACCTGGATGAGCGCTTCCCCTTCGATGCCCAGTGGCCGGATGCTCCGGACGACCACAACCCGACCGGTTCTTACAGAACGAATTTCACCCTGTCCGAAGACTGGGATGGTCGTCAGATATTTATTCATATGGGCGGCGTACGTTCTGCGGCTTACCTGTGGATCAATGGTAAAAAAGTAGGTTATTCCCAAGGTGCCAAAACACCGGCCGAGTTTGATATTACCCCTTACGTTCGCACCGGGGAAAACAGCATCTCTCTGCAGGTGATTCGCTGGAGCGACGGGAGTTACCTGGAAAAGCAGGATATGCTGGATCTGTCGGGTATCGAGCGGGATGTCTGGCTGTACTCAACGCCTAAAGTACACATCCGGGATTTCAAAGTAATAGCCGGGCTGCAAAATAACTATAACGACGGTGTCTTTAAACTGGACCTTGATCTAAAAAACTATCTGGGCAAACGCTCCGGAGAGCATCAGGTTGAAGTAACACTGCTGGATGGTGCGCAGAATATATACAATGACACCAAGGCCATTGATCTGACCGATGAGCAGGGCAGTCTCAGCTTCACCCCGGATGCGTTTAACAATGTAAAATCCTGGTCAGCAGAAACCCCTAACCTCTATACCCTGTTGATTGAACTCAAGGATAGCGGTGGTAAGACCCTTGAAGTACTCCGCCAGCAGGTGGGTTTCCGGGATGTTCGAATTGAAGAAGGCCAACTAAAAGTCAATGGTGAAGTGATTGCCATCAAGGGTGTCAACCGCCACGAGACCCATCCGGACCAGGGCCATGTAGTGAACATGGAGGATATGCTGCGGGATATTCAGTTGATGAAGCGCAACAACATCAACGCCGTCCGCGCCAGCCATTACCCCAACGATCCGCGCTGGTATGAATTGACCGACCGCTACGGGCTTTATGTGATTGATGAAGCCAACATTGAATCTCATCCTCTGGCGTTAAGCGCCGAAACGCAGCTGGGCGACACGGAGTCCTGGATTCCGGCCCACCTTGACCGTACCCAAAGAATGTATGAGCGGGACAAAAACCATCCGTCCATCATCATCTGGTCTCTGGGTAACGAAGCGGGTTACGGCAAGGTCTTTGAGACCACTTATGCCTGGCTGAAAGAAAACGACACTCGTCCTGTACAATACCAGCCTGCCCGTTGGGAGCATTACAGCGATATTTACGCGCCGATGTATCCCTCTTTCACCCATATCCGGGATTTCATGGACATCGTGGAAAACGACCCCTCAAAGGTCAGACCTATGATATTCATCGAATACGCCCACGCTATGGGTAACTCTGTAGGCAACCTGCAGGATTACTGGGATCTGATTGAGTCCCATCCTATGGTTCAGGGTGGCTTTATCTGGGACTGGGTTGACCAGGCTCAGCGGGGCTTCAAGCACAACGAAAACAGCGAACGGGTTGAGTATTGGCAGTACGGCCATGACTATGATCCGGACCTGAAGACCGATGGCAACTTCCTGAATAATGGTCTGGTTAATCCGGATCGATTCCCTAATCCTCATTTGAGTGAGGTGAAAAAGGTCTATCAGCACGTGGCATTCGAAGCCACAGAGCAACAGCTGAAAGACGGCAAAGTCTCTATTACTAACAAGTACAGCTTTACCAATCTGGATCGCTTCCAGTTTTTCTGGACGTTGGAAAAAGATGGTACAACAGTCAACGAAGGCACGTTGAATGGCATCACCCTTGAGTCAGGCGACAGTGTCGAGTTTGATCTGACTCTGCCTTCCTTTACTCCGGCTGCCGGCGCTGAATATTTCGTGACCGTAACCGCCAAAACAAAAGAAGCCACTCCGTTAGCCGACGCTGACCAACCATTTTCTGGCAAAGCCGTGGGTAATAAACTGGACGACTTCAGTCAATTATTATCAGCAGGCCACACCATTGCCTGGGAACAGTTCAAACTACCAGTCAGTGCACCAGCTGAGACCGTTGCGATCAGTGAGCTGCCCCCTCTGGATGTGAATGACGCACTGAATGGCAAAGAGCTGCGTTTGACCAGTGCAGTTCTGGACCTTCGTTTTGATCCGAAAACCGGCACCATGACCCGCTATATCCATAACGGCACGGAGTTGATTAACGAGGGCCTGACGGCCAACTACTGGCGTGCTCCCACCGATAATGACCTGGGTGGTAACATGCACAACTGGGCCAAAGACTGGAAGTCTGCTTCCGACCCACAACAGTCCGTGTTGCTCTCTTTTGACTCCGCGCGGATAAATGCCCAGCAGTTCAAAGTAACGGCAACCTATCGTCTGCCTGCGGTAGAATCTACGCAGACTATTGAGTACATCGTCCATGGCAACGGTCTGGTACTGGTGAATGCCCGGTTCCAACAGGGAGAGAGGGATCTACCAAAACTGCCTCGCCTGGGCATGACCCTGCAGCTGCCTGCTGAGTTCAAGCAGATCAACTGGCTGGGCAGAGGGCCTCACGAAAGTTATGCCGACCGCAAAACGTCAGCTGCCGTTGGCCTCTACGACGGAACCGTCTGGGAACAGATGTATCGTTACCCTCGCCCGCAGGAAACCGCCAACAAAACCGATGTCCGCTGGATGGCGCTGACCAACGAACAGGGCATCGGCTTGATGGCCGTTGCTGGCGACAGTGACGGTATTCTTTCTGATAACGAACTCTTGTCTGCCAGTGCCTGGCAACTGACCATGGACGATCTGGATGTAGGTGAAACCACCGATTCCGGTTCTGGTCTGATTCCGGTCACCGATAAGCATGGTGCCGATCTGGTTAAGCGTAACTTTGTCACCTGGAATATTGACCACAAACAGCAAGGCGTTGGTGGTGATACCAGCTGGGGTCGTCCGGTTCATCCCGAATACTCCATTCCTGCCGGGAACTATGAGTACAGCTTCAGGCTGATACCGGTAAACCTTAAGACTGAAGATTTGTCCGTCAAGGCGAGAAAGCAGTTCCAATAAAAGAGTCCGCTGTCTGATACTCACTCCCCCAGCCCTGTCTGGGGGAGTTTTTTTATCTTCTTTCTGTCAATCCAGCCGTGCTGACGGCGTAGATAAACCCAGATAATCCTGATTATCATCGGTTTTTAGTAGCGGTGACAAACACACCCTCAAGAATTGGCGCTGACAAGCACTATCCAGGCATCTGCTCCAACCTGTTGCTGCATCCAGTTTTTGGGACCGGTGATGTTGTTATCACAGTACCCAAAGGCGGATACAAAGCTGGGAAGCAGACAGGACTTCCGGCTCCCTGAGCAACCTGTTTTTGAGAGGGCGAAGGGGGTCACTATGTAGGGAATCAATTTGGCGACAATATAGGTCTCACTCTGGAATTTGATGCCGATTTATCAGGAAGCTTCTTTGCCACTTGGTTTCACCGTAATTTAACCTGTCGACAAGTATCCGGCCATTATCTGGAAGATGAATAAAAATAATTGTACCGTTTTTAAGTTTCACCGATAGGTGATCTCCATTGTCAGACACATTTTTCACGCGCAGCGGGATTCTATTCTCTGACAGCAAAATCTGAATTTCAAAGGAATCTGCCCCGGAACTCGATATGCCACAAAGGGTCCTTATCTGAATTTCAAGTCCTGCCGGAGACGCCTCGAAGAGTTCCTTCTCAGACCAGTAACCGTCGAAAGGAGACACCTCGCATATCCCCGACGGTTGGTCAGAGGGGTCAATAAAGGATAAATTCAGTAAGAATGTTTCCCTCGGTGTATTTTCATCATAACCATTTACCAGTGCCTTATAATCGAGATCAAACTTTTCAACGAGCAGTTGATGTTGATTGTTATCATTCGGACGATTAATTACGACATCATATTTATCAAATCTTACCGCCAGATAATCTGTGCCATAACCAACCTGATAAGGGATTCCATCTTGAGATGACCAGATGTGCACGCGGGGATAATCCGCTTCCCCGGAAGAATTTAATCTGCAGGCCGTCAAGATTTGCATATTAAGTTCGTCTGAACTCCAGTATCCAAAATATCGGGTCGGATCGCATGCCCCGTTGGCCCCCGTACTGAAGTTAAGAGCAAAAATCACCAACAGGATGCATCGTAATATTGGCTTCATATATTCACCTGATTTCATGAGCAGGTCGCGAAAGGCAAGGGTTAGGATCACCTTTCAGTGCATACAAGATATTAGCGCATCTTTTTGTTTTTATTAGATATTTTTGTTTGAGTGCTTATCTCGCTTATCTCGACGACCGTAAAAACTCTACACAGCGCCATGGCGTTGCTCTCCGATACAGGTGACAAACACATCCTCAAGGCCTGGCCTGACAAGCGCCATCCGGGCGTCCGTTGCTGCATCCACCCCTTGGGGTCGGTGATGTTTTTATTAACCAGTACCCGCGGGCGGATGCCAAGCTGGGAAGCAGACAGTATCTCCGGTTGGTAGTGGGTCAAACCTGCAATTCCAAATGCATGACATCGTCATCGGATTGCTAATTAATACGGTTGAATTTGGAGTCAATATTCATGAAAAAATGCAGGTTAAACCCACTAGCTAATGAGATAACAGCTCGTCGCAAAAATCGGTCATGTTTCAGAGCTGTTGATCTGGTATGTTGCCCACTTTTTTCGGGCAGGTCAGTTACATGCGGAGGGTATTAACAGTTCAGAGCAAGACTCTGCTGCAGATACGCCGCCGATCCCGTTAAACCCGGCTGCTGAGCAAGCACCACTCTGACCGGAATCGTCTCCATATAACCATGCATTTTGCCCCGCTGCTCAAAGGCCTGACGGAATGCTTTGTCGTCAATCAGATCTTTGATCCGGGGTACAATACCACCAGCAAGATAAACACCACCTTTCGCGCCGGTTGCTGCCGCAAGATTACCGGCATAACGAGCCAGTAATTCCAGAAAGTGTTGTACGACTGCGTACTGTAAAGAAGAGGCATCGGTCAGGGCTTGATCAGTAATCTCGCTCGCTGCCAGCTTCTGGGCTGCGCCTGTCTTAATAGAAGTGTGAGCAGCATAGAGCAATTCCAGACCGTAGCCGGATAGCACATCTTCCCAACAGGGCACACGACCAAGTTCTTCAACCAGATAGCGCCACACACTGATATCAATTTCCGAGGCCGGAGCGAAATCCATATGGCCACCTTCACCGGGACATGGATGCCAGCCCTGCGCTGTTTTTACTAACAATCCTGCGCCCAGGCCTGTTCCTGGCCCTACTACCAGCACAGATGCTTCCGGATCAGCATTGCCACCTTCAATCATTCCCAACTCTTGGTCGGAGAGAAAAGGTACAGCCATAGACTGGGCGACAAAGTCATTGATTAACCAAAAATGTTCGCGGCTGCAGCTAAAATATTCGCAAAACTGTTCTCTGCGAATATGCCACAATCCATTGGTCAGCCGCGCCTCCCCTCCGGCTACCGGACCGGCAATGGCAATACAGGCACCCGACAGCAACTGTATATTGTGATCCTGAAGATAACTCTCTACTGCACTTTCAAAGGTGTCATGGTCTTTCACCGAATAGGTGGCAATGTCGTGCAGACTCAGATCACCAGCAGCTACCCAGGCAAAACGGGCGTTAGTACCCCCAATATCTGCTACTAGAAAATAGGCTTCCATTTTTTGCATATCTAATCCGGTTGTCGCTGGTTCAGTTATAAGATGGGTCATAGTTGTTGTCATACTTTCCTGGATATATCAAAAACAGAGCCACGCTCTATCAGTTCAGGTTTGAAGCAATGGTCAGCGTCAAATGCACTATTGGTCAGCAGAGCATGAATTCTATGAACAGCCTGCTGACCAATAGTCTCTATGGGGTAGCGAATTGTGGTCAACTGCGGATAGAGATACTCGCCCAGATAGACATCATCCACACCGACGACAGAAAACTGGTCAGGTAGTCTCAGGTTACGTTCGTGGAGTGCCCGCAGACATCCCGCAGCCATAGCATCGTTATAGGCTTGAATTGCAGTCAAATCCGGATGTTTTGTGAGCAGACGACTTGTGGCCTGATAACCGCCAGCTGCGGTTGCTGGCGCACTTTCCACGGGAGCATTTTGCCGAGGAATACCACTCTCCTGCAACGCACGACAGAAACCGGTAAAACGGTCACGGTTATCGGCAATATCCTCATCCCGACCTATCCAGCCAATACGACTATGCCCCTTCCCGAGCAGATACTGGGCGGCAAGATAACCGGCTTGATCGTTATCAAACCAAAGACAGTGCGATTCCAGTTCAGGAATACTTCGATTAACGACAATGGAAGGGCAATGTGACGTTAATCCTGCCAACTGCCAGTCAGAGAGAGCGAGAGCATGGATAATAAGAGCATCGCAGCGACGCGCCAGCAGCGCGCGCAGGGCCGCTTCTTCCTGCTCGGCCTGGTGATGACCTTCGGTTGCAATCACCTGCATACCGTACTGGGCAGCCTGCTGTTCCACGCCACGTATAAGGGTACCGAAAAATGGGTCAGCAAAATTATTGACCAGCAGACCGATCATACCGGTACGATGTCCGACCAATGCTCTGGCAATGGTGCTAGGCTGGTAGTCCAGCTCTGCTACCGCTTTAAGAACAGCATCACGCTTGTCCGCAGCCACGTTTGCAGTTCCATTCAGCACCCGTGAAATTGTGGAGATAGAAACCTCTGCCCGCTCCGCAACATCTTTGATAGTAACCAATAACTTATCCTCCTTTACCGCCGTTAATGACAACGACCGCAAAAATAAAGTGATAGATGAAGGATATTTTGCTCTCTCTGACGAGTAAATTTGAAAACGTTTTCGGAAAACGTTTTCAAACACGACACAGATCAACGAAATCGATACAAAGCGAACATTAAAATACTTCCAACACAATTATCCAATATAAAATCACCAGGGTACTGATGATGTCATCCTCCCCGTTCGATCCGGTTGACCACCCCCATCGCAGACAGAATCTACTGACTGGCGATTGGGTTCTGGTATCTCCACACCGTGCCAAGCGCCCTTGGCAGGGTCAGCAGGAACAGCCTGCACAGCCCGATCATGCCAACCATGATCCTGAGTGTTACCTGTGCCCACGCAATGAGCGGGTCACGGGAGATAACAATCCTGACTATCTATCCACCTACGTATTTCCTAACGATTTTCCGGCGCTGATGCAGGATACTCCAGCAGCAGAGACCTCGGATGATATGTTTATAATGTCGTCTGCTACCGGTACTGCCAGAGTCATCTGTTTCTCACCGGACCACAGCAAAACCCTGCCCCTGCTCTCCGTTCAGGGTATTCGCAGCGTAGTCGATACCTGGGCAGAACAGGTGGAGGAGCTGAGCCAGAATCACCCTTGGGTTCAGGTGTTTGAGAACAAGGGCGCAGCCATGGGCTGTTCCAATCCGCACCCCCACGGTCAGGTCTGGGCCACCAGCTTTCTGCCTAACGAAGCCCGCAAAGAGCAGGAGTGCCAGCACAACTGGCTGAAAGAAAAAGGCTCCTGCATGCTACTGGACTACGCGCTCAAGGAGTCTGCCAGTGGTGAACGCACTGTCGTAGAAAACGACGACTGGATCGCCGTTGTCCCCTGGTGGGCGGCATGGCCTTTTGAAACGCTGCTGCTGCCTAAATTCAAAGTGGCACACCTGAACCAACTGAACGACAGTCAGCGTGATTCTCTGGCCGTTATTCTCAAAGCGCTGACCACCCGTTACGACAACCTGTTCCAGACCTCATTCCCTTACTCTATGGGCTGGCACGGTCTGCCTTTTGAACCGACGGCTAACAGTGAAGCCTGGCAGCTGCACGCGCACTTCTATCCACCACTGCTGCGCTCAGCGAGCGTGCGCAAGTTCATGGTGGGTTTTGAAATGCTGGCCGAAAACCAGCGTGACCTGACTCCCGAACAGGCGGCAGAACGCCTGCGCGACCTCCCTGACCAACACTATTTAGAAACATAACTGGCCTGGAAGCATAATTGGCCTGGAAGCATAA
>SAMEA5043665__coassemble_92_pt1 | contig 30997 bp, 28 predicted proteins | sample SAMEA5043665__metabat2_low_PE_004 | metagenome-assembled genome bin SAMEA5043665 (sample SAMEA5043665) | Gadus morhua | reverse complement strand
ATGTTGCGATGTATGTTGCGATGTATGTTGCGATGTATGTTGCGATGCCTGTTGTAAAGTGTGTTGTAAAGTGTGTTGTAAAGTGTGTTGCGACTCTAATTCTACTGTATGAAAAGCAAACAATTGCAGGCTTTGACATTGTCTGCGACCATGACAAAGCTTTAAATATTTTCCAGACACGGAACAGACCCTGACCCCATGGTATTGACAACCCAACATTTGGAGGCTGGCGACCGCCACCAGATACCACTCTATCTGTGGAATATTGAACACCCCAAAGCCACTGTTCTGATTGCTCACGGCATGGCTGAACACAGCCGACGCTACGCCCGCATTGCCGAACAACTGAACCGGGCGGGGTACAATGTGGCGGCAATAGACCATCGGGGTCATGGCGAAAACTCACACAGCTCTCACCAAAAGCAAGGGCAGTTCGCCGAGGAGCAGGGTTGGGATCGTGTACTTGATGACATCGGTACTGCCTTTGACTTTCTTCAAGCAATCCACGACAGTTCACGTGTTTTTGTGTTTGGTCACAGCATGGGTAGCTTTATTGTTCAGGCTTGGCTCATACGAGACAGAATAAAACCGTCTGGTGTCGTATTATCCGGATCAACTTACAATTGTCGTCCAATGCTGCATATCGGTCGCTTTATAACCTGGCTGGAAAGTTGCCGTATTGGTCGAAGTGGTACCAGTCGACTTGTGAGCCTGCTGACGTTTGGTTCCTATAACAACGGTTTTAAACCGACTCGTACACCCTGTGACTGGCTATCCCGGGATGCTGACGAAGTTGATGCTTACATCGCCGACCCAGATTGCGGATTCCCATGTACCAACAGTCTCTGGTTAGACCTGTTTCAGGGGCTGCTATCGATAACTTCCGTGCCAGCCTTGAAGAAAATCAATGCAGGGCTACCCATTTACATCATGGGCGGGAGCAGGGATCCGGTTGGCCGTAATGGCCGAGGATTGCAACAGCTGGCAAATAAACTGGCGAGTGCAGGCATCAATGATATTGAACTGGATATCTGGCCTGATGGTCGCCACGAAATGCTTAATGAAACCAATCGGGATGAAGTCACGGCCAGATTGATTGGCTGGCTGGACAAGCGCTCTTCCTGATATTAAAACCATTCATACACTTTAACACCGTATTCAACAGCACCGACAAACGGACGTTGGTGCTGCGCAACGACAAATGAGGAATTTTGAGTGACAACTTTGGTAAATGTACCCTACGACAAACTCAAGGTGGGTGATACCGCTACTTATGAACGCACTCTGACAGAGCGGGACCTGATCCTGTTTGCCACAGTTTCCGGTGACCACAATCCCATCCATGTTGATGAAACATTTGCCAGTTCCAGTCAGTTTGGCGAGCGTATTGCCCACGGCATGTGGACAGGTTCATTGATTTCCGCAGCACTGGCCATGGTTATGCCTGGCCCTGGTGGAGTGTATCGCAGTCAGGAGCTGAAATTTCTCCTTCCTGTAAAGATAAACGACACCATTACTGTACGTTTAGAGGTTATCGAGAAATCTGAACGTACCAAATGTGCGATCATATCTACCAATGTCGTTAATCAGAATGGCAAGTTTGTCGCCAAAGGTAAGGCTTGTGTTATGCCGGCAACCGACTCTGTAACTATTGAGACAGCAGCCCTTCCGGAAGTTACCATCACACACTGAACTATTCTTCCTATTTCACACAGCTCCTATCAAGCGACAGTAGGCTACAAAACGATATCGATCGGTTTTCTGGAGTTGTGTGAAACTTTATTCCTCTATTTCTGAATGGATATTTTCGATTGGCGGGGCTAGTTTTATCGGGTCACCTAATGGAGGATCTGAACTATGCGCCCCATCTGGGTTCTTGTGGCGAACAACAGTCAGGCCGATATGTATGACTTTCAGCCCTATAAACATCAACTCAATCTGATGGACTCCATCAACCATCAGGAGGGTCGATGGCATAACGGTGATTTCATTTCCGATAAACGTGGAAATGCCACCAGCATGCACAGTCACACCTTCAGCGGCATGGGTCGTTCCGGTCTTGGGGATACCAACAAATCCCCCAAGACTATCGAAAATGCCCGCTTTACCCGCATGGTTGCCAAGGCAATCAACAGCGCATACCAAAGCCATAGCTTTGACTCACTACAGGTTTGTGCCCCGCCCAAATTTATGGGGGAATTACTGACCCATCTAAAAAAAGAGATTCCCGTCCACAAAGTCACCAAGGATCTGGTCTCTTCCGATGCAGGGAAGATCATGAGCCACCTCAACCCACTCACCCTGGATCTCAAATAGCGTCTGCCAACTGGTAACAGACCAACAGGGATGTCAGCCTGCCTGACACCCCTGTTGGCAAGACTGACCTTCTACTCCTGGCGACTGGCACGCTCAGACTTTATTCGCAATACTCGATGGATACGCCGTGTTCAGGCAGTCATACCACACACTCAAAAGGAAGGAGTTACTTTGAGTAAAAGCCCAAAAAAACCAACCCTAATCCACACGGCACTGACGCTGGGCATATTTTTGTTGATCGCCTGCAGTTTCACCACAGTATTTGCACTTCCCGTTGTGCTGGCTATTTTTTGTGGTTGGTTTCTGATGATCGGTCTGGGAATGTATCTTGGCTATGACTATCACGATCTGGAAGAAGGTGCCGCTTTTGGTATTTTCGAAGGTATGCCGGCTCTGCTGATTCTGTTTGCCGTCGGCGCCATGATCGGCAGCTGGATTGTCGGTGGCATCGTACCTGGGCTGATCCACTACGGTCTGAAAATGATCCACCCGCAACTTTTTCTGCCTGCCACCCTTTTACTCTGCTCAATCACCGCACTGGCAACAGGAACATCCTGGGGAGCGGCGGGCACAGCCGGTGTTGCCATGATGGGGGTTGGCGACGGGCTCGGTATAAACCCTGCGTTAACCGCCGGGGCCGTACTTTCCGGTGTCTACTTTGGCGACAAGCTCTCCCCTCTTTCCGACAGTGTCCTGCTGGCATCCTCCATGAGTGGTGTTGAGATTCGCAGCCATATCAAAGCCATGCTACCCATCAGTCTCAGTGCTTTTTTGATCACCACCATTATGTTTACCCTTGTCGGCATTAACACACATCAAAACAGCCCTCCCGAACAGGTTATGCTCATAACCATGGCGCTTGAGGACCACTTTACCATCACCCCCCTGATCTTTATTCCCCCGGCGCTGGTCATGCTGCTGCTAACCATGAGAGTACCCGCTTTTCCTGCCATCACGTTCGGAGCCGTGCTCGGTGTTCCGTACGCCGTTCTGCTGCAGGACAATAACGTGAATATGGCCATTACCAGCCTCTGGAACACCCCCCTCACCGACAGTGGTAACCTGTTTATCGACCAGTTACTAAACCGTGGCGGTATGTTTTCCATTCTTCCTTCAGTTGCCATGATTATTTTTGGCCTCGGATTTGGCAGCCTCTTGGTCAAGGTCGGCATCGTACAACTGCTGGCAGACTATCTGCAAAAATATATAACCAACGAAAGTCGTCTGACCAATTGCACGCTACTGACCGCATTCCTTGGCAATCTGCTTGGCAGCGCTATGTATGTCTCACTGATTCTGACACCAAAACTGCTGGCCGAGACCAGTGATGCTCTGAAGGCTGATCGCCGGCTGCTGTCCCGCAACACCGAATTTGGTGGCACACTGACCTCCGGCATGGTGCCCTGGAGTGATAACGGCACCTTTATGGCAGGAATCCTTGGTGTCAGCACACTCTCTTACCTGCCCTATATGTGGCTCTCTTTCACCTGTCTGATCATAGCTATCGCCACATCGTGGATACGGACCCTCAAGGGGAAATCCACACAATTTTTAGGGGATAGCGCCCTGCACCACCTACAGAGCAACCCTTTGTTACGAAAAAAAAGAGGTAAAGCGGATTAAGCTCTTATGAGCCACACTGCCATGACGGACAACTGGTGGTATAATTTCGACCCGATTTTTCACAGCAGCAGAGCCATGAACGATTTTGATCACACCCCCCCCTCCTCTTCCGAGCAGACTGAACCCAGTGCTGAGCCTCGTAAAGATCTGCACATCAGGCTCGGTCACTGGAACACGCTGAAAGTCATTCGTGAAAAAGCCTTCGGCGTTTTTTTGGAGGGTGGACAGTATGTCGATATTCTTCTGCCAAAACGTTATATCCCCGAAGGGTGCAAGGTCGGTGATGAGCTGAACGTCTTTATCTATCTCGACTCTAACGATGATGTTATCGCCACCACAGAGACACCCAAGGCAGAGCTCGGGCAATTTGCCTGTCTGAAGGCGGAAGAGGTGAATCCTGTCGGCGCATTTCTGGACTGGGGGCTGCCAAAACAGCTGTTAGTGCCTTTCAGCGAGCAAAAAATACGCATGCTCGAAGGGAAGTACTATGTCGTTTACATCTATCAGGAGCAATGGAACTGGCGCATTGTTGCCAGTTCAAAGACCGATAAGTTCCTTGATCCTCACCCCGGTCGTTACAAAACCGGACAAGAAGTCTCTCTACTGATGACCGACAAAACCGATATTGGTTTCATGGCAATTATCAACAACAGCCACCAAGGGGTGGTGTTCCACAATGACATTCATCAGCCTGTTCGAATGGGCCAAAAACTGACCGGTTACATCAAGCGCGTACGTCCGGACGGAAAGATCGATCTGAGTCTGAATCCACTTCACGATTTCAAATCTCCGGATTTCGGAGACCAGATTATCGCATCCTTGAAAAAACATGACGGTTTCCTGCCCCTGCACGACAAAAGTACACCGGACGAAATCAACCGTTTTTTCCCTGTCAGCAAGCGGATTTTCAAAATGGCTATTGGTGGACTCTACAAGACTCGTCGTATCACCATTGAGAAAAATGGCATCCGCCTGACTGGCGATGCATGATAATAATTTTGTAAAATCGCAAAAGGAAATGTTATCTATGCGACTGTTCAAGAAAACGACGACTGTCGTAACCTTGCTGACCACCCTGCTTTCCATGAGCGCTATCGCCGCTCAAATTGCTACTCCTGTTGCTACTCCTGTAGCTACAGTTCCAATTGCTACCATGGTGACCAATCTCGGCACCATCGAGATTGAGTTAAACCCAGAGAAAGCTCCGGTCACGACCAAAAACTTTATCGCCTACGCTGACAAAGGCTTTTACAACGACACTATTTTTCATCGGGTCATCCCCGACTTTATGGTTCAGGGAGGCGGCTTTTATCTGAAAAAAAAGGATAAGAGTACGAAGGAAGACATGATTCAAAAAAACACTGACGCCCCCATTGCTAACGAGTCAGCCAATGGCTTGAAAAACATGTTTGGCACAATCTCTATGGCGCGCACCAACAACCCTGACAGCGCCACCAGCCAGTTTTTTATCAACCTGACAAACAATACCTTCCTCGACGGCAGCAATAAAAAACCGGGCTATACGGTATTTGGCAAAGTGATCAAGGGTATGGATGTGGTTGCCCAGATAGCCTCTAAACCTACCGGACGCAAAGGTATGCATAGTAACGTGCCGGAGGAAACCATCCTTATCAAGAGCGTAACCGTAAACATCAAACCGGCTCAAGAAAAGCAAGAAAAGAGCACGACTGCAAAGTAAGCTTGCTCTGCAACCCGCCTGTCGGTCGGCTGGCGGGTTTTCATGGTGAAATGAACTGATCCGGTTTCTTCCCGGCTATGCGTTGGTAGAATCTCTGAATGCTCTGCAAATCTTTCTCGTAGTTGCCCGTCGGCTCAAACAGCCCATTGATCCCACCCACTTTGCGTTTAAAGTCCAGAAAACCCAGAGCAATGGGGACATGGGCATTGCATGCCACATGATAGAAGCCACTCTTCCATCGTTGCACCCTGCTGCGGGTTCCCTCCGGTGGAATCGCAACGATCAGATCCGGGTTTCGGCTAAACTCATCAACAACCTGCTGTACCAGCCCGGTCGCCTGGCTGCGATCAACAGATATACCACCAAGCCAGCGCATAATCGGCCCCATGACACCCCTGAACAGGGAGTCTTTTCCCATCCAGAACACCTTGATTTTCAAACGGAAAGCGATAGCAATGGTCAAAGGAAAGTCCCAGTTACTGGTATGAGGGGCAGCAATCACTACATATTTACGTGCTGTGGGAGCATCGCCCTCGATAGTCCAACCAGAAAGTTTTAAGCCTAGCCAGCAGCAAAAATTAAAAAAATGGCTGACCACCGGAGTATCAAAAATAGTATGTTTCATGGGCAGCTCTTGTTATCACGTGCAATTGGACGTTGCAAAAGGAGGGAAGTGGCCGAAGAACTATAGTCCACATATCCCATTTTGCTCGCGTCAGCTTTTTGACTGCGCAGTATCGGAAGCGGAGATCCTCTTCCACCACACCGGCACAAAACACCATTCAGCAACCTTATGTATGGCCGAAAGTTATTTCTGACCTGAGCCCCGCCTGCGGCTGTAATCTCATAAGGAAGTAAGATATGAAGTGTTTGTTGCCTGGCTTGATCGCCGTTTTTACCCTTACCCTGACCACAACATCCTCTGCCAGTCCAATCTCTCCAGACCGATGCCAATCCCTGTTCCACCTGAGCGATTATGACAATGCCATACCTGTGTGCCGCAAGGCCGCACGGGCAGGCAACGCGGAATCGGCCTGGCTGATGGGGCAGATGATGAGCCAGGGACTGGGTGGCCAGAAAAACGAAAGCGAAGCCCTGAAATGGTTTCGTATAGCGGCCAGGGAGAACCATGCAGACTCCCTGTACAATCTGGCCGTCATGCTGGATATGGGACAGGGTACCGAAGAAAATAACAGCGAAGCCGTCAAGTGGTACAGTAAGGCGGCTGAGCAGGGGCACGTACACTCCCAACACAATCTGGCTCTGATGTATGCGCATGGTGAAGGCGTTAAGCAGGATTTTGAGAAAGCGCTGAAATGGACTCGCCAAGCCGCCAATAACGGGCTGGCAGAGTCCCAGTATCTGCTTGGGCAGATATACAGCACCGGTGATGAACTGGTCACTCCCAGCTCAGAAGAAACCATAAAATGGTTCACCAGGGCAGGTAACCAGGACCATGTAAAATCACAACTGAGCCTCGCCCTGACCTATGCCAAAGGGCTGGGAACCAAAATAGACCCCCATCAGGCTATGGATTGGGCACGCCGGGCGGCATTTCTCGGAGATGTTCAGGCTCAATATCTGTTGGGCATACTTCGCCTTCGTTACAGCGAGGATGACCTGGATCTGCAAGCGGCAGCCGCCTGGCTGACAGTGGCCGAATCCAGTGCATTTACCGCCGCCACAGAGCCTCTGCGGCGGGTAACAGAAAAACTTTCTAACAAAGACATCCAGGAAGCCAAACAGAGCGCTCAGGCTATTATCGAAACCATCCTGCGTCAGCAGTACAGTTTTAATAATTTCTCGTCGAAGTGACATTAAAAAAACGTGGCCATAAGCCACGTTTTTTTTAGTCAAAAACCGACTCACAGAAAACCGTTCAAGCCTTGGTTTAACAGCGCCACAGTGTCATTGCCTGAGTGTTGCTGCAGGTACTGTTTCAACAGATTAACCATAGGTAGAACAAGATCTTTGGAAATACCTAACTTATCAAAGGCTCCATAGACCATGGCGCCACTCTGGAGAGTTTGCCCCAAGTCACCGACCTTGGAGAGTAGTCCAGACGCCCCAGAGTCTTGATTCAACAGAGGGGCTGCGGACAGTAGCAGATCTGCGCCGGGAATATTTTTGGTCAGAGATTGAAACTGGCTGGTATTCAAGCTGGATTTGGCAACATTCAACAACGTCCCCAAACCACCTTCAGCCTGTTGTTGGTTCAAACCCAACTGCCCCATAACGTTAGATACCAAAGGCAAAGATTTGTCAGTTGTCGCCTGAGAGGTGACTTTAGAAGGGGGGGGAGAGGCTGGTTCCGTTTGACTGGATTCCGAGCCTCCGAACAGATTATCAAACCAGCCAGCATGTGCCGGCACAATCACAACGGACAAAAACAGTATGCCTGCCGCTAAAGAGTATCTCATGCTGTAGTCCTCATCTTTTCAACAAAGAAATACCAGTTTATGGGTAAATTATCCATTGCAGCAACAGCCAGATAAGCATCCCCTCAAATAACACTCTCCAATGTTCCTGGAACACGCAGCATTTTATCGATATCACCGATATGGGCCTCCTCCTCGGCAATCAGTTGGCGGGCATACTCCTCCAGCATGATTAAAGTTGCTGTTCGCTGCTCCTGTTCAACCAAGGCCAGAAGATCGTAATAGTGCACCAACCCATTCCGTTCGTAGGCAAGGGCCTCTTCCAGAATATCCCTGACCTCATGACGGGATGTTTCCAGCATACGACCAATACCCAAGGTTGGATGACCACCGAGATGGGTAATGAGCTCTCCGGCTCTATGTGCATGAGTCAGTGTTTCTGATGCAGCCCCCCGGAACCAGCCTACGATGGGTATACGACCAAAACCAAATACCATAAAACTGTAATGGGTATAACGGACAACACCGGCAAGTTCATACTCCAAAATCTCGTTCAGTTTGGCGAGGATTGCAGGGGTATTGGATAACATCACAACTCTCCTTAATCTTTTCGATAAGCTTGAGAGTCTAGACCTAACAACCAACGAAGTGACAAAACCCTTCCCGTAATTCAGTAAACAGTACACAGGAAGGGTAATATTATTAATTCATCTGAAACTTACGACACTGTTTCAATGTATCCGCTATCAGAAATGCCATCTCCAGAGACTGGCTGGCGTTCATACGTGGATCACAATGGGTATGGTAGCGTTCCTTCAAGGTTTCTTCGGTCACTTTGTGGGTACCACCAATACACTCGGTGACGTTCTGGCCGGTCATCTCGAAATGGACACCGCCAGCATAAGTTCCCTCAGCGCGGTGAATAGCAAAGAAACTGCGCACCTCCCGCAGCACACTATTAACGTCCCGTGTTTTGTAGTCGCCCGCGGTAATGGTATTGCCGTGCATGGGATCACAGCTCCACACCACATTCCGGCCTTCACGCTCAACAGCACGAACCAACCGGGGCATACTCTCCTCCACAACATCTGCGCCCATTCGAACAATAATGGTGGCACGACCGGCGGTATTCTCCGGATTGAGACAATCCAGCAAACGGATCAGATCCTGCGGATCCAGCTCCGGACCCGCTTTAATGCCGATAGGATTATGCACTCCCCGTATAAACTCTACGTGCGCACCCTCCGGCTGACGGGTCCGGTCACCAATCCAAAGCATATGGGAAGAGCAGTCATACCAGTCACCGGTCAGACTATCCCGTCGAGTCAGAGCCTCCTCATAGGGCAGAAGTAGCGCCTCATGCGAGGTGTAGAAACTGGTCTCACGAATAGATGGGCTATTCTCCGCCATCACGCCACAGGCACGCATAAACGACAGCGCTTCATCAATACGCTCTGCCATCTGCTGATAATGTTCAGCCTCTGGTGTCGCCTTCACAAAATCCAGATTCCAGGCATGCACCTGTTCCAGTGATGCCAGACCACCCTGAGCAAAGGCACGCAACAGATTCAGCGTAGAAGTGGCCTGATGGTAGACCGCAAGCATACGCTCCGGATCTGGTGTACGGGCCTCAAGAGTAAATTCATTACTGTTGATGATATCGCCCCGATACGTTGGCAGCTCAACACCATCACGCATCTCGGTAGCACTGGATCGGGGCTTGGCAAATTGGCCGGCCAGACGACCTACCTTAACCACAGGAAGGCTGGCACCAAAGGTCAGCACCGCCGCCATCTGCAACAGAACCTTGAAGGTATCCCGAATATTGACGGCGCTGAACTCAGCAAAGCTCTCGGCACAGTCACCGCCCTGCAGCAGAAAAGCCTCCCCCCGGGAAACCGCACCCAACTGCCCAGTCAGTGCGCGCACCTCACCGGCAAAGACCAGTGGCGGCAATTCACTTAAACGCCTCTCGACCTTCTGTAATTTCGCCAGATCAGGGTATTCCGGCATTTGCAGGGCTGGGTAATTTTTCCAACTATCAGGGGTCCATTGAGACATCGAATATTACTCCCTCAAAATACCAATTGATCAATTCACTCTATCCTGCGGTCGCATAGACATCATACCAAGACTGTCACACCGGGACCGCGTCACACCGGGACCGCCCCGCGCAAAATATACGCACATCACGTGAAAAAACCAGTAAATGCTTCCCCTCGATACTGGTCAGCCCTATAGTGCGCCCTTTCTCTACGCAGTTTGCTAAACACGGAGCAGAATCATGTTTAAAGCGCTGGTGCTCGAGCAAGAAGACAGAAAAACACTCACTTCCATTCGACAAATAGACATTAGTGATCTGCCAGAAGGAGAGGTACTGGTCAAAGTTGACTACTCCTCCCTCAACTACAAAGATGGGCTGGCGATCACCGGCAAAGGAAAAATCATTCGTGATTTCCCCATGGTGCCGGGTATCGACTTTGCCGGCACGGTTGTTGAATCTGCCTCCGATATGTTGACACCGGGCGCCAGCGTGATTCTGACCGGTTGGGGTGTTGGCGAAAACCACTGGGGCGGTATGGCTGAAATGGCCCGTGTCAAAGCCAGCCAACTGGTTGTCATGCCGGAAGGTCTGGACGCTCGTAAGGCGATGGCTATTGGTACCGCCGGTATCACCGCCATGCTCTGCGTGATGGCTCTGGAAGATGCCGGTGTTACTCCTGAACAGGGTGAAATTCTGGTCACTGGCGCCAGCGGTGGTGTTGGCAGCGTCTCTGTCAGCTTGCTATCAAAGCTGGGCTATCAGGTTGCCGCTGTCTCTGGCCGTGAACAGAACACCGAACTGCTGACGGCTCTGGGAGCCAAAAAAGTTCTACCCCGCAGCCAATTCTCCGAACAGGGTCGTCCAATGGATAGACAGCTGTGGGCAGGTGCCATTGATACCGTCGGCAGCCAGCTGCTGGCCAATGTAATTTCCCAAATAAACTACGGTGGTGCTGTAGCAGCGTGCGGTCTGGCGGGCGGATTTGATCTGCCAACAACCGTGATGCCATTTATCCTGCGTAATGTCAGCCTGCTGGGTGTGGACTCCGTTATGTGCCCACAGCAGCGCCGCACGATGGCATGGCAGCGTCTGGCAGAACTGCTGCCAGAAGAGTTCTATCAGCAAGCGACTCAGGAAGTCTCTCTGGAAGAGGTGCCCGAGCTGGCTGAAGCGATCACCAAAGGTCAGGTTACTGGGCGCGTCTTAATCAAAATAAGCTGATTAACATAACCTGACCAGCTACTCAGGCATCAGTCTCTTCTTCGGTAACGATGATCAGCTGATGCCACTCTTCGGGGTCTGGCCACTCCAACTCAGAAACGGCCAGACCCCGCACCGAGAAACCAGCCTCATGAACACTATTGGGATCACCGGTGACCAGCGGATGCCACTCGGGAATATCATACCCTTCATGGAGTAACCGATAGGCGCAGCTCTCCGGCAACCAGGGCAGGTTCTCTTCCAGATTCTCCGGGGTAAAACGGATGCAATCCGGCACATAGTGCCAGCGGTTGGCGAAGTCCTTGCACTGACAGGATTCCAGATCCAGCAGCTTGCAGGCAACAGCCGTCGTTTGAATGCGATCATCGTCATCAATCAATTTATTAAGACAGCAACGACCACAACCATCACAGAGAGAGTCCCACTCTTCACGGGTCATCTCTGACAGTGTTTTGCTCTCCCAGAAAGGACGTTCCTTAGCCATTGATCAGACTCCCTGCATAAAAAGCGCATAATCATACACCGCTTCAAGGACAAGCGCATTCAGCAGATTTATTGAACATTCGACGTCACTTACTCACTTGAGTTTCTTACTTATTGGTATGGCCTTTTTCCGATCCCTGCCGGCTCTTCATTCGCATTTTTTTGATATCATTAGAAGACTTTAGCATTTTTCTTGCCTGTCTCAGCAATTCGCAATCTTTCTCTTTTTTAAAACCTTTCAGGAAATCATGAAACTTCGTCAAGTCCATTTTGACCAAATCTTCCGGTGTTATTTTTGCTATTCTATGAAGGTCTTCCCTTCGCACAATTTCTTTCCTCCACAAGTCGAGACGCACTTTAGGAATTTCGTATTGTTTGCCGTCCGACGGTTTGGGAAACATTGCACGTGCTCTATCAAGCCATATACTTTCTTGTTTAACTAAAATGCGTTGACTCACTCTATTTTTCGACAAAGATCGTCTGTTCTCACTAGATTTACGGCAATTATTAGTATTCTTTTGCGTTTTTCGCACTTGCTTCAGCAATTTTTGCCGTTTCTTACCATATTGCTTCAGTGATCCATGAAACTCCGACCATTTCATGTCGGCCAATTCTTCTGGTGTTTTATCTGTTATTTCCTTAATGTCACTCTTTCGCTTAATGCTCGCTTTCAATATGCCTTTCTTATTAGATGTGCATCCTCTGACTTTCTTCCGTTTGAGAGACGCACTACATGCTTTATTATCCCTTATTTTTAATTCTTTAGCTGCATTACGTTCATTTACTTTCGTCAAAGGCGCTAATGCAACAGGTGAAGAGGCAAGGGTTGCAGATTTACCGATGGAATTAAAATAACTATCAAAGTATTTATAACGCTTGGCGATAGCTGCTGCGTTGACAGAAACACTATTCCTTCCATCATGATTTGGCACTTCCCGCATATACAACTTCAAATATTTATGTAAACTTAACTTACTGTTGACCTTGGCCTTTTGTAGAGAAGCGTCATTCAAATGTGCCGAAAACTGGCAGAGCTTGAGCATTCTCGCAGGCAACTCCTTCACATTTACAAAGGATAAACTGTCCCCCTCACGGTCTCCCCCCGGAACCTTGAACACCGTATCCATAAACTTCGGGTGTTTAATAAAATACATGGTGGCCTTGATGGCCATCACGCCACAACTGTAAAAATCACGTTGCAGTGTTTCTTTAGGAAGAAGAATACGCACTGACTTATCAGGAAAAGCTTCTTTGATCCTTTCCTCAATCCTTCCGGGAAGGAATCTGGTAACATTATCAAATCCCAATGTCTCATGCACATAGCACTGTACTTCATCATCCACCACCCGCAGGCAACCGGCGACTGTATGATTCTTGTTCATACTCTCATATACAAAAATAGCAGTATCGTTTTCACAGGCCTTGATAGCAGCATCAATATCGACGTTTGACTCTGAAGTACAGTAATAACACTTAAAATCATTATCTAATTTTTCTATTTTTTTATCCAATATATGTTTAATGATAAAATCAGGCAGATAGTATTCACCATCATTTTTATAATTCTTTGCGGCTCCATTACAGAACAGCACAGCACCTGACTCTCTTTGCAAAGGATTCGTTGCAACAGATATGGTCATGATCTCATCTACACGGGTTTTATTCTCCCATTCTTTTTCCCCTCGACGAAGAAAAGTGGCCTCTTGCGACTTCAGCCATGGACTATTATTGATGGGATGTTTTCTTTCAAGTGAACACAACTCCAATCTCACTAATGATTGATTAAAGATTATAAACTCCGAACCTTTTTTAACTTTTTCAAAGTTTGACAATTTAAGTTGATAATCGGCAAAAATTTTAACGAAATTAAATCCCGGACCATCAGACATTGATGAGATAACCTTAAGGGAATTGCAGTTCGTAGGCGACTGAATAATACTGAAAACACAATCCCTGGAAATTACTGATTTAATATTATCGCATTTGATAACATAGACTATTCGTTCTCTTATATTTTCCAGATCAAAACATAGCACCTTATCAAATATCGACCTCCGAAGTTCAGGATCAACGCTTAGAGTTTGTCCCCGCATCCCAGAAGCAATGTTCGTTGTTGGTATCATCCTCAGCGTTGGAAGTACGCGTATTTCTATTTCTGTTAAAGCCATCTTACCTGCACCTACTTCTTCAATGTATCCTGACCCACTTAATAGTAGCCAACATGTTATGGTAACCAGCGTGTTACGTTTAAAAAAACAGTGTTGACTATTTAAAATAATACCCATCATATACAGGCACGTAATACAGCCTATAGCCATACTCATTCGCACACCTTCATAAACGACAGTTGTCCCTTCGATCCCGATTCCATCAAAAAGTTCACCACTCTTCAGATAAATCACCATTTCAAACTTTCCATTCAATGGTTAGCTATCCTGACGGGATCGTTAGGGACAAACGTATTTAACAGGAGAACGAATAATCTGCCCGCATCGCCCGACGACTGGTTTTCACTAACCGGGTAGACGTCAACACCGCGGCAATAGTCAAAGCGGAAACAAGACCAATCCAGAAGCCATGGGGTCCCATGGGTTTACTGGTTAATATATCGGTCATTGCCAGGGTATAGCCCAGAGGCATGGCCACACACCAGCAGGCGAACAACATATAGAACATGGCAACACGGGTATCCTTGTAACCTCGAAGCGCACCCACCGAGGCCAACTGAATGCCATCCACCAGCTGGAAGAGGGCAGCAAACACCAACAGCTCTGCCGCGAGTGCAATAACCGCTTTATCCTGCGTGTAAATGGAAGCAATCTGCTCTGCAAACACCATAATGAATGCGGCAAGAAGTGTGGCAACAATCGCAATCCCGGCCACGGAGACAAAACTGGTGAAAGCGGCTTGATCGGTGCGTCCGGAGCCGATCTTTTGGCCCACAAGAATCGTAACGCCTGCCGACAGGCTGACCGGAACAATATAGACCAGAGAGGCAACATTCAGTGCAACCTGATGACCCGCCACCACAGACACCCCCAGATTTCCCACCAACAAAGCAATAATGGAGAAAATAGATGATTCAATAAACAGCGCAACCCCCACCGGCACCCCAACCTGCAAATGGGCAGTGATATCAGCCATCGCCGGCCGCTCGAAGTGGGTAAACGGATTAGTTTTCTGATGTCTTCGGTGGTAACGCAGATGAGCAGCCAGCAACAGGGCCATGACGAAAAAGCAAAACGCTGTCGCATAAGCACAACCAACAGCACCCAGCTCCGGGAATCCCAGTTTGCCGTAGATCAGCACATAGTTAATGGGAATATTGAGCAGAACCGCCGCGACACTGATAACCATCGGTGTACGGGTATCAGAAAGCCCTTCGCAATAGCTCGCCATCAACTGGTACAGACACATAGCCGGCACCCCCCATGCGAGCACATCCAGATAGCTCTCACTCAATGCCGCAATTTTTGGCTCCACATCCAGAAGTGTCAGTACATAATCGGGATTACTGATAAGCCATGCACAGAATAAGGAGAGTGTGACAGCAATCCACAACCCCTGACGGGTTTTTGCGCCAATTTCAGCCGTCTGTCCGGCACCATAAAGCTGGGCAACGATGGGGGTCATGATCATAAGGACACCTCTAACCAGCATAAACACCGGATTCCAGATACTGGCACCGATAGCAACAGCGGCCAGATCCAGCGATGAGTACTGTCCCGACATACTCACATCGACAAACGTCATACCAGCAGCTGCCATCTGGGCAATGACAATAGGCATCGACAGAGCAATCAGCTCCCTGAACTCGGGAAAAACACGAGACGATAAAAAGTGGATGAAGGCCATTTCGCTCACAAAAAACAGATAGGTGGATTAAACAGCCGGTATCATACCGGTAACCCATGGGATTTTTCCCGGTTACTCCGCCATTGTTCTGAAAAACTCCTTATCCATCCTGAGACTCTACAATTTTTTGCAGCCACAAATAAGCAGAGCCGTGAGAACTTCCTCTCACTCTTCTTCTTACAATGGTATCCTGCCCGTTTTTTGTTGGAACTTTTACCATGTCAGTCGCTTGTGCCCGTCATATTTTAGTGAAAACCAGAGAACAGGCGGAAAAACTGAAAAAACGGATTGATAACGGTGAAGATTTTGGTGTTCTTGCCAAAAAAAACTCCCTTTGTGACTCCCGCAAACGGGGTGGCGATCTGGGTGAATTTCGCCCTGGCATGATGGTGAAGCCATTTGACGATGTCGTATTCAGAAAGCCAATACTACAAATACATGGCCCCGTAAAAACCCGTTTTGGGTTTCATCTGATCCAAACCATCTACCGGAAGTAACTCGCATTCGCTGTGCCTTTGCAGAAAGTCGTCATGCCAAGCTGATATGCATACCGTATTTTTACTTTCTGTATAGGGGAAAATGCGGTATAAATTGGCTCCGGATATTTAGTTATTCGACAGTGGTCGAGTACTCCGCATCAGGATTTTTTTGCGGACGTGGGCTGCAAACCGATTTTGTTGCAGTTGCTATTACCAGTTGCTATTACAATGCGATCTATCAATGTTTAATCAGGCATATTTCAATTTTGAAGTGTTGCTTCCCGTTTATGGATGCTGGAAGCAGGCATCCCTTGCTCATGGCTGTTTGATTTATTATGCGCATAGGCATTCTTTCCCGTGAACCCGACTGTTACTCCACCCGTCGTCTGGTGGAAGCCGGTATTGCTCGTGGCCACAAAGTTGACGTTATCGATACACTGCATTGCTACATGGATATCACCAGTAGCAAACCTACGGTGCGGGCCGCTGGTGAAGCATTGCCCAAGTACGATGCGATTATTCCCCGTATCGGTTCCACTGTTACATTTTATGGAACATCTGTCGTACGTCAGTTCGAGATGATGGGAACTTTTTCGGTTAACAGTTCCGTGGCTATCAGCCAGTCCCGCGATAAGCTCTGGTCCCTACAGCTGATGTCACGTAAGGGAATTGGCATGCCCAGAACCGGTTTCGCCAATGAACCGGATGACATCAAAGATCTGATCAAAAACGTCGGTGGTGCACCAGTAGTGATCAAACTACTGGAAGGCACTCAGGGTATCGGTGTGGTACTGGCTGAAACCAATAAGGCAGCCGTCTCCATGATTGAAGCTTTTATGGGTGTCAAAGCCAATATTCTGGTGCAGGAATTTATTGCCGAAGCCGGTGGTGCGGATATCCGCTGCTTTGTTGTCGATGGCAAGGTTATCGCGGCCATGAAGCGTCAGGGTGCCGAAGGTGAGTTCCGTTCCAACCTGCACCGTGGCGGTTCCGCTGAACTGATAAAACTGACCAAAGACGAGCGGGCAACAGCGATCAATGCCGCCAAGATCATGGGGCTGAGCGTTTGTGGGGTTGATATCCTGCGTTCAAACCGTGGACCGCTGGTGATGGAAGTGAACTCCTCGCCAGGTCTGGAAGGCATCGAAACCTCCACCACCAAAGATGTGGCCGGCATGATCTACGAATTTATCGAGAAAAAAACGGTAGTGAAGAAAAAAGTAGTCGCTAAGGTAGAAGCCCTGTCTTCAGTAGAGTGAGAGGTCAATGGACGAAATCATAATCAGCGGTGAGCGTATACAACCGGGTCAGCGGGCACAGATTGAAGTACCGCTCGCCGATCTGTACACCGGCACAGAAATGAATATGCCTGTGCATATCATTCGATCAAAAAAACCAGGACCCAAGCTGTTTGTCAGTGCGGCGGTTCATGGTGATGAGCTGAACGGTATCGAAATTATTCGACGACTGATCAAAATGAAATCCCTGAAGCTCAGTGCCGGTACCCTGATCGCTGTCCCTATGGTGAACGTCTATGGTGTGCTAAACCAGAGTCGTTATCTGCCGGACCGCCGTGACCTGAACCGCAGCTTTCCAGGCTCTCCCAAAGGCTCGCTGGCGGGGCGGATTGCGGACCGCTTTTTGAATGAGATCGCCTCTCAATGCGACTACGGTATTGACCTGCATACCGGAGCGATTCATCGCTCCAACCTGCCCCAGGTGCGAGCCAATCTGGATGATCCGGAGACCTGCGCCATTGCCGAAGCCTTCGGTGCGCCGGTCATGCTCAATGCCAACCTGCGCGATGGCTCCCTGCGTCAGGCGGCGATGGAGTCCGGTACCCGTATTCTGTTGTATGAAGCCGGGGAGGCTCTGCGCTTTGATGATTTTTCCATCAGGGCGGGTCTGCGGGGCATTATCAATGTGATGGCTCAGCTCGACATGATCAAGGTCAAGCCTTCCAGACGGCGAAAGCAGGCCCCCTTTGTCGCGACCAACAGTGCCTGGGTGCGAGCCGAAAGCAGTGGTATTGTCCATGATCGCAAAAAACTGGGCGACCAGGTGCGTAAAGATGAGGTGCTGGCGGATATAGGCACACCGTTTGGTGAAATTACCAGCCTGATCAGAGCCAACCACAGCGGTATTATTATCGGCAAACAGAATATTCCTCTGGTGCAGGAAGGGGAGGCGATGTTCCATATCGCTTACTTCGATGATGACGACGATGATGACATTGCCGAACATATCGGAAATATGCAGGACACCCTGTTGGACGAAGAGCCCTATCCGGTCACTATTGAAGAGTATTGATAAAGAGTATTGATTCTCCTTAAATATCCAGAAGCGACCCTAATAGGTCGCTTTTTTTCGTACTCTGAAGAAACCGACGGAAGCCTGTGGTTATAATGACCTTGAATATCTGTATCTGAAAATTCGTCAGGGCGATCAAAAAATGATCAGCCAACCTGCGAAAGAGCCAAATTTTTTATGATAGACATACACAATCACATAATCCCCGGAATAGACGACGGCGCCCAAACGCTGGCCGATGCCCTCGTCCTGTTACAGCTCGCTGTGGATGATGGCATCACCCACCTCGTCTGTACGCCCCATATGCATGCCGGACGTTTTAATAACTGTATCGAGACTATTCGACCCGGGTTTAAGGGTCTGCAAAAGGCCGCAGCAGAGAGTGCCCTCCCTATTCGGCTGGCGATGGCTGCGGAGGTACGCATCAGTGATGACTTCATCATTCAACTGAAGCAAAACAAGGTGCCATTTATCGGTCGCTGGCAGAATAAAGCCGTAGTATTGCTGGAGATGCCCCACGACCGTATTCCGGTTGGCATTGAAAACCTGCTCGACTGGCTGGCGCAGCAGGATATTCTGGCCATTATCGCCCACCCGGAGCGCAACAAAGAGATTATACTGCGACCTGGGCGCGCTCAGTCACTGGCCAAACATGGGGCACTGTTCCAGTTAACCTCGGCCTCCGTAGCGGGGCATTTTGGAGAGAGCGCTCTGAAAACGGCGCACTGGTTTCTGGAAAATGAGCTGGCTTTCTGCGTGGCCTCAGATGCGCACAATGTAAAAAATCGCCCTCCATTAATGGGCGCGGCATACAAGACTCTGGAGGAGATGGGAGGCAAAGAGTTAGCAGATAAGCTATGCCTTAATAATCCAGCCTCTTTGTGTGAGACGCTCTTTTAAAAAGGTCCTCTATTGTTCAACCTTCTGTGTTCAATCTCCTGTATTCAACCTTCTGGTTCTGACTATGAAAAATAAAAAACGTCTTTCCGCCCTGTTACTGTTACCTGTTATTGGCGCCCTGGCCTTTACCAGCTTTCAACAAATGACGGCGAGTGTCGTTAATAGTCAAACCCAGCTGTTCTTCGACTTCTGGAATGATGAGCTGAAAGAGAACCCCGCCGAGTTTCAACTGCAGGAGCAAGCCTTGCAGACTGTTCGTGATGGCGCTAATCGGGCTATAGCTTTCGCACCACTGTCGCCGGATTATCTGGTCGCTCGTGGCAAGGTGGAAGATTGGGCGGTAACCGAAGCTCAGCGCAAAGGGGTGGCACCAGATACCGTCACCCAGCAGGAGGGCTTACAGGCCTACCGCGAGGCCATTCTCAAGCGTCCCGCCTGGCCCTACGCCTGGGCTGATTTCGCCATGGCCAAGGCGCGAGCTAATGAAATTGATCAGGAATTTTTCCAGGCTCTGGAACGCGCCACCGATCTTGGCCCCTGGGAGCAGCAAGTTATGGACACTGTCACCCTGCTTGGCCTCTGGTACCGGGACTGGTTACCTCAAGAGAGTCTACTCGCAGTCACTGCTAATCTGGTCCGCTACGCCAAAACCTATCCCGCACAGGCCATGGCCATCGCCCGCACCCAAAACAAAACGTCCCTGGTCTGTCCGCTGCTGGATCACCCTGAGCGATTTAAAAAAGAGTGTGATAAACAGATCTGACCCCATAAAAAAAGCCGTCGTTCAATGAACGACGGCTTTTGTCTTTACTGTTTCGGGATGAGTGGGGAAGTCCTTACAGATTTTCTCTCTTATAGCTTCCACCAAATTCCCAGGTCAGAGCACCGTCATCGCCCATCTCACTCGACCGAAGATGCGATAAAACTCACACGTTAAAACCCGGTACGTTATCCAGCTCCAGGCGCGCTGGGCGCAGCTGTGTTATACAGCGACAGCAGGTGTTACCACCAGCTGGCCGGTAAAGCGGCTGCGGCAGAACTGCATCCAGAGGCCATAGGGGCGAGCGGTTGGCACCAGCGCAACAATCAGGCCGACGACAGCTGTCAGGATAACGTCCACAGGCACACCGTTGAAGAGCTGGAGCGCCACATACACCGGAATCTGGAACAGTAAAAAAGCGATAACATCAAGAATGGTGATGCGAATAAATCCACCTTGTTCAGCCTTGCCCAATCCCATAATGGCATCACGGAAAATGCCGTAAGGGCGGGCAATCAAGATATTCACCGGCACAATCATAATGCGCGACTGCAGCATTTGGGTCATGGTATAACCGCTGATGAGTTCTATAACACCAAAGACCAGGAACGAGAACACCACCAGAGCAAACATATCCGCTGCTACAAGACGACGGGAAGCAGACATTCTGAGCACCGCTAAGTTAAATAATGATAATCAAGTGTCTGTGCATTTTTCATTTTCATGTTGGTAGCGCACAGACGCCCATCAGACGCCAATGGGGTTCAAAACCCCGCTCAGGTCCGAAAAAAAGTTCAGAGAATAGCGTGCCGGCTGCCTTTGAAAGAGTGCCTGAACAGGCTGGCAAACCGGATTTCGGAAGCTAATTTAACCAGAAATAACCCTCAGCTCAATATAGCTAGCCGTATTTTTCACTATAAGAATGAAAAACAATAAAAAACACTGATACATCAAATATATAAATGTTTTCCAATAACAAAAATGGCTGTTTTGCAGTATTTTACTCTAATGATAAGCAGACAAATCTGGCTGACCTGCATCAAGTGAACGCCGCATATTCCTGCTACAATCCCAATACTGCGAGGAGTGGCCTCTCAACTTCACAGCCTCGTACAATAAAACGTCAACAGCCCTTGGTAAGTTTCTAGTAATGATCCTGAACGAATCGCTGCAACGCTCTTTACAACAATCGCTGCAAGGCTCTTTGCAGCAATCGCTGCAAGGCTGCTTAACCAACTTGCGTAACACCACGCCATTGGTGCACAACATCACCAATTCGGTGGTGATGAACAGTACCGCCAATGCGCTTTTGGCACTGGGGGCATCACCACTGATGTCCGATGCCACCGAGGAGATCTCCCCTCTGGTGGAGCTGGCCAATAGTCTGGTCATCAATATCGGCACCGTGACCAGCCGGACATCCATGGCAATGAAGTGCGCGGCCAGCCATGCCTGCGCCACCGGAAGGCCCTGGATTCTTGATCCAGTCGGCGCCGGTGCCACTCGCTTTCGTCTCGATACCTCACGACTATTGATGGAGTATCAGCCCACGGTTGTGCGGGGGAACGCGGCTGAAATTCAAGCCCTCTTTCTTTCTGACCCACGCTTCACTGAACAAAGAGACGAAAGCATGACCAGAGGGGTCGACAGCCTGCTGGCAGCTGATGCGATTCTGGGCCATGCCGTACAGGCGGCGCGACGGCACAACACCGTGATTGGCATCACCGGAGCGACCGACATTATTACCGACGGTGAACGTGTTATCCGCATCCATAATGGTCATCCGATGATGACGCGGGTCACCGGCACCGGCTGTACCGCAACCGCATTGATCGGTGCCTTTCTCGGCATTGAGCAGGATCCGCTTATCGCCACTGTCGCCGGCATCGCCTGTCTCTCTGTCGCCGGAGAGCTGGCCGCCAAAAACAGTCGTGGCCCCGGCAGCCTGCAACTGAATATACTCGACGAACTCTACAACTTGACGCCAGAAACACTGATCAACACTCTAAAAATGGAAGAGGTTTCATGGGATTCGCAGAAAGACTAAGCCAGCTCCCCCACCCCCCGGCCGCCTGGCTGTTCCGCCCGTTAGGGATTGTGCCCTGGGCGGTGCGCAATCGCTCTCTGGCCGTGGCACTCAATAAGGTCTTTCAGGAGCCATTGCGGGAGGGAGACTTCGAGGCACTGGAAGGCCACTGGATGCATATTGCCGTCACGGATCTGGCGCTTGATTTCTATCTGACGGTAAAAGACAACGCCTTCCTGCTCAGTAAGCCACGTCCCTGCGATGTGACCATAAAAGGGGATAGCACCAGCTTCCTTGCCATGGTGGCACGACGCGAGGATCCGGATACTCTATTCTTCAACCGCCGCCTCAGCATTGAAGGGAATACAGAACTGGGTCTGGCGGTAAAAAACATGCTGGATGCTCTGGAGTTCGAACAGTTGCCGGATCTTGTGCAGTGGGCGATCCGCAAGCTGGATGCCATCAACCAACCACGGTTCGCTCACGGTCGCACTTCATAGGTCGCACATCACGGGTCGCACATCACGGGTCGCACATCACGGGTCGCCCGCACCCATCAGTCGAGTATCATTGTCAGCCGACTCAAATGTCGATGACTGCTCTTCATGCTCTGTTGGCTTCGATTCCTCTCGAGAAATGCGCTGATAATTTTTATAGTTCTTTACCAGCGTCATCAGATGGACATAGACATCCGCTGTGTCCATTTGTTCAGCCAGCTCATTTTTTAGTTGCTCCTGGTCGGCGATCAGTTTTTTGTTATTCTCAAACGCATTGAGTAGTGTCAGTGGCTTAACGTACGTCTTCTGATTTTTTTGCTTCAACACCAACAACTGCTCGTTAAGTCGATTAAGATCATCCTGAAACCCATCCTTCTGCCTTTTATCGGCCTTTTCCTTTTCAGCGACTGTCTCCTGCTCATCAGAGAGTTCCTCTCTACGAGCCTTGTCGAAAGAGTTCATGATTTGTTTCAGGTTATCTATCAGACTCTCTTGTTCCGCTATCTCCTGTAAGTGCTGTTTTTGTTCTTCTTGCAGATCCTGCGTAATTGCGTACAGATCGTCTTTATAGCTACTCAAGCCATAGCGTTGAAGCTGAATCTGTTGCGTATAATACTCTGTTTTAAGATCGGCCAGGTGTTGCCTAACTCGTGTATGTTCGTCCTTAATGGCATTCCTTTTTTTCTCCGCCTTAGACTCGGATGTTTGACGCCAATCTGTCATCTGCATCATATTCAGATAGGCATTGTTCATACTCAAAATTATGATGGGGATACCTGCCAAAGGATTCGTCATCGACACGAATCCGCCGTACACACTGATACTGAAAAAAAAGTAGACGAATGTTTTGTAAAAAAGTATATGGTCATGACTGAAGGGACGATAATCCTCATAACTCATCGCAATCGAGTTCAGGCGATAGAATGGATCAAAAACACTGCTGTAGTCACTGCCGGAACCCCGAACAACCATAATCAGCGGTGTGCTGCCATCGGCGATATCAAGCAGCTTGATCTCGTCGGCAACGGTCTTTTCCCCCTCGCCTTTCACGGCAATAAATTCCCAGCGGGGCTTTTCATAAAAAACGTACTGCCTTGATAATATGGTCATGTTGGACACCTGTCGGTGCAGGTCGACGCAGTAAGATGGCTGCCAGTTATCGGTATGGAACGGCTCGAGACTGGTGTTGGCATCAAGATCCAGACTCCCTTTAGTGATATCCCCCTCGATAATATGGTAACGGGAATTCAGGTTATAACTTTCGTGAAAAAACGGTTGAGGAGAATTTTTACCATTTTTGCTACTACGACCAGCATCATTCAGAAGCTTCTCGATTAAACCATTGTAGCTTTTTTGTTCCTTGCTCAAATCATCGTTCAGCTTGTGAGTATCATTTATACCGACGTCTACAGACCTGCTCACAAACAAATAGCGATCCAGCTGATAGGTACCATCTTCCCGTTTACTCAGTGAATGACAGGAGACGACTGGACCGTGGCGACTGACATACCAATCGTCCATTTCAAACTCGCTAGCCCGGACCGGCTGAATCATTATTATTGGCATCAGCACCAGAAGCGGTGCCAATGCCGTCAATGTGAATTGTCGCTTTTGCTGGGATAGCCACATAGTAATACCCTCTGCTCCAATGTATTATTTCAGCCCCTTAGAGCCGATATACCGGTAGTAGTTCCCTCTTTTTTGTTACGGGACAAAGAGCTTGTTACTGAATGTAAACCATCCGTCCGAGCAAGAGACGAGGCCTTACGGTAAATTCGGAAACAGAACGTCTCGTTAAATTTGGACCGTTAAATTTGGATAGTGGTCAGCGGAATCATTCCCGCCTGTCCGTACCAATAGCCATCACAGCGATCCGCTCCATGCATGGGAGCCTTCGCCTGTTCACCACTCAGCCGTGCCCGCAGGTATTCGACCACCGCCAGCGTATCTTCCGGCTGGGGCGAGATACGCACAGCCTGAACCCCCACATTGGCAAGCTGCGGAGCTTGTGAGCTTATATCCATACAGCGACCGGACATCGTCTGAATACCATTCAGGGTAAACACCCTATCCCGCTCTTGACTAAAGACCGGCAGACCTTCCGGGTACTGCAGGCAGACAAACTGACACTGATCCTTAGGCAAATTATGAGCCCGGGCAGTAAAACAGCGGGCCGAGGCAGCCAGTGGCATCAAGCCCCAGACAAACACTTCCGTGGTAATCTGTTCGCTAATGCCCAGTTGATCCGCCTGCGCCAGAATCGTGCGCAGATCGTGCTCCGAAAGCTCCAGCGGCAGCACCCAGCGTTGCAACCCGCACGCCACCAACTCCTTCAGGGTATGGCCATTGTAAATATTCACCTGCGGACCGGTGGTGAATGGTACACCCAGCTCCGACAACACCTGCACCGCTGCCATATCGTTGGCTTCCACCTCGAACCGGCCATTGCTGCAGATCCGTTTGAGCATGGCGGTATCCGATGCAGCTTCCAGCAGTGCCAAAGTTGAGAGCACCACGGTTTTGCCCGCACCGTGCAGCTGGTCGGCAATATCCAACCAGTCATCAAGCGTCAGCTGACGCCTTTTACTACACACGGTTTCGCCAAGATAGACCCGGTCTACCGGCCAACTGCACGCATCCCGATAAAATGCCTGTACCTGCGCCTTCGGCCAGAAGAACAGCAGTGGCCCCAGAGTTATTTCCATAGTCATTTGTTATTCCCCTGATTATTGCCAGGCACGATGGTAGGCTCCGAGTGTCGTCTGACACCCTTCCGAGACATTGGCCAGCGCCCTGTCCCACTCTATCTTTGAAGTGAACGCTTCCGGATCCCGATAGTAACTATCCAGAGCCTCACGCCAGACTTTGGTGACCACTGCCGTATAAGCCGGACTGCGCTGACGCCCTTCGATCTTGACAGCACTGACTCCCGCCTGCACCAGCTGAGGAATCATACTGAGGGTGTTCAGGCTGGTCGGCTCTTCCAAAGCGTGAAAAACATTATCTCCGACTTGATAGCGTCCCTTGCACAGCGTTGGATAACCCGCGTTTTCACCAGATTCAAAGCGGTCGATCAGCACACCGTTCAGGCGGGTTTCACGACGTTCGCCGCGTTCTTCCCAACGCACATACTTGGCGGGCGAACAGGCTCCCACCGTGTTGGGGGATTCTGAGGTCATATAGGAGGAGAGCCAGCAGCGCCCTTCCGCCATAATGCATAGACTACCAAAGGCAAATACTTCCAGCTCCACCGGGCTCTCTTTGGCCAGCGCTGCCACCTGGGAGATAGAGAGCACTCTGGGAATCACCACTCGACTGACACCAAAACGCTCATGATAAAAATTCAGAGCACCAATATTGGTGGCCGAGGCCTGCACCGAAAGATGGCGTCGTACCTGAGGATGGTGATCGCGAATATAACCAAGCACACCGGGATCAGCAGCGATAATGGCGTGGGCATCGAGACTGGCAGCAAGATCAACAGCATCCTTCCAGCGCTCCCAACCATTGGGGCGAGGGTAGGTATTTATCGCCACCAGAACCTTGACCCCATGGCTGCGAGCATATTCCAGAGCTGACAGGGCTTTTTTTTCGTTAAAATTCAGACCGGCAAAATGGCGGGCATTGGTATCATCCCGAAATCCGATATACACGGCAGTCGCGCCATTATCAACCGCCGCCTTCAATGCAGGCAGGCTGCCTGCGGGGCAAACTAACTCCATGTATCACTCCAACCTGAATCCATAACAACCCACAAACTTATCAATCCATGACCAGACAGGTATTGACCACAGTCAATATGACACAAACCGAAGTGGTTATTCGTAGTGGAAATTAATATTTAGACAAATATTGACGTATAAAAAATAGGGTTAGGGTTGTCCTGAGTACCCGGACAATCGTAATCGAATATTGACTGCTCCAGTCCCCTGTATCAGAGGGCATTCGGAGATCAAAAATTTTATTTTTTAACTATCCTATGCTGTAACGATATATTGGTATGTGATGACTATATTGCTATCGTGAACAAATTGCCAAATCTTAATGCAGACTTAAGTATGAGTAATGATGGGTTGGCACTATTTTTCCAAAACAAATATCTAGTTTTCCAAAACAAATATCTAGTCTTCCAAAACAAACATCTAGTTTTCTAATATAAACATCTAGCTTTCTAATATAAACATCTAGCTTTCTAATATAAACATCTAAACTAGGAACTCATTCTTGCAGGTTACCCTACAAATCCATTTTTTAATTAAACAAAAGGAAAATATAATGAAAATGAAATTGATAACGTTCTCTTTTATTTTTGCCGTTACTAACAGTTATGGACGTCCGTCATTAAAACCTATCGCCAACGGTCTGACTGACAATATAGACAAGAGTAAATATATTACAAAAGAGTATTGCCCTGACTGGCTTAAAGACTCTGACAATATGTCTGGGTATGAACTGATATTAAAATGCTCTCTCCTTTGGAACCGATTTATTTCACCAGAATATAGAATTACTATCATTCTCAACAAACTGCCAAAAAGTGGCATTAATCCTGATGACCCTAAATCATTTAATGAATACAAGCTTCTAAAGCTTAATGAAAAAATTCCTAACAGAGAAAAAAACGCTCCTTTTGAGACAAGGATTCAGGATGATGCGGATATGCAATATACCAAACTCCTGTCAAGAGACCTGAGTGGTGTGGACAAAATTCAGCAAATGTTCGCAGAGGGAACATTAAAACCCAGTCAACTCGTTGAGCGTATTTATTACTGGTATGATGTTCAGCTGGAAGATCATATGAAGGACGTACTTATTAAGAGGCGTAAAGATCTTGCGCTCGAAATGGCTGAAGCATCTGACAAAAGATGGGCTAATTGCCAAAACAGGTACAATGGTGACATTGAGGCCTGCAAAAAGGCGAAATTAATAAAACCTCTGGATGGTATCCCGATGGCGGTTAAAGATGAAGTGAGCGTAGCCGGTTATACTACATCCTACGGCCTTGATCCTGAAAAAATCATTCATCATGTCTTTGCTGAAATCACTAAAGAGCAAGAGTCAAAAGTGGTTACGCTGATGAAAGATGCCGGCGTTATTATTATTGGTAAAGCTAATCAACATATCTTTGGTCTGGGTGGAACAGGTGAAAATCCACACTTCCCCAGGCAGTCCAATATATGCAGCCCGCACCATGTGCCGGGCGGCTCCTCCAGTGGTACTGCCCTGACCGTGGCACTTAATTTATCACCTTGTGGCATTGGTACCGATGGTGGCGGTTCCGTCTCTATTCCAGCCGCTATCAATGGAGTGCCTGGATTAAAGCCCACGCTGAACAAAATATCAACACTGAACTATGATGATGCGGCTCCAGGAATGGTCTCTATCGGGTTGATCGGAAAAAGCTTCAAGGATATTGCTACCTGCTACCAGGCATCCAGCGAGCGTTATCCTACTTCTGCTGTATACGAAGCACTACAGACCTTAACAATCGGCGTTGATCCCGCCTGGTTCGAACATGCTCACCCGGATGTGGCTGAAAAGACGCTGGTATGTCTTGATCGGTTAGATCACAAAATCCAGAATCTTCAGAAAAATAACAATTCCACTTTGGTGAAGATGAAATTCATGCCTGAAAACTTCAGGAAGAAACTGTGGGCTAGCCACATCATTCTATTTGGTAAAGGAGAAGCCAACGGAAAAGCTCATTTTATTGAAAAAGGAGTACCGGAAGAAACAATGTTTGCATTAGCCATGGGGCAGGCTCTGACTGATAAGCATGTTAGAAATGCCCGTAAAAACAAGGAAATTGTGACAAATCATTTTAACAACAACCTGTTTTCAAAAGTGAATATCCTTGCCATGCCAACCACATTGACAAGTGCCCCTGAAAAAGCAAAGAACTGGCTCCCTCAATACCGGGAAGTGGGTGAACTTAATCTATCCAAAGCGTATTTACTCTCCTTCAATACAGCACTGGCCAATCTCACAGGAGGGCCTCGTATAACCATCCCGTGTGGCTTCGATAGTGACAATCTCCCCGTAGGCTTGCAGCTGATGGGTGCGGAAGATAGCGAATACCTGCTGATCCTTCTCGGTGACATGCTGGCGCAGGAAATGGCCGATGAGATCGGCGCAAGTCCGGCTGGATTCAAGCATAAGTGCAATCGTCCTGCCCTGTTTGATCCTGAAGTTTCAGTTCCCACTAAGTCTGCTGCGCTTTAGCACGACACCTGAACATATCGCGCTTTCAGCAAACGCCAACTCTCTTTGAGACGCTGGCGCTTTTGCAGCCTGTGCCGCTGACGTCTGTCAAACAGGTCATACGACGTATTATCTGTATGAATGGCCAATTTTCTATCAGGATTTGCCTTCTGATCCACGGCTCGATATTGAACAGCCAGATATTCAACAGCGCTTCTTATCTGTCTGTTGCTTTACGTCAATAGAAACATTCATCGTCGTCTATCTTCTCTGGCAATTGAGCACGGGACAGGTACTATCCCCGCCTTTGCACGTATTGTGTTTCAGTGACTGTATTTCAGTGACCGTGTTTCAGTAACTGTGTTTCAGTGACTGTGTTTCAGCAACATCAAGAGGGGGGGAATAGTAGTGCACCCACTTGCAGGCCAACAAGCACCGATCGAGAGTCTGGTTAACGTTTCCAGACTGGTCAGCGCCTATTACACCGATAAGCCAAACAAGAATGAACCTGCCCACCGTGTCAGCTTCGGAACCTCCGGACACCGGGGCAGCTCTCTGCACTGTACTTTCAACGAGCCTCACATTCTGGCCATCGCCCAGGCTGTGTGCGAATACCGCATAAACGCAGGTATTACCGGTCCGCTCTATGTGGGGATGGATACCCATGCCCTGTCCGAGCCAGCCTTTGCCAGCGTAATGGAAGTGGCGGCCGCCAACGGCTGCCAGATCGTTTATCAGAGTGGCCGCGAGGGCGGCTGGGGGTACACCCCGACACCAGTGATCTCCCATGCTATTGTCAGCCATAATCGTGACAGCAGCACCAAAGCCGATGGCATTATCATCACTCCGTCGCACAACCCACCAGAAGATGGTGGCATCAAATACAATCCTCCCCATGGTGGTCCGGCTGAAGCCGCCGCTACCCAGTGGATTGAGCAGCGCGCCAACGATCTGATCGCCGCCGATCTGGAAGGCGTTCGTCGTATATCCCTCGAACAAGCTTTGACGTCCGAGAACGTCCGACCTCACGACTTTACTCTGCCCTACGTCAAAGATCTGGAGCAGGTTATCGATATGGCGGCTATCGCCAAGGCCAATCTGAAGATCGGTGTTGATCCTCTGGGCGGTTCTGGTCTGTACTATTGGGATGTTATTGCCCAACATTACGGTCTGAATATCGAGCTGGTCAATCGCACCATTGATCCAACCTTCAGCTTTATGCGTCTGGATAAAGACGGCGTGATCCGTATGGATTGCTCTTCCAAGTGGGCGATGGCCGGTCTGGTGGAACTGAAGGATCGCTTTGATATCGCGCTGGGCAACGACCCGGACTACGATCGCCACGGCATCGTCACCCGTTCCATGGGACTGATGAACCCCAACCACTATCTGGCGGTGGCTATCGACTATCTCTACCGTCACCGTCCCAACTGGCCAGCCACTGCCAAAATCGGCAAGACGCTGGTGTCCAGCTCCCTGATTGATCGGGTGGCTGAAGGTCTGGAACGTGACGTCTACGAAGTACCGGTCGGTTTCAAATGGTTCGTTGACGGTCTATTTTCCGGCGATATCGCCTTCGGTGGCGAAGAGAGTGCCGGCGCCAGCTGCCTGCGCTTCGACGGCAGCACCTGGTGTACCGATAAAGACGGTATCATTCTGGCACTGCTGGCGGCAGAGATTCTGGCCGTCACCGGTAAAGATCCTGGCGAGTACTATCAGGATCTGGCCGCGAAATACGGTGAGCCGGTCTACACCCGTGTTCAGGCACCTGCCGACTTTGCCCAGCGCAAGATCCTTTCGACCCTGAACCCAGAGATGGTCAAAGCCGATACGCTAGCCGGTGATCCGATCATCCAGACCCTGACCGAAGCGCCAGGCAACAATGCCTCTATTGGTGGTTTAAAAGTGGTCACTGAGAATGGCTGGTTTGCCGCTCGTCCATCGGGCACCGAACCGGCTTACAAGATCTATGCAGAAAGCTTTAAAGGTGAAGAGCACCTGAAGCAGCTGGTTGAGGAAGCACAAGCGCTGGTTAACAGCGTGTTTGCAGCGGTCTGATCTTATCTGTTAGCTGGCTGGCACTGTTCAGTGCCAGCCTTTTCTGCCTTTTAAGCGACAACTGTTGTTCAAAACATATTGTTCAAAACATATTGTTCAAAAGCTGTTGTTCAAAAGATGCTATTCAGGAGCTGTTGTTCAAGAATC
>SAMEA5043665__coassemble_90_pt1 | contig 32192 bp, 24 predicted proteins | sample SAMEA5043665__metabat2_low_PE_004 | metagenome-assembled genome bin SAMEA5043665 (sample SAMEA5043665) | Gadus morhua | reverse complement strand
CAAAGCTGTAGCCGCTTATGCTGATAGTTGCGAATGATGGAACTTTCAGAAGGAACGTCTTCATTGATTCTGAATACGGTTTCAACAAGAAATGGGTTGTGCTCGATATAGATGTAGTTCATGGTTTGTACTGTATAGGTCACGGCTAAAGGGAGTATTGCGAACCAGGTAGGGCAAGATTATGCAGTTTGAGTAATGAGGAGTTCAAGAGCAGTTAAGCCGCTATAGTCGATAAAAACTTTCAGCTCTTTGTGTGAGACATTTGTGCTTTTGTCTATTGTCGGATGTGTCTTTCTACTTACCCTGCGACGCAGCCTGCGTTTAACTGCATAAGGCATGTGTGCTGCGTCAATCAGGCGGCTAGGATTCTCTCTAAACCGCTCAAGCTCATTGCCAAATTCACTTCTTTCCCTCCTTCCCTGTGCCAGACCACGGATAAGCTTTTTGGCACTCAGCGCAGATCGAGCCATCACGGGTACAATAATAGGCCGTTCAAAGCCCAGATCGAGCAGATAGTTCATAGCGCTGTTTACATAATCAGCAACTGATTCCCCCAACTCTTCATCCAGCACATCAATTTTGTTCAGGGCAAAAACAACACGTAGGGCAGGATTGAGCTCACGAATTGCGGACAAAACCTCCGCATCATCACGAGTTCCCAGCTGGCTGGCATTAAGTACATAAAGGAGTGTGCCGTAGCGGTTCCCCTGCATGGCAGCCATAAAAATTTCATAATGGCGTGAATCCATGCTGTTATTGGCTCCAGGCGTATCGTAGATAGTGTGGCCTGCCAATATTTTTGATGTGGAAACCGTAATATCTATAGCGGAAATTTCATCTGACTGATTCCACTCTCGAAGCTGATCAGGACAGGCTTGGGGATTGACTTGGGCCACTTTACTTTTTGCACAATAACCAACAGCTTTCGCCCCCCTTCGACTACAAAAAACACGAGCAATCTTGGCAGTCGTTGCCTCATTCGCAGAATGGAGCAACTCCTTACCAATTAACGCATTGATAAGTGAGGATTTACCTGCACTCATAGTTGCGGCAACAGCGATCGATCGGGAAGAGATCGTCATGGTATTTTGTATCCGTAGAAGCGTTTGTGACTGAATGACATGGGAATGTTACAAGTTTATAACCACATAGTCAGCGGGGAAATCATGCTCTTGTTGTTAGTGGTTCCCCTTAGGTTACCTGGAGATGCCCCTTGTACAGTTGATGGGTGGTGGGTCAGATATACTCTGTAAACTTGGGTGTGCAGGGTTTGGATACAGGAAAAACACACATTTGACCTACCACCCAAGATTATTACTCTTGCCAACGCTATTCGTCCCGATGAAGCAGTTCACCCAGCCCAACTATCAGAGGCTGAGAGCTCTTTTTTTCAGTGCCTGTGAATATACCATAACCGCAAAATCACATCAGAAAGGATGATGGAATGGAACGGATTTGCCCTGCTATTCTTTCAAGCAGATTGGGGGAGTGGGTCACTTATCTCTGACGATCTGACTGCCGGTGAAACAAAATAAGCGGTATTTGTAATACGATTGTTCAGCACACGACCAGGTTTCAAAAAACACAAGAAAACCATAAAGATAGGACTTCTATCTGGACTGAAAACGCCTGTGCAAAAGAGACGTTTGTGCTGTTCTTTTCGGGCATGCACTGCCACTTTAAAGAAAGTGACGTTTTTCCTCAAAACCTCTTTCTGCAAAACGCTCGTGTTTACGGCGTTTTTTTTCGTTCAGGCACTTTACCATTCTCGTTTAGCCTCCACAGCATTTCCCTTATTTGCACCTGTTTTTGGCTCTTTGGCTCTGTTTTGAGGAGGAGAGAGCAGATGGTCTACCCCCGTTTTTTCTATTTCCAGTCAATTGGTTACATCACCCAATAAACGACACCGCTTTTGGTTCGTCGTTAATCAATACGGCTGAATTTGGAGTCAATATTCATGAAAAAATGCAGGTTTGACCCACTACCCAGGATTTGGGGAACCTTCGATCAAACCCAGAAGAAATAATAGGCACATTTCAGACAAAAACATTATTCCTGGCCCACTCGGCCTGGTGACAGGAACAGTGATCACTGACCCTATAGCCTTCGCCACCGTCGTGTTCATGGTGCCAGCCGAGGAAGATGAAGTACGGCGAAATGAGCCTTATGTGCTTTTGAATTTTTTTATCTTCTTGTTGTCCTATATATAGCTCTTCTGTTGTCTGTCGGTTGCTATTCTTCATGGCAGCCTGCGCCAAGGGGGGCAGCTGTATGAAGTCAGGCGGGAAGAGCACTTGTTTAATTGTGTCAGTAGCACTTGCTTTATTGGTTTTTTCTGATGGTGCATTTCCTGGTGGCGGCGAGCCATCAGGTTCTCCTCATGCCTTTGTTGGCAGGGAACCAACGCACAACGTGTCGCTGCAGGCGCTGAATGGTGAGAGGAGAGGGGCTCAAGCATCGTTAATATCACAAAATGGTATCAGGAGACACATTACGATGGTGAACAGTAGAAGTAAGGGGATCAAACCAAAACTTTAACCTGCCAGAATTGTTGAGTCCGTTACAACTTACTGATAACAACCTTCAGCAAGAACAACAGGTCATAACCCAACAGCCCTCTTTCCGCAGGAATAATCGCAACAATAATTGCAACAACAGACAGGTGGTTACCAGACAACCAGCCGCCACGGGTTGCTTCAAATGCAGAAGAAAAATGGGCTGCCCAGTAAAAGGTTCACTTTGCGCAAAAAACTGCCGGGTATTGACCGCCATAACAGCGGCAGCTGCACTAGGCACAGTAATCAGTAGTCCGCTTGCCGTTGTCTCAATCCCGGCTCTTCTTGGCTGTTGGTGTACCTGCTGCGGGGGGTCGTGTGCCAACACTATCGGTCCAATTCTTGGAAGCTCGGGGGTGTCCCTTTATGCGCTAACTTTTGCGGTGGGCGCTCCGCGTTATTACAAATACATAAATAATAAATTATCAATAATTCAGAAAAATGATTTGACGCTGATTCAACGCAAAAATTTTCCTGAGACCTTTCTCCTCCAGCCTATCCAGTCTCTTCCCGCCTATCCACAAGAAAACGGCACCGGCAGGCCTTCAAAAGTAAAAACAGAGAATCCGCCTGGGGACTATGCCTCTACTGTCGAGCTCGAACCTTTAATGAGTCCTGCTCCAGACGTGAATAAAAGTCCTGAAACTGATGGCAGTGGGGGCAAAAACGCCTCCAGACAGATCGATAGGGGAACCGCCATTATTGATGATCTCTCAGAGTTGGGGGTACGGGCAGCGCACACCAATAGTTTTGTCATGACACCAGTGTCTGCCCATCATCTCAAATATAATGGGTACAACAATAGCTGTTTTTTTAATGCGGGACTGACTTACCTTGCTCATACTCTGACAGACGATGAGCTGACAGCCATTGAAGGTAACACTTACATCAAAAAGTCAAAGAGTTTGGATAATGACAAGGAGAATTTTAAGAAGTTCACAGCTGAGCTTGTCAACTTCATACGCAAGGTAAAACATGGCGATTTAGACAACATTTCACAGGAAGGTCTCTACGAACAAATTTTAACTCATGCCAAGAAGCACAAGATTGTTAAACTTATACAAATACTTCCAAAAGATAGCCTGGAGAACTGTTTGTGTAATGATGCCGTGGAGTTTATATCGGCAATACTGGAGATATTCAGCTACGAGAATAACCCGGGGGCCTGCGTCAATGGCCACCCTGTTTTAGCCGTGTATTTACCGGAGGAAGCGACATTCAAACAACAAGGAATAACCAGCATGGATCAACTGCTAAAGTATCATCGCGTACAGGAAGGAATCTCATACACAAGAAAATCGCCGCTGCAACATATAAGTATGCAAATAGGCATATTCACATTCGATGGGGAAAACACACAAAAAATACATGGTGTGTCCCATCGGTTGCTAATTCAGAATCAGGGTACTATCAATCTCCCTATACGGGTAGCAGATCAGAGAGAGAAAACTGTTGTTATGGAACCGGATGCCATGCTCTTCCATAAAGGTTCATCATTAACAGGTCATTACATAGAAGCCTATCGCATGGGAACTGAATGGTTTATATATAATTCTTATGAAAACTGCGTTCACGAACTGAAGCCCTCTAAGGTTGAAGGATACACGCCTATGGAAGCACTGATGCATTATTCCGATGAAAATGATATGGATCCTTATCTCGTGCACTACCGTCGTCGCCTTTATTGAACAGCATGAGGAATGCTCTCTGCCAAAAGTCCATTTTTTCGGAATGTAAGACCAACTCAAATCAGAGATATTGAGCCTGCCCTGTCACAGCACGCAAAATAGGCACATTCTCAACGAAAACATCTCTGTTATCGAGTCTGTTTATTTTGCTCCCTATCGTTATATTGGTCACGATGCCGCACGCTGTAAGGATGATGATCGATGACAGGGAAACAAAGGGCAGTCAGGCCTCTGCTGCTGATAGTCGCGGTGTTGCTTGCTCTGCAAGGCTGCGCTGCTACAAAGTGCCGGTAACCACAATGGTTTGATTACCCTCTATCGCCACCGGCTGACTCAGACCGATAACCCGGAGGAACAAGACCGCAATCGTATAAAACTGGCCAGTACCTATTTGACCATGGGAGATACCGAGTCGGCCCTGTTCTATTGTGAACCGGTGATAAGTGCAGGACGAAATCCGGGAGCGTGCTGGCTGATCAAGTCCCGCGTTATTGGCCACGGGCAACCATCGAGGGGCACTGGCGGCTGTGCAATCTGCTCCTGCCACTCCAGTGAAAACCCACTCTTGAGCATCGTCCAGCTCAGAGGCCATTCGCCTTTTCTGAGCAGCAGCCTTATTGGCGGCCATTGGCGATGTATCCGTATGCAAAAATGGCAGGGAGTTGACTGCCTGCCTCGTTGCTCTTTAGTCATTACGGAGAGATACAGGACATCCATAAATTCGGGCACAAAGTATCAATGCAAAGTATGGATGTCCTCAAAAACTGGTCATGTTTCAGAACGGTTGATCAGCGCTGAACACAAGCAACGGGAACGACAGCCATGACCTGCTCGGAAAAAGCGAGCAACAGACCGGATCAACAGTTCAGAAACATGAACCTATAGCCACAGAAGCGCAGCAAGCAACGGGGAATCAGAGCCAAAACTTACGCATTGAAGAACAAGGGAATAATTATTGCTGCGTATCAATAAACAAACCAGCAGATAACCAAACCTCCCGAACCCCCTTTGAAGCATGCCAGGATTGCAATACCCCAGAATGCGGAATCTTCAGTTGGTCAGCCGTATAAGCCAGAGCATCTGTTACGGAGAGTCCGTTTCTCACGGCAGCCAGGAACGTTGCGTGCGCCGGGGTTAGGGTTAATATATGAATACGGTATTCTTTTCTGACCAGCAAAACATGGGTGATTTTCATGGGCGGCAAGTCCGGACTGGCTCCGTGCCTGACGGCCAGATAGTAATCCATCAAAGGAAAGTCATAACGTCCCAGCCTGACAGCCGGTTGCAGACACAGGTGTTTATCGTCTGTGTCGTTCGTTGCCAATCGCTGACCTTCATGCCCCGGGGCATCAAACAAAGCAAACATCTTGCGTTCAAAAGATGCCATCTGCACCATAAAGTCTATCCAGATTTCTTGTTCCGAATATTCTTGTTCAGACGACTCTTGTCCGGAATTGCTGTCTGGCCGGGTCGCTTTCAGGTAATCGGGAAATAAACGCCCCAGTTCGTATAATGTATAGCAGGTTGACGGATGACGGCTGAGATAGTCCATGCTGAAGTCATTGAATACTGATGCTCCCAAAGCATGGCACAACGCCGGAAATTGTTCGCGCATACAGCTTTGTAACCGGCTGCAATAACTGCGCTGATAAATAGACAGACAGGCTTCGGCAGACAATCGTGAAGTCGGCCGGATAAACGACTCCGCCTGCTTACCTGTGTCACAGCCTGGTGAAATTAACGCCTGTTGCATTTGCCGCTGTAATGATGAGAGGGTGTTATCCATCGTTATTTCTCATCCATCGTTATTCCTCATCCATAGTCGCCATAATATCCGGAATCAAAAAATCCAGAGGCGTCGGCACCCCGCTGCCCTGTTGATTGGCTGACCCTGTTTCAATATGAGGCTCCATAGTACCGGATCGATACCGTCGGGCTTTGTTGACCTCTGTCAGGCAACGATCAAAATCAGGAATATTGCCATCCCATTCCAACAAGGTGGATATCCCGCCAGTCTGTTGCCAAACTCTTCGATACAATGCCCACACAGCGTCGGATACCGGCTGATCGTGGGTGTCGATAATATGGGTGCCACAATGAGTATGACCGGCCAGATGTATCTGCACCACAGCGTCCATGGGAAAATCCTGCAAATACGCTATTGGATCAAGGTCATGGTTAAAGCAGGTGACATACACATTATTAACGTCCAGTAATAGACGACACCCGGTGGCATCACTCAATTGCCTCAGAAACTCGGGTTCCGACAGTGTCGATTGGGTAAATTGAACATAACTGCTGGGATTTTCCAGAACCAGTGGTCTGTCTAGACAGTCCTGTACCTGTCTGACCCGGGAAATCACATGGTTCAGAGCCTCTTCCGTAAAAGGCAGAGGTAACAGGTCATGGGTATAAACGCCATTGATACCGCTCCAGCACACATGATCGCTTACCCAAATCGCACCAATGTCGTCAGCCAGTCTTTTCAGTTTACGTAAATAGTCAACATCAAGCGGGTCAGTACTGCCGATGGACATCGACACGCCATGCAGCGCCACCGGATAACGTTCCGCTATCGCTCTAATCACATAACCGGGGCGGCCACCAGAATCCATAAAGTTTTCGGAAATGGCTTCAAACCAGTCCACTTCGGGCCAGTGAGTGAGGATATGTTCGAAATGACAGTTACGAAGCCCCAGTCCCAACCCCAGATCGGGCACCGGAGACAGGAGGCTTTGGTCAAGGGTATCCATCATTCAGCCACAACCACCCGCACCACTCATACCACTGCTGCCACAGGCGGTCATATTGTCACGCTCTTCATTATCATCTGAGATCCACAAATACGAAGGGCCTTCGCTAAAGATATCGCCGTTTTTTTCAACAAATACCCCCCCGACAGCTGGTAACTCTTCAGACAGTGCCGGATTTTTTTCACGCAGCGATGCCCATTGGGTTTCTTTAAACACGGCCCTCGCCCGCTTCCATACGCTGGTTCCCTGATAAGCGCCGTTTGTAATAAATCGTTCTGCATTGATCGGCGTTGCGCACGATCCCAGAGACTGGCAGGCATTTTGTCCCGGTCTGTCCATTTCACTGGCCGTTCCGTATAAACCACACCCCCCCTGACTTTTACAGTTATTTTGTACGTGACAGGTATGGTCGACAGCTGTCGAACAAAACCCCTGTCCTGCACAGGCATTAGGGCTACCTCCTTTTGGCCCGGTAATACCAAACCGGTCCTGTCCTGCGCAACTATTCAGTCCCATACACGCGTGTAATTCAGCACCCTCTGACTGCTCACCCACAGTGGGAGGGAATTTGGGTGCCTTGTCAAAAGGATACGGTCTGGGTACCGGATCTCCGGGGTTTAATTCATTATTGGTGTTATCGGTCATGATGTTTCCTTCCCTGGATTCTTTAACACATATTTTGCTTATTTGATGTAGTCCGCCACATTGGGAAGATGCAAAGGTCCCTTTCCTCCAATAGCGGTTTCAACGTACTCTTTAATACCGGGCCTGTCTCCTTCCGGCATTGCACTTTCTGCCTCAATAGCTGCCTTTCCGTATCGGGTTAGTTGACCAAAAGCGTCTTTTGGGGTACCCAGATCCACAAACTCAAAAGTGGGTGCCATCTTTTTCTCCCTTGGCAGGGAAACATTACGTATCGCCTGAATGTATTTATCCAGCACCCAAATCATGGAGCGATGCAGGGAAATATTAAAATACATTTTTTGAGCCTGAGCTTCCGATGGCAAGGCCGGATCCGCTCTAACGTGGAAGATGGTTTCCGTCATAATCAGCATGTACTGATAAAGGGCGTTACAAAACGTCGACAGGGGCTGTAATGATTCAGGATAGTCCTCGGTTTTGGGGTTATCCGGAAAGTTCACCACCACTGAGTCCAGCTCTACCTTTTTTATGGTCGGTGTCATCACAGCCGGTGGTGGAGGTCTTTTAGGCAGCGTGTCTATGTACCATGAAGCGAAGGCTCCGCAGTGTTCTGAAGAGTATCCTTCCAACTGTGCCTGTAGCTGCAGGAATTTATAATAATGAGACAACTCGTGGGCTTCATCATCCCACCGGGTATGGTCAGCACCTTCACCCTGATCGCAAATGGTTTCAATTGCACAAAGAGCGTCGTCTTTACTGCTAATGGTCATCAGTTGAACGCCGTTCCGGTTTTTAGAAGCGGGTACAGGCTTTTCATCGTCACCGTAAGCATTGGCATTAGCGTACTTAGCTACCTTGGCAGCACTGTATTCCTGTTTGGGCGTCTTCCAGTTATTGAAGGTTGAGCCGGGGTTGACAGTATCGACATTATTCGCTGAATAGTTATAGGACTGAATCTGGAACTCCGCAGCCCCTATCTGAAAATCCCCGTCAGACAAGGTGGGCGAATTCAGCAAACAACGGATATAGGAATAGAACTGACCAATGGTTGTCCAGTTAGAATCCGTGGGCATGAGTGGCCCCTTACCGGGGGTTTCAATTTGTAGGAAATGCCATAATTGTTCAAAACTGAATTTGGCCAGAGGTATCAATACCTCGTTTTTGCCGTCCGGTCCCGGCGGACCATTGTGCTTATGGTGAGGCAAGGGAGTAGGAAACACTTCCGGAGATTTCCGATACAGTTCCGGTGCTTCTCCAAACAACGAAAAATAAATATTAGCGGCCAACGACATATGCAGCATCTCTTCAACCGCCACACTCATAATATGCCCGCCTGCCTTATTGGCAAACAGATCGCCGTTGGACATCTGCTGACCGGAATTTTTATTACGCTTGATGGAATAATAGGTAAAAAGATAAATCGGAATGGTTGCCAGTTCTATTTGACATGCTGTCTGTAAATCTTCTTTCAGTCGATTTCTAACTTCTGAACGTGACCATTGACTGACGGTGTGTTCTGTAAATTTATTTTCCAGGTCTTGTATCGTTTCAACAATCTTGCCTTTATCGACAGGAACGGCTTTATACGGATGTTTGCTTCCCTGTTGACTGTCTTCCACAGTGGTTCTCCGAATAGAAAAAATAGACTGTGTCAACGGCACTTCAAATCAGCAAATACCGATCAACTCAATACTAAAAATCTATTGAATCAGAAAACACCTAATAAAAACAGAAAACACCTAATAAAAACGGAAAATTCCGATACCACCTCGCTCTCCATTTCTTACAGGACATATGCTGGATTCAAGCAGCCCTCTCATAGAAATCAGAAAACACAAACTCACCCAACACATTCCTGAAAAGTAGACATTCACTCTATATGCCATTCACACCATTGCTGCCAACGCTACTACCGGCAACTACTGGGGAGCAGTTCCTGTGGCACCGGATTCCGGCCAGACCCAACGGCTCCAGCGACATTACCACACCTCCATAGGACAGACCCGCCTGTAGAAACAGTAGGAACAAGGGCAGCATGCGTATCTTTCGTGGCATCCACCTGCTTGCCATAAGTAATCAAAATTTCCCCAGCAGTACCATAAATTTCAACCTGAACGTCTGCACTTCCTATTATCTTGGAAAGACCCGCTTCTTCATTCGACGCTGGCCATGCGCCTTCCACCACATAGTACTCAAAGACCGCAATCTTTACCTTCTGCGCAAGAACCAGCCCCTCAGAAACATGTGCCCGTTTGACATAATTTTGATACGAGGGATAAGCCACAGCGGACAGTATCCCGATAATCGCCACAACAATCATCAGTTCAATCAGGGTAAACCCCCGATACCCATGATTTCCTGTCCTGATCATCGCTTCTTCCCTTAGGTGATACAGCCTATTAGCAATAGCTTAGACAATGAACAACAATTCAACCAAAACTCAGGTTAATCAGGTTAAATAGTAAACCATCGCCGTCGGCTGGATTAATACAATAAGTGCATTCCGGCAGCTCTCAGGGGCTGCCACGGAGATACAGGACATCCATAAATTCGGGTACAAAGTATGGATGTCTTCAAAAACTGCCGGAGAGAGAATTTTGCGACACATTCCTTTGCAGTTGGTTAACAAATGTGCTGCTTTGGTGTTTGTTGGGGTTGGCCTGATCAAGCTTTACAGTCTGATTTAAGTCGCCGTAGCAGGGTTAAAACGCGCCTGTCCAGAACGGGATGTTCAAGGACTGCCACTCGAAAATTGAGTGGCAGTTGCGTTCTGGCTTCAACAGGTAGTTAATCAGAAAGATTAACTGTTGAGATTGAGTGCTTGTGACTTGCTTTAATTCCTTTGAATGTATAGGCCTCGTAGACTAATGAATTTGTTGATTTGTCATAAATTCGAATAACCTGAAGATTTTTGTATCCAGAGCTTTGTGACAACTCGTAGAGGTTCTGTTGCCCTGCTGTTTTCAATGTTTCTATGGCGGAATCGTCTATTCTGCCAGTTTTTATGCAGTTAATACTTACGTTCAAGGGACGATCCAACAGGCGATGTTGTAGGTAAGGTTGAACCTTGAAAGAACTGATGATAAATTTTCCATTTATTAATTTTCAATAGTTTGATCAAACATCTCAGCTCACCCCCATCCCTGTTGGTGGTTTCTGTGGACTGGTTTTTTTCTAGCGGAGAATCAGTAATAGTGTGCTGATGAAATAATTTTAAGATATTGCTTACCTCATTATTTTTAATTTCCTTTAATATAGCGAATATTTCGGTAGGTTTGTTGTTATTTATCATCTGGATATGTTTGTCATTTAGATCGCTTTTAGGGGCTGCCATATTCATCCGGCAGAACGACAGCCTTCCTGACACATCGCCATTTTCTACATAACAAACTCTGACGAGGTGCCCCTGCCCGCCCTGAAAGCGACTTCACCCGGTACGACCAAGGTCTGAGAAACTTATGTCTGACAGACCTGTGGAAACTTTTCCCGTATCTTTCTAGGAATGACCGATAGGCAATAAGAATACACGATTTTAGAGGAGGACATTATGATAGAACATAAATCTAATAGTACTACTGGAATGCCTGTTTCACAGAATCAAAGCAACATGCCCAACGAAGCGATGAAACATAACACAGCCGGGAAAAAGCTAGATGCTTATAATCCTCCCAATACAAAAACTTACATACCTTCTGATAATTCAACCTTGCAAAAAAAAAAGGTATGACAGGAAGAATGTGCTGATGCGGTTGGTCACGGGTTTCGACACGGAAAATGATTTGACAAACGTCAATAACCTGAGTGATAACGAACAGAAGTTGGCTCCCATGCTCCTTACTATCGAGAATAAGGAGCTTAATATCAACCAGAACCGCAACATGATCTGCAGCAGCTTGAAATCAGCCAGAGTGGACAAAGCCATTTCGCACCTTATCAAAATGGTGAAATTGACGATTCAGTTGCAAAAACTGAAGAAGGACGTGAACAAAATAGCCGCAACGGTGAAAAATCTTAGCACGCAGCTTAACATCCCAGAAAATATCAGGCTGATTCATATTGATAAAGACAATAAAGTAACCATTAATCCTAAAGTCAAATCTATAGTCAGCCATTGGTTGAAAAACAGTTGGAATGTAAAGCCTGACTACTTATACAATTACAATAAGGAAACTGCCCCCCGATTTAAAATACAAAAAGATGGTTATAATGAGCTGCTGGTGCTCAGGGATTACGTACCAGCAAGACGCAGGAGCCCCCGCCCTGTCGCAGAATCTTAATTAGATCTTGCTCAACGCTATCATGCATACAGTTGCTCCCAAACAATCTCTGTGGATTTGTTGTCTGGAGGGAGATTAAGGGATTATTGATGAGTCAGCTGCCAAGAGTTTTGCCCACCCAACACTTGATGCCCTGTCCCTGCAGGAAATAGGTTGGCTGGCTTGCATATCTTCTGCGTCTGTGGCCAATGCAGTTTCTGCGCCCAGTGATAATCCCGGAAAGCTTGTCACTGTCAAACAAGATGGAAAAACTCTGGTTACCAGGAAAACAGCTCTTCGCTGGCTTGAAAAAAGCCCTGCATTCAAACCAGCTCGTAAAGTCACTGAGACATCCATTCAGGTCGAACAGGAGACCATTCTGGTACCTGTTGCCAAAACTTGTGTGCGTTCCAAGGGCGTTCAAATTGCTGCATTCACCTTTTGAATGGGCTATAAAATCACGTTTTCCATAATTTTTCCCAGTGGGGAGTGTAATGGCCGGTCAATATGGACAAACCTGGTGGGGCAAGCAGTGGCTCGCTGCGTTTAATGGCATTGACGACACCAACCGTCTGCCCCGTGGACGACGTTACGCCGGTAATGGTTCAGTCTCGAAGATCGACATCCAGAAAACGTCGACTGTCGCCGAGGTGCAGGGGCGCCAGCGTCGCCCTTACAGGGTGCGCATTCATCTGCCTTCCTTTACCACCAAGCAGCAAAAACTGGTTCTTGAAACGGTCAGCAGTAACCCGGCTGTACTGGCCCGCCTGCTGAACCGGCAGCTGCCTGAGCAGACCCTGCAGCTGCTCAGCGAGCAGAGTATTCCGATATTCCCCCGCAGTTGGCGTGAAATGACGGCCAGCTGCTCCTGCCCGGACTGGGCCATGCCCTGCAAGCATATCGCCGCTGTCATCTACCTGCTCGCCAACGAAATCGACAAAAATCCCTTTCTGGTGTTTGAGCTGCATGGCATGGATCTGATCAAGGCCATGGAGAAACAGTCTGGCCGGGCTTTTGCCTCTCTGGATAATCCCCCGCCCTTTCTGGACAGCTGGCAGAAGGAGCCGGTTATTAGCGATTGGCAAGTGCCGGAGTCCCCGGTGTTTGACAGCCTTGACCTGACCACAATTCCCCGGATGGAGGAGCGCATATTCGGCATCCTGACCAGCACCCCCCTATTCTATGAAAAAGACTTTCGGGAGGTGATGGCCAGCATCTATAAACGTACAGCAAAGTGTGCCTTTAATCAGGAGAAGGAGGCCCGCAAAATTCAGGATCAGCCCCTTGAAATCACCGGCTTTGATTCGCTCACCCTGATGATTAACGAACACGGACAGTTTCACTCTGTTATCAGTCAGGGAACGTCTATTACCCCTGAAAATATCAGTCAATGGTGTGCCTGTCTGGCCGCCCTGCACACCAGCGAAAACCCTGATATTGCCAGACACTTCCACCACGCACTGATGTGGCAGCTACTCTACCGGCTTGCGCTGAAACTGGTGAGCCAACAGGCCTATGTGCCAGCCATCTACCAGGACTCCCAAAAGAAGAGTCTGATCCTCTGGCAACCGGCGTTGTTAAGCGACGAAATACAGGCATTGCTGACACCACTCTATGAGTGCTGCCCGCCCGATCTTGTGGCACTGCACCATATACCCAAAGGGCGCAAGCGAGCCGTTAACTTTTATAGTGATGGCAAGACCCAGATTAATGCCGCCCTTAACAGTATGATCTCCCTATTGACCACCCAAGGACTGGTTCAGGCCCCCATCCAGCTGGCGGTACAAGACATCTGTCAGCTGTTCTTTGGTGGCGTTCCCTGTCTGTTTAACCGTTTTGAAACGGTGGAATACCCAGGGGTTATTCGCAACTGGCTCAACCGCCTTTATCTGGGTGAACGACAGCACCGCCTGCACCTGGTGGTAGAAGAGATCCTTGATCAACCTCAGGGGATGGGTGAGCTGAGTGTCGCTGTCCATATTGAGCAGCAGGGTTCACTCTGCCCGCTGCAGCAGGTACTGGCCACCCCGGAACTCTCCGACACCAAGGTCAGCGTACTGACCGATCTTGCGCTGCTGGCCGACTACCTGCCCGATATTGAGCAGCTCTCTCTTCAAAATGGCCGCCAAAAGCAAGAACTCACCTACACCCTGCAGGCGTTTACGCCCCTGTTCCAGCGTACCCTGCCGGCATTGCAGATGTTGGGCATCCGTCTGGTACTGCCCAAAGCCCTGCGCAAACTGGCCTACCCGGCACTTAGTCTGTCACTGTTGTCCAGCAAAAGTGATGCTCCCGTCAGTTATCTCAAGATGGATGAGCTACTGCAGTTTAACTGGAAGGTGGCTATCGGCGATCAACAGGTTTCCATCGAAGAGTTCAAAAAGCTGGTCGAGGGTGCATCGGGGCTGGTCAGAATGCTGGATCAGTACGTCATGCTCGATAACAGCCAGCTCCAGCAACTTTTGAAAAAACTGGAAGAGCTGCCGGAATCCCTGTCCCGGGCAGAACTGCTTAAAGCAGGACTCTCCGGCACGCTGGATGATGCCAAAGTTCATCTGAGTGAAGAGGCCAAAACCCTGTTTGAGCAGCTGCTCAAGGGCGAACCGGCCCCAATACCCGAAGGCCTGAATGCCCAACTGCGTCCCTATCAACAAAGGGGTTTTGAGTGGATGGTCCAAAATGCCCGCATCGGTTTCGGTTCTCTGCTCGCAGACGACATGGGTCTTGGTAAAACCCTGCAGGTGATCACCCTGCTGCTGCATCAGAAAGAGAGTGGCCAGCTGGAAAAACAGAAGGCTCTGGTGGTCGCACCGACCTCTCTGCTTACCAACTGGCGCAAGGAGATTGAGCGTTTTGCGCCCACCCTGTCGGTACAAATTTACCACGGCAGTGAACGGGAGCTGAAACAGGAACAACACGACATCGTTCTGACCAGCTACGGGCTGACCCGATCCGATATTACCCTGTTCAAAAAACACCACTGGCGCACACTGGTGATTGATGAGGCGCAGAATATTAAAAACCCCACCAGCCAGCAGGCCAAGGCTATTAAAAGTCTGAAGGCAGATATTCGCATCGGCCTCAGCGGTACACCGGTGGAGAACCGCCTGAGTGAATACTGGAGCCTGTTTGACTACACCAATAAAGGCTATCTGGGCACCCAGAAAACATTCCAGACCGAGTTCGCCCTTCCCATAGAAAGAGACCGGGATCAGAACTGCCTGGAACGGTTCCGGAAGATCACCGAACCGTTTATCCTGCGTCGTATGAAAAGCGACAAAGCCATTATCAATGATCTGCCGGATAAGGTGGAGAGCGACCGTTACTGTCAGCTGAGTCCGCAGCAGGCTTCGCTCTACCAGAGTACGGTTAATACCATCATGGACGAGTTGGAATCCGGTCTTGAAGGCATCGAACGCAAGGGTATCATCTTCAAACTTTTGAATGCCCTGAAGCAGATCTGCAACTCGCCGGCCCAGTTCCTCAAACATGACCAGGCCAAAACGGCCGAATCCGGCAAGCTGGCGACCTTTCTGGAGATCATTCGGGAAGCCCAGGAGGCGGGTGAGAAAACCCTTGTCTTCACCCAGTACACGACTATGGGTGAGTTATTAGTCAATAGTCTGACCATGGAACTGGGGCTGAACGCACAATTCCTCCATGGCGGTCTGTCCCGCACCAGGCGGGACAAAATGGTTGACGATTTCCAGAACGATCCTCGTTCACAGATTCTGATTCTCTCCCTGAAAGCCGGCGGCACCGGCCTCAACCTGACCGCAGCCAGCCAGGTGATCCATTACGACCTGTGGTGGAACCCGGCAGTAGAAGCCCAGGCGACAGATCGCGCCTACCGGATTGGCCAGAAGCGGAGCGTACAGGTTCACCGGCTGATCACCGAAAAAACGTTTGAAGAGAAGATCGATGAGATGATCCAGAGCAAGAAGGAGCTGGCCAAGCTGACCGTTGCCAGTGGTGAGACGTGGATCACGGAGCTGTCCGATCAGGATATTAGAGAGCTGGTGTCGCTTTAACCTGCTGTTTGAAGCTGACAGAATGTTCCTTCACATTCTGTTCAGTTCAGCAAAAGTTAATCCTTACGAAATACTCGTTACAGGTCGTCCGATTGACTGGATTCAAGCAATAAGTGCAATTGTCTCCCTGTGAGTGCTTCACATACTTTAATGCTGCGACGAACAACGGCAAAATATCGAAGATAATCCTGATGAGAAAGTGAAAAACAAGATAACAAAACCAGGCACTACATGTATAAATACTGTCAACACTGCTGACACAACAATACGACCATGACCAACACCTTCTACGAACAAAATGCTGCCGAGTTTTTCAACGCCACCCTCCATATCGATGCCTCACCACTGCACGAGCAGTTTCTGCCATTACTTCCCAATGGCGGTTCTATTCTGGATGCGGGATGTGGCTCGGGGCGGGATGCTCTCGCCTTTAAACAACAGGGTTACAAGGTTAAAGCCTTTGATGCCTGTGCTGCACTTTCCGCTCTTGCGCAGGTTTTAACCGGCCTTCCCGTGCAAACCTGCCGGTTTATGGCGTTTGAATCGAATACGCAGTTTGATGGTATCTGGGCTTGTGCTTCCTTGCTTCATCTGCCTATTGCGGAGCTGGCGAATAACATCAGCCATCTTGCAAAATACCTTGCTCCTGACGGGTTCTTCTACTGCTCGTTCAAATATGGAACGGGTGAACAGAACCGGGATGGACGACACTTTATTAATATGACCGAAGAGAAGCTCATTCGGGTACTGGAGAAAACACCGCTACATATTCACAAGCAGTGGATCACCCATGATCTTCGTGTTGATCATGCCGGGGAACAGTGGCTCAATGTTATTCTTTGTCGTAAGGAATAAAGGCAGGCATGAACGCATACCAGGCGCTACTGACTATTGGAGGTCACGAAGACCCTCTTTTACCCAAGCTGATCCGGGCAATCAATCTGTCGCAGGAGATCGACGTTGCGGTTTCCTTTGTGCGTACCTACTCAGTACTTGCGCATGAGGAACGGTCCGACCAGATCACGGAGTCAGCCAAACGGGGTTTTCTGGGCAGAAACTCAGGGGCAAGCCCCAAGACTTCTTCCATTAAACCGTTTGTCTGGTGTGAGCGATCTGGACGATCCTGCTGATTACGTACCAAAGAAACCGTTGTAAAGCATGTATAGGTGTGCCGAACTGCATGTACAGGTGTGCCGAACTCCATGAGAAGTTTGGAGCACCCTGCACTGCCCCGTTTCAGGGTTGTAATTTTCTTGAATTGGACTGTCGCCGGTCAAACCTTGCGCACCATCAAACATCTTATCAACCATCTTATCAACCATCTGAATGGCTTCCGCTTTATAGCCGTACTTATCCATACCACGCACACCGAAATAGAATTGGTCCAGCCACACACGACCACGCCAGTAGATGTCTGCACCATAGGTAGTTGTTGTTGTCGCTGTACCAGTATGACGCCTGATCCACAGACTCCTGCATCAATGAGTAACCATTCAGGAATACCGTTTTTGTTGGTATCCCGCGTGCGTAACCACCAATCGTAATAGGCAACCAAAATAGTATTCGGCTTTTGGCATTATCAATATATATATCCTAAACTAAACGGTTACTCTCGTTTATTCTGCTGAATTAATGTAGAGCGGACAATTTCCGATGGGAGGTTTCCGGCATGGCTCGTTTCACAATTTCTACTCTATCCCTTCTGACAGTCTTACTGAGTAACGGTTTTGCCTGTGCCGACGGCCAGACAACAGTTGCGTCAGATTTTTTCGACGGTTACTACGCCGTCTTTGTTGATCGCAGTACGGGAGAACTTCCCTACTTTGTACATAAAACCAGCGGGGAGCGATTGTATCTCGGTAAAGATATCCCCCTCGCAAATCTTGCTGGTTACCGTTTTAAAAAACTGCGGATCAATGAACAGGCACCCGAAAGTGTCATTACCGAACACACGACAGTTATTAATGAAAACAGTGCACTGAAGGATCTGTTTTTTGAACCCGACAAAGATCCTACGACAGTAACCATGCTGTGTGTCTACAGCCCCGATGGCACCCTGATCGACAAAAAGTGCACCGACCGTTACTTCGATGAAACCCACACTCCCGAATTTAAAAAACCCAAAGACTACTTTTATGACTTTGATCGGGATTTCCATGTAACCTGGATTGGCGATCAGGACGACAACGGGCAACTGCCTTTTTTTCGCAATACCAGCACCAGAACTGACTGGTATCTGGGGCGAGATCTACCCCTCTCTGCATTACAAGGCTACCGACTCCGGGTTCGCCCCATTAACATGCACGGCGACATATCCAAGGGTGGACTGGATATCAGGATTGATGACAAGACAACCATTAATGATCTGATGTTCAGGCTTGCAGACCCCCAGATTGGGGGGAATAGGCATACATCCCGCATCTGTTTGTATAATCCGAACGATGTACCGATAGGGCATAACAAAAGTTGTACCGACCCTTTCTACGGTCATAACTACTATCCCTACATAACGACGCCGTCGGATTATGGCTACTCTGACAAAATTTTATCCGTCGCACCTCCCATGGGGCCGAAGCAGGATTTTATCGAAGACTACACCAATCTTCGGACAGAGATTCCTGCAAACGCCGACATCATCTTTGCCTTGAGATTTTTCCACAACGGCAATACGCCCCTGGTGGTGAATTTATCCGATGCCTACCGGATTGAACTGGGCCGTTATCAGGCGACTATCACAGATCTGGATTCTGACAAAGAGTATAAGTTTGCCTTCCATGACACCCACTCCAACATCACCCTGGGTTTAACGGTATCCCGCGAGGCCAACTATAAACAATTGAGAATGATCGAAGACAGCGGTGGTCAGTTAGACAGTGAAAATGCCCTTGAGCTGTCTGATATCGTCACTGACGATAAAGTAATTGACCGGATCTTTAATGAACCCTTTTACCGGCTGGAAAATCCAACCAATACCCCCATTGAGTTTATCCTGCTAAATGCCAATGTGTATGTGAACGACCCCGATAGTCACCATATTTCCAAACGCTGCCTGGAACACCATCCGGTTATTAAATTTCTGAAGGGTATGTTGTTGAGTTACGGGATAACCCGTGGATCGGTGTGTGGACCTCCCAGGCTCGAGCTTTTGAATCAGAGTCATGCATCTCCTCTGGAAACCGACGTTACCCACGCCCATCCCCAGGCGGCTCATGACACAGTCGGCTATATATTACAGCACTCCCTGAACTTAAAACATGAAGATGCCGCCGCCTTCCTGACAGCTATCAACCACTGTCGTCTGGATGCTAACACCGTACTGAAACAGACCCGTTCGCGTCGGGCACCCTCTGACTGTTTTAAATGGACCCGGCAGCTGACCACACTGACGGTAGCTTTGGGATTGAATATCTCGGATATGATCAACAGGGTTATCGACCGTATTGTGAACATCGGTGTCATTCCGGGGGATGCCTATCCGGGAGGCTCTGCCCCTACAGATGCACAAGGCCAGGAAGATCAGCAACAGCTGATTGCAACAGTGCGAGAGGTAGGTCGGGAGCAGGCTATCGCCGCAGTAACGCAGTATGGTGCCATTTCCAGCCAGGCCGCCCTTGCCTATCCCGAGGAGTTTTTAGCATCAGAAACCGGGCAGGTTCGTTCAGAGCCTGAAGTACAACAGACCGTTGCCGACGGGGTGGTTGGTCTCTACCGGTTAAATTCCGTGGCAGATTTCCGGCCGTTAGCGAACGAGGTGCGTCGCGTTAACAGTGATGGCCGTCCGACCGTGCAGAGAGGGCAGGAATACACGACCCAAATCACCTATATCACCCCTGACAATTTTTCCCGGCACAGTAAGGTCATTGAGGAAGTACAGACCCACCTGACACAATGGATTACCGCACTGCACAAGAACGCATCCGCCCTGGTGAATGCTAACGAACGCAGGGCTATCAATATGATACAAGGCATTCAGACCATGCTGCGTTTCATGGCCAGAGATCTGGCTCATCAGAATACCCAGAGTATGATACTTGGTCTTGTTTACAGCCCGGATAATCAGCTGATTGGTGTTTCCATTGGCGAGATCAGTCACCCACCAGGTCAGGCTTCCAATGAGCTGATCTACCATTCGTACATTAGCGTCGTTCGACCAGAAGATTTACGCAACCAGCCGGGCACATATAGAGGTGCTGTCGCCTATCTAAGAAGTGAAATGCTGCGACTGGCATTTTCCAAGGGTACAGACCGGGCGGAAACCGAAGCGATCTCTCCTTACAGTGCCAAGACTTTCTACAAGCTTGGGTTCAGAAAAGAGGAGCTTTGATGGCCGGAAAATTTATGGAAATCTACAGGTATAGGACTTACGCATTGAGGGCACCGGTAAATTTTGGTAGCAGGTGATCCTTTCCCTTTGCAAAGCTCTCAACGAAGGCACCAACGGTCTCTTTAAAGAGCTCACGATGATGCTGATAGATATCCGTGAATGCCTGTGCTACCTGCATTTTCTGGAGATAAACAAACGCCAGGATTGCAGCAAGTATATGGTTTCTGACGGGGCGTTCGACGGGGCGTTCGCTGCGAGCCTGAAAGTGCTCAATGTGACAAACCTGTTTGATCGCCCTGTGATACTGTTCAATCTGCCAGTGCTGGTCATGGATTTGCGTAAAGTCGTTGCGTTCAAAAGGGACTTCCTCTGGCAAGTAAACCATGTAGTGGCGACGCTGGTCTTTTAGCATCGTCCCGAACAGGCTTGCCTTGCCGAAGTCTTTGAGCCATCCAGACCATTGTCTGGTATATCGTGGTTTTGAACCTGCTGCCAAATACGACCATGACCAACACCTTCTGCGAACAAAATGCTGCCGAGTTTTTCAACGCCACCCTCCATATCGATGCCTCACCACTGCACGAGCAGTTTCTGCCATTACTTCCCAATGGCGGTTCTATTCTGGATGCGGGATGCGGGCTTGTGCTTCCTTGCTTCATCTGCCTATTGCGGAGCTGGCGGATAACATCAGCCATCTTGCGAAATACCTTGCTCCTGACGGGTTCTTCTACTGCTCGTTCAAATATGGAACGGGTGAACAGAACCGGGATGGACGACACTTTATTAATATGACCGAAGAGAAGCTCATTCGGGTACTGGAGAAAACACCGCTACATATTCACAAGCAGTGGATCACCCATGATCTTCGTGTTGATCATGCCGGGGAACAGTGGCTCAATGTTATTCTTTGTCGTAAGGAATAAAGGCAGGCATGAACGCATACCAGGCGCTACTGACTATTGGAGGTCACGAAGACCCTCTTTTACCCAAGCTGATCCGGGCAATCAATCAGTCGCAGGAACTCGACATTGCGGTTTCCTTTGTGCGTACCAGCGGCTACAGGCTGCTTTCCGGTGCTCTGGTCGATGCCTTGGAGCGTGGAGCATCCATTCGGTTTTTGACATCTGATTATCTTAATGTCACCGAACCAACCGCTCTCCGCAGCCTGATGCTCCTGAAGGAACGTGGTGCCGATATTCGCATTCACCAATACGATGGCAACCAGAGCTTCCATATGAAGTCGTACATTTTTGTACGCTCACAGGATGGAGAACATATAGAGGGCTGTGCTTTTGTCGGTTCCAGCAATATCAGCAAGGCAGCACTAACCAGCGGTCATGAATGGAATCTCTGTCTTGAGTGCCACGGGAATGGTTCAGATCCTTACGTACAACAATTTACCCATGTCCGTAACCAGTTTAAAAATATTTTCCAATATCACCTATCTACTCCCCTCACCCACAGCTGGATAGACCGCTATATCGAACGCTATAAACCACGACATTTTATTGCCGTTGAAGAGCTGACTGCCGAAGAACTGAATGAACTCGAGTTCATTCCGACGTCTGTTCAGCAAGAGGCGCTGGCAGCGTTGGAAAAAAGCAGAGAGGCCGGTTATCACAGAGGCCTTGTGGTATTGGCAACAGGTTTGGGAAAAACCTGGCTGGCAGCCTTTGACAGTGTGCAGTGTCAGGCAAAACGCATCCTGTTTGTCGCACATCGGGAAGAGATTTTACTGCAGGCTGAAGAGACTTTTGTACGACTTCGACCCAACGACCGCACCGGCTTTTACAAGGGGCAGCACCAAAACGAAGAGTGCGACCTGTTGTTTGCTTCCGTGCAGACCATCGGCAAAGCTGTCCATCTGAAAAAGTTCTCGCCCAGCCATTTTGACTATATCGTGGTGGACGAATTTCACCATGCCAGCGCTCCAACTTACCGCAACCTGCTCAACCATTTTCAACCAAAATTTCTACTGGGTTTAACGGCTACACCGGAGCGAACCGATCAGGCTGATATTCTCAGCCTCTGTGATAACAATCTGGTTTTTGAGCGAAATCTGGTTTTTGGTATCAATGAAAAACTGCTTGCTCCCTTTCACTATTTTGGTATTGAAGACAAATATGTGAACTACGAAGAGATTCCCTGGCGCAACGGCAAGTTCGCTACCGAGGAGCTGACCAATGCTCTTGCCAGCAGAATGCGGGCCAGACATATTCTTGAGCATTGGCAGGAAAAAAAGCAGAGCCGTACTCTGGCGTTTTGTATATCCAAACGCCATGCGGACTTTATGGCAAAAGCCTTCTCCGCAGCTGGTTACAAATCCGTAGCCGTCTACAGTGACTCATCCACTCCCCGTAACGAAGCATTACAGAAACTCAAAGACGGCGAGCTGGATATTATCTTCTCCATTGATCTGTTTAATGAAGGCACCGATCTGCCAGCCATTGATACTGTGTTGATGCTGAGACCTACCGAGTCAAAAATTATTTTCCTGCAACAACTGGGTCGGGGACTGCGTCTGCACGAGGGCAAGTCTCACCTTGTGGTCATTGACTTTATTGGTAATCACCAGTCGTTTTTACTGAAGCCCATGGCCCTTCACAATTGTCACTCGGTAAAACAGGCGGCCAATGCCATAACTAATCCTGCCGGCACATTGCCTGATGGTTGTTTCACCAATTACGATCCCGCAGTGATTGATCTGTTAGAGCGGATCACTCACAGCCAGAAAAGCAACATCGTTGATGAATATCAGTCCCTGAAATCCATTCTGGGATATCGTCCTACCGCTACCGAATTTTACCACCACCTTAATGAAGCCGGCATCAACTTCACCACCAAGGTGCGTCAGCAACACGGCAACTGGTTTGAACTGGTAATGAGCCAGGAAGACCTCTCTGAAGAAGAAGCCTCTACTGTCGATCAGTTTAGGTATTTCCTGCTTGAAGCTGTCGAAAAGACGACAATGACCAAATCTTTCAAAATGATTTTATTGGAAGCTTTTTTAGAGCTGGATGGCTTTAACCATCCACCAACAGAGAGTTCCCTGGCAGAACGGAGTTGGCATATTTTGCACCGCAGACCAGACCTGGTGGAGAGAGATATGCCGGAGCATATCAGATCATTGCCAGCGGACAGCACTACGTGGTTAAAGTATTGGCGGGGGAATCCCATCAAGGCTTTTACAGGCGGAACAGAGCCTTGGTTTCGGGTCAGTGAAAGCTATTTCATGCTTAATCACGACTCACTCGACACAGACATGTCATCAACATTAGCTGAGCTTACCCTGGAGCTCGTGAGTCTTCGTCTTGAGCAATATAAGCGACGTTAGGACGGTAGTGGGTCAAATGTGTGCTTCTGCTATTTTCAAGTCTCGCATAGCAAGGCTTTCAGCGTAACCGAGCACACATTTGACCCACTACCATCTGCCGACCACGGACTGCTGTCCTTAAGTCCGAGTCGGCAGTCGAATTAATCTCAGGGAGAGGGTTTTAAATAAGGACCATTAGGCAATTTTGTAGGATCAGCGTACAGAACCTGATAATTTGCCTGCTGTGTCAGTGGCATATAATTTGGAGCTGCCCGGGTAATGGCTGCAGATATCGCCATCGATAGCAGATCAACCAAAGGGTTACCGGAAGAGCTGCTTTGCTGAGGGGAGTACTGCATAATTTTGTCAGCCTTCCAGAGCTCTTCCCCTGTTTTACCACTGACGATACGGTAGCTGAAATCCACAGTAACGACTGTGGTCACAAGAGCATATTTTGCAGCCCACTGATTGATCGTGACGTAAAGAATAGAATCAGCACCAAACATGTCGCCTAACTGGGTTGGGTCGGCAGAGTGCACCAAATTGGCATCGTAAAGGCCTTCACCCTCCAGAACTGTCTTTACCGTGTTCACAGGGAACACATAGTATCCTTTCTCAGCAAGAGGCACGGAAATGGTAGACAAGAAATAGTTGGGAGCATCGACATCAACAGAGTCATTCACCACAGGAACAACCAAAATGGAGTGTGGATTTTCCTGCTGAAAAGCAGTGAAGTCTGTTTTAGGCGGCGGTGTAACACAGCCTGCTAAAAAACTTATCCCCAAAGCAAGCAGCCATTTTTTTGTATTGCCAGTCATGTCAGATTTCCTTCTGGCTGTCATTATTGTGCTGACGCTCAAGATTATTAATCATGGCATCCATTAACTTCTTGCTCTCAGGCCAAAGCTCTCTCTCTTTACTGTAATAGATGATGGCCTCATCTGTTTTTCCCTGATGCAACAGCAGAGTCGCATACTCTGCATACATGCCTGGTGCCACTCGATCATCAGCCTGTTCTATGGCGTTTAATGCCTGCTCAAAAAATACGCCTTGCTTTGCTGGATCTTTATAAAAATCATAAAGGCTAGATTCATACTCCCCCCAGTGATATAAGCCCTGATCGGTTTGACACCCCGTCAATACGATTGAACTGGTTACCATCGCAACCGCAGCAATTTTTTTCATTATCATTATTTGTAATCACCGAGAGTAAAAGTCTTGCTCACGCCATCAGCCACATAAAACGTTTTGTTTAAGACAGTGACCCCAGCTCTCTTGACCTGCATATTATAGGTACCCGGTTCAATACGCAGCGCCGCATCCCCCGCAGAAAACTGCGAGGCTTCACCCATTTGAATTCCATCGATAAAAACCACATCATCATGTTTCGCACCGATAAACATGATAAGCGGGCGATCATCTTTCACCTGAACATTGGCCGTGGGAGTGTTCACACATCCAGTAAGCGCAATAAAAGACAATACAACCGGGATGAGTACAGTAAGCTTCAGCATAGAAATTTCCCCTTTTATTCAACGATTTCCAGTTTGTCGACACCATGCCCCTTGAGGGAGCCGCTGATCACCTTCACCATACTGCCTTCGTTGTTTTCACTATCGCCGAATACTGAGACTACCTGAATCCTGGCAATTTCCTTCCCTGGCAGAGTCACTGCGAAGCCCGTTTGTTTTGAGTGCACAGTTTTGCCTGTCGTCATCACCCGGAGTTGCTTGCCTGCTGACAGTCCTTGAGATTTACCGCCGCTGATGAATATCTGCCCGTCGACAACATCCAGGATGTGAGTCTTCCAGGGACGCTCCATCATTTTCTGAATCATCTCATCAATCACATCACTGATGGCCGCAGCAATGGCTTTGTCCTGAAGCGTTCCATCATAGGCAGCCCGTGAGCCAAAACCGGCGACAGAAGCACTTTCAAGAGTGGCCTCACCTGCTCCTGTTGCTGAAAAGAAAGCCTGACCTGTGTTGACATCAACCAGCCGGAGCTCCACTTTGGCATGAGCCAGCTGGGTTTTTGTGCTGCTCAAGAAACCGCTTTCGCCTGTGACGCTTCTACCGAATTCCGTTAGAGAACCCATAATCAGGGTATCTACGCCCACCAGTTCTCCCTTCGCTCCAAAAGCTTGTCTTTCCTGTTCGATACGGGAAATATCCGGACGTTCAAATACCAGGAAATTACCAGAGTGAATCAGCCGGGTTGCCAGCATATCACTGACCTGCTTACCCAAAGGATCCATGTGATCATCCCGAAGCAACGAACGGCCATAATTGGTCTCATTTGTCATACGACCAATGGCGATTTTCCGTTTGAGAGATAAGGCTTGATCAATTTTCTGGACAGCAGCTGTTTTTTGAGCCGCCTGTTGTTCCTGACTGATAGGTGCTTCCTTGGTTGTGACTTGTGGTGTCTGTGTGGCACACCCCGTCAACATAATAGCTACAGCGAGAGTCATTAATTTTTTCATATATGATTTCAGGATTTTTGTGGTTGTATTTGAAAATTTGAGGCGAAGCAGCAAATCTGCAGCGTTAAGGCCTTTTCACTGAGCCCGCTGCGCATTTGCGATGTGTGCTTTATGCTCTCAATCCAGAGTACAGGAAAACCAAAATCTAGTCTTGGATAAATTAACAAGCTCAATACCAGTTAATCACTATCAATCTCACAAAAATTATATAAAACTGTCGTCTGCTATACGGACGACAGTTTATGACCAGTCAAATCAAAACCTCTATCCCTTCACCCTTGAGTTCACTTCTCGCTCTGGATCTTGAAACTACACAACAAGGTCATGTGCGTCATATTGGAGCATTGACTTACGCAGGTGAGGTATGGGAATCCAAAGACTGCTTCAGAGAAAAATTGTCAAATACACTGGTCAGGCTCGACAACTTTGCCAAAGGTGCTGACTTTATTCTTGGTCACAACCTCATTGGCCATGATCTTCCAATACTTCGTGCAACCCAATCTTCGCTGGCCATTTTGGAAAAACCGGTGATAGATACCCTGTTTCTGTCGCCTCTGGCATTTCCTCGCAATCCCTACCATCACCTTGTCAAGGATTACAAACTGGTACGGGACGCCATCAATGATCCGGTAGCTGATTCCCGTCTGGCGCTCGCCCTGTTCCATCAGCAGTACCAGGCCTTTAAGAGCATGGCGGAAGAAGATCCTGACTTGATTCGGCTTTATCACTACTGTTTTACCAAGACAAAAGTCATACACGACCATGGGGATTGTGAAGGGCTTGCCAGGGTATTCCATACCTTGATCGATCAACCATTCCAAAAGGATACGGACGCTCTCGATGCATTAATGCAATTGAGTGCTGGTAAGGCTTGCCCCAATCAGACTCGCTCTGCCGCTGCCCGCTATCTACCCGACACCAATCACCGGGCGGTAGTACCCTACTGTCTCGCCTGGATGAAAGTTGCGGGGGGAAGCTCTGTACTCCCACCCTGGGTCAGGCACCGATTTCCTGAAATGTCTGATCTTCTGAAACAGCTGCGGGATGAACATTGCGGCGATCCGGCATGTGACTACTGTCGAACCAATCATGATCCGGTTAAACAGCTGCAGAAATTTTTTAATTACCCTGACTTTCGCAAGAGTAAAGATGGTCGGCCACTGCAGCGGGATATTGTTCAAGCAGGTATGAACGACACCTCCCTGCTGGGGATATTACCAACAGGAGGCGGCAAATCGATCTGTTTTCAGATTCCGGCACTGGTTCGCTATCAACGAAGTGGTCTGCTGACGGTTGTTATCTCCCCGCTCCAGGCGCTGATGAAAGACCAGGTCGACAACCTGAAAAAGAAAACCGGCACTCTTGCCGTAGGTGCGATTTACGGCATGCTGACACCATCTGAAAGGGGAGCCATGCTTGAGCGGGTGCGCATTGGTGACATTGGCATTCTCTACCTCTCTCCGGAGCAGCTACGTAACAAATCGGTTATTGGTGCACTCTCCCAAAGGGAAATTGGTTGCTGGGTCTTTGATGAGGCCCACTGCCTTTCCAAATGGGGGCACGATTTTCGTCCTGACTATCTCTACTGTGCCCGCTTTATTCGTGATTATTCTGAACGACAAAAGTTACCAGTTCCTTCTGTCGCCTGTTATACCGCCACGGCAAAAAAGGATGTGATTGAAGATATCTGTCAGCACTTTAAAGAGAAACTTGGGCAGGAGCTCACCCTGTTTCAGGGCGGCGTGGAACGTACCAATCTCTCCTATAAGGTCCATCTTGTCACTCAGGCTGCCAAATATGGCCGCGTGGCTGAGTTGATTGAAGAACAGCTTCCGGAAGGTGGAAGCTGTGTCGTTTATTGTGCCACCCGCCGAAACACTGAAGATCTCGCTTTGTTTCTGGGTCACAAAAACCTGACCGTGTCTCATTTCCATGGCGGACTGGACGCACCACTAAAGAAGGCGGTTCTCGAACAATTTATTGATGGCCAAATCCCGGTGATATGCGCCACCAACGCCTTCGGTATGGGTGTAGATAAGGACAACGTAAGGCTGGTCATTCACGCCGATATTCCTGGTTCCCTGGAAAACTACTTGCAGGAAGCCGGGCGGGCAGGTCGCGATGAGCAACCGGCCGAGTGCATACTCCTGTTCGACGAGCAGGATATCGAAACCCAATTCAAACTAGGAGCACTGTCCGAGGTGCGCCTGCGGGATATACAACAGATCCTCAAAGGCTTGAGGCGACTTGAGAAAAAACCGGAACAGGATGTGGTGATTACAGCGGGCGAACTGTTGCGCTCTGATCATGTCAACACCTCTTTTAACTTCGACGACAACTCGGCAGATACCAAAGTCAAAACCGCTGTCGCCTGGCTGGAACGCAGTGGCTTCATGGAACGCAATGAAAATTCCAATCAGGTTTTTCAGGGTGAACCTCTCTTCAGTACCCTTGCCGAGGCAAGCGAGAAACTTGATCAACTACAGTTATCTCCCTTCAAGCGGAAACAGTGGGAACTGATTATCATGGCCCTGATCAATGCCGAACCGGATGATGGTTTAAGCGCCGACCTTCTTGCTGAACAGATAGGCCGGGAGATCAGGGATGACAAGCAGCGCTCAGAGATCAACACGACAACAATCATCGACATTCTGAATCAGATGGGCGACGCAGGTCTTGTTTCAAAAGGTCTATTGATGACTGCGTTCCTGCGTCCCAAAGGTCGGAACAATGGTCGGGATGTGTTCAGCAAACTGTGCCAATTGGAAAGGCGGATGGTTACGGTATTACAAGAGCACCATCCCGATGATCACAACCAGCCGGCTGTACCGTTAAACCTGCAACAATTAAACCAACAGCTTCTGGATCAAGGGCTTTCATTCTGCAATCCTGACCTGCTGCGTAATCTCCTAAAAAGTCTGTCTGAAGATGGCAAAGGACTGGCAGGCTCCAGGGGAAGTCTTGAGTTTCGCTATATCTGTAAAGATCACTACAGCATCAAGCTCTGCCGCAGCTGGAACGCACTGATAAAGACGATGGAACGTCGTCACGCATTTGCTCAACACATTATGAATGCCCTCTATCATGCGATCAAAAAGGGTGAGGACTCCTCCCTAAGTCAAGTTCAGGTTGAGTTCTCACTGGAGGCATTACACGACTCCGTACGCCAAGATATGACATTGGCAGTCAATAAAGAAAATGCGCTTCCTGCGATAGAGCGAGGACTACTTTTTCTCCATGAGCAGAGTGTCATTATTTTACAGCATGGACTGGCCGTCTTCCGGCAGGCAATGACTTTGAAAATGAACAAGGATGCTAAAGGTCGCCGGTATAACAAAGGTGATTACGATCCTCTTGACCGTCACTACAAAGCCCGCGTCACTCAAGTCCATGTGATGAACGAATATGTCCGTTTAGGGCAGGAAAATATGTCAACAGCGCTGCAGCTGGTTCAGGACTACTTTGAACAGGACAACATCACCTTTCTTAACCGCTATTTCAAGAACAAAAAGAAGCTACTGGCGCTGGCTACCAGCCAACAATCCATGAAAGATATTGTGGAAAGTCTGGCTAATCCTCAACAGCAGGCGATTGTTCAGGCTCCGCCGGAACAGAATATGCTGGTTCTCGCCGGCCCTGGCTCTGGTAAAACCCGAATAGTCGTCCACCGTTGTGCGTATCTGATGCGTGTAGAGAGGGTTCGCCCCTACAGCATTCTGGTGCTCTGTTATAACCACAGTGCCGCTGTTTCTCTCAGAAAACGACTCCAGAATTTATTGGGGCGGGATGCACGGGAAGTAACGGTACAGACCTTTCACGGACTGGCCATGCGGCTGACAGGAACAAGCCTGAATCCACATAATCAGCAAGAGTTCCACTTTGATGAACTGATCCCCAAGGCCACAGCCCTGCTGAAAGGCGATACCCTGTTACCGGGCATTGTCGGAGATCAGGCCAGAGAGCGTTTACTGGCAGGCTTTCAATATATTCTGGTGGATGAATACCAGGACATTGATGAACAACAGTACGAGATGATCTCTGCCATTACCGGACGGTCACTGCAGGACAGTGAAGAGAAAATGAGCATTATGGCGGTCGGGGATGATGACCAGAGCATCTACAGCTTCCGTGAAGCAAACATCAAATTTATTCGGCAGTTTGAACAGGACTATCGAGCGGAACGCCATTATCTGGTACAAAACTATCGCTCTACCACCAACATTATTCGAGCGGCCAACAGCCTGATCGGCCACAACCGGGATCGCATGAAAACAACACATGAGATCACTATCAATGACAGCCGCCGTTCACAACCTGCCGGTGGTCAACTGGAGAGACATGACCCGGTCGGTTTCGGCAAAGTGCAGCTATTGGCCTGTGATGATCTGGTTACCCAGACCCTGACAATCCGTCGGGAACTGATACGCTTCAAGCAGATTATGCCTGATCTGGACTGGAGTCAGGTTGCCATCCTTGCACGACACGGGATAGCCAGAGAAGAACTCAGCCATGTGCGCTCAGCTTTAGATGAGTGGGATATTCCGATCAGCCGCCCCTTGGAGAGCGGACAGACTTTGCCCCTGTTTCGTATTCGGGAGTTCCATGAAACCCTGAAAGTGCTCAATAGCCACGAAAACAAGCTGGCCAGTGCCGGGCAACTGCGAATCTGGATTGATGAGCTGCAACTCCCGGACTCAATCTGGTTAAAACAACTGCATGATCAGTTGAGCAACTGGGCCATTGAAAGTGGTGGGATGGAACTCCCTGTATCTGCCTTTACGGCAACATTGGTCGACTATCTGCGTGAGGCACGGCGCGAACAACGCCTGGGGGAAGGCGTGCATTTAGGCACAATCCATGGTTCTAAGGGGATGGAGTTTCAGATTGTTATGATTCTGGATGGAGGCTGGAGAGCTCATACTGATAACAAAGAAGAAGAACGACGCCTGTTCTATGTCGGCATGACCCGGGCTATGGAACAACTAGTCATCGTTCAGAGAAAAGATCAGGTAAATCCACATATTCCCCTCCTCGCAGAAGAATCGTACCTATCCAGGGACGCACTGCCTGAGGGTAGCTACACCCCAAAGTCCTATTTTCTGTTAGGTATGAAAGACCTCTACCTGAGCTTTGCCAGTAGAATGGCAGCATCAGACCCGATTCACCAGCAATTGAAAAATACCCATGTCGGCGATAGTCTTCACATACAACGCCAGGGTGACTACACCCGATTACTCAGCCACAATCAGCCCGTGGCGTCTCTGGCCAAAAACCATAACTGCCAACAACTCCACGACAACAGTCGTGATACGGAAGGGCGAGTAATCGCTATGGTGCGTCGTTTACTGAATGACTCCGAAGAATTCTACCGTGCCAGCCATAAATGCGAAGAGTGGGAAGTGCCGGTGGTGGAGGTCATTCAATAGAAGAGCGCAAAGAACGAACGTAGAGGGAGTTATTGGCATAGAATCTATACACGAATCCACTATAGGCTCCCACACCCATCCAGATTACAATCCCCCAATCATAAGTACCCGACCACTTACTTCCATCTCCGTATGCCCGCTGCCACAGGGCTCTGGGCCAGAAAATATTCGATTACAATCGACCGGGCACTTACAATCAGATACCACGAGCTATTGAGGCCTACGCTCCCAGCATTCATTCTGAATCTGCCCACCTTTGGGCGGTAGCGTATCAGGCCAAGCCGTAGCTGGTGAAAACTCACTATAAAATCTACATAAATCTGTAAAAAGCAAACATGTCAGAACTACTTATTAGCCCCAATCAAGTGGCCAGTTACGGTTCAGAGGCGATCTATAACCACACCTATGTGGGCATCGACTTTGGCACCTCCACCACCGTTGTTACACTGGCCTATTTTGACCCTAACGAAAAGAAAATTAAGACCAGAACCATGGGTCTCAATCAAAAGATGGCCGATGGCGCTATATACAACTCTGAAAAAATTCCTACCATGATCGCCTGGTACAATAATGAAATACTGGTAGGTGAAGGTGCAAAGGAGATTCGTCTTAAAAGGGAAAAGAACAAAAATATCTGGTACGCCTTCAAAATGGATCTTGGCAACAAGAATGACTACCTCTATGCCCAATCAGAGATGGCCAACACCAAAATGAAGTTA
>SAMEA5043665__coassemble_89_pt1 | contig 32234 bp, 31 predicted proteins | sample SAMEA5043665__metabat2_low_PE_004 | metagenome-assembled genome bin SAMEA5043665 (sample SAMEA5043665) | Gadus morhua | reverse complement strand
TTGTGCAGATTGTGCAGATTGTGCAGATTGTGCAGATTGTGCAGATTGTGCAGATTGTGCAGACATGGCGTCTGATGCGGTTTGGGATATATCATCAGGATCTTTTGTAGATTCTTCGCTATTTTCTTGGTTAGCCATAAGATCTCCCTATCCGTGGCTGCATGGATTGTTTTATGCGGCTAAATCGCCATATCACGTAGCTGCTTGTAAAAAAAACATATTTTCCTGTTGATAGTAAACCTTATTGAACAGATAAGGTACCCCACCATCAGTTATGCGTAGGATTTACGTATTGATTTCGCCCACGAATTTTGGTAATAGGTGATCATTGTCTTTTATAGAGTTCGCAATAAAAGTGCCAACAATCTCCTTAAAAAGTTCACGTTGGTACTGATAAATATTTGTGAACTCCTGTTCTATCTGCATTTTTTGAAGATAAACTAAGCTGAGAATCGCAGAGAATATGTGGTTTTTATCGGGCACTATGGTGGACCCTCTGGCGGCCTTCCTGAGCGCCAGCTTCAACTACGGCTCTCTAATGCCGTCCCTGCACGTCTATACCACGTCGCTTATGACTCAGGAACAACTGGAAAAGGTGAAGAAAGAGGCTGCCCAGGTTACTGGGGCGACCGCTTGAAAGATTTAGATAACCCCGGTACCTGAATAGCACTGGGGTTATTTATCCGAAGAACATTGACATCAAGACAGCAGATGCTCCAGTTGGCCATGCACACTGGACAGCCCCGCTTCTGTGTGCGGTATGGTCAGGCTAACATAACCATCTCCCCGAAACGCTCTGTCCAGCTCTATCAATAGATGGGTCTCTTCGGCAGCGGGCACAAAAGAGAGCTCTACTTCCTGAACCCCTCCTTTAATACCGCCCAGAAAACCGCCGGCACCGGGATGATATTCCAGTTCCTGGTAACAACCACTGACCGACCGGAAACCGGCGGCACTCAGATACCCTTTTTCAACATCGGCTTTGTTCATCCGGTAGCCAAGTTCATCCATCACCGCCATGCAGCGCTGCATGACCTTGTTGGGGTGAATATGAAGATAGTCTTTATCTGAGGCATCAAGCCCCCTATCAATACTCAACCCAGTGGTCAGCCAGACGACGCACTGATTATTATCGACGGGCAGTTCGGTCACCGGCGTTTCTGAAGGCAGTTCCGCCCTGAACGGCACCCGAATCTCCTGACCAGGTTCAATGGTTGTGGTATCTGCCAGTGACCAGTTCTGGAGCTCGTGGGTGAAGAGCTCGACACCCTCTTCCGTCTCTACCTTGATTTTGGTCATCAGTGCCAGTTCCAGCCCGGACAAATCCTGAGCGACATCACCACCACGGATAATGATATCCGCCTGAAACGGCTGTCCGGGAACCAGATGTTCGGTCTGGAGTACGGTATCAACCTTTGCTGCACCAATGCCGACCGAGGCGAAAAGCGTTTTAAACATTGAAAGTTCCTGCTGGATTTCCTGTGATTCAAGAGCTTTTGAGGATCGCAATAGCCCTTTGGATATCCGGGAATTTTACCTTTTTTATTCTATGGCTGTCCTTGTTCCTTTGTCCTTGTTCCTTTGTTCCTTTGTTCCTTTGTTCCTGCTCCAGGTAAGTCTGGGTGAACTCGTGGTCCGAGAGATAAACTTGGGGTCATACTGACGAACAATCGTGGATTTCGTCCCGCAGGCCAACCGTGCTAGAATGGCGGCCCGGTCACACTTTGTCCCCCGTTACATGAAGTACACACTCGTTATCCACGGTTCACCGGCTTCGAGCCAGGCCTGCCAGACGGCTCTGCATTTTGCCAGGGCCGCCCTGAAACAGGGGCATGAGATTTTCCGTGTCTTTTTCCTCGGGGATGGCGTTCATGCGGGTTCAAGCCTGATTGTTGCACCACAAGGCGAGCAGGATCTCCACCATGAGTGGAAGGCACTTGGCAACGAGCACAGCATCGATATGGTGGTCTGTATCTCTGCCGCTCTGAAGCGCGGGCTGCTGGATCAATCCGAGGCCCAGCGCTATAACAAGTTCGCCTTCAATGTGGAGGCGCCTTTTACTGTCTCCGGTCTTGGACAGCTGGTTGATGGCGTTGTTTCTGCCGATCGTGTTATTACTTTCGGAACCTGATTTATGACCAGTATCTGTATTATCAGTTCCCATGCGCCTTATGGCAGCACGCTGGTTCGGGATGGCATTGAGACCTTGCTGGTTGCCGCTTCCTATGACTTTGAGGCTGCGCTTCTGGTGCTGGGTGAAGGGGTTCTCCAACTGCTTGAGAGCCAGTCCCCCGATGCACTTCCCCAAAAAAATACCGCTTCCATGGCTCAGGCTCTGGAACTGTACGGGGTAGAAAAGATCTACGTCTGCCGGGAGGATCTGGTAACATTCGGGCTCGATGAGCGCGACCTGCTATTAAGCGTTCAGCTGATTAACCATGCTGATGTCGCTGATTTGCTACAAAACTACGATCACGTTCTCAGCTTTTAATACAGTTAATAATCAGGCGATGACCACATTACATATCATCAACAAACCTGCCGGTCACCCGGCCTGCCGGAATGCGCAGATAGCCGTCAGCGATGGCGACACTCTGCTGTTTATTGAAGATGGCGTGAATGCACTTTTCAGCGGCAGCACGGGAGCCGCAGAGTTTGAAGTTCTCTTCAGACACTGCACCGTGTACTGTCTGGAAGCAGATGCCCGGGCTCGAGGTCTGTTCGCTCGGTTGCCTGAATGGGTACAACGGGCCGACTACGATCTCTTTGTAACACTCACCACACAGCACAAGCGGACTCTTAGCTGGTTCTGATGACTGACAATTTCAATAATTCCCCCAGACTGGATAACGATGGTTATCTGCTCTGTCTGTCTGACTGGAATGAACAGACAGCTCACCTGCTGGCGCAGGATGAACATATCGAACTGACTCCGGCCCATTGGGACATTATTCACCTGGTTCGTGAGTTTTACGACACTTATGAGCTATCGCCCAGTCAGCGTCCGCTAGTCAAGTTCATCAAGGAGAAACTGGGAGCCGACAAGGGCAACAGTCTCTACCTGATGCAACTTTTTCGCGGCAGCCCAGCCAAAAGCGTTACCAGAATTGCCGGATTACCGCGCCCAACGAACTGTTTTTAACTGCGGCTTTTGATGGTGCAGATAAGGCGTTATTTGCCAATATTGTGCTGAATTGAATAATTCAAGCGGTTCATTTACTTATTGCCGAAGAAGCAGCCTCTTTCTATAGTGCGCGCCTCCCGACGTGACGCACCAGGCAGGATAAAACACTATTTCATGAGCCCAATTGCCTTTATTTACGGTCCGATGAAGTCCGGCAAGACTGCGCGTCTGATTGGAGACTTCTACGCATTCTCCGAAAATCATCGCGCTATGGTCGTGCGTCCGGCACTGGATACCCGATCCCCCGATGACAAGGTCAAAAGTCGTAACGGCAGTGAGCTGCCCTGTGCTGTTTTCGATTCAACGGAAGCACTGGCGCAGCAGCTCGACATCAACCAGAGCGAATACCTTCTGGTTGATGAGGCTCAGTTCCTGTCCGAAGACGCGATAATGTTTCTGGTCCGGAGGTCTCTCTCTGGCCTCCGTGTCCGTTTTTATGGACTGATGACAGACTATCGTGGTGCGACCTTTGCCGCATCTGCCATCATCACCCGCTTTGCCGGTCAGCTGGATCCGGTTTTTGCCGATTGCCACTGTGGCCAACCTGCACAATTCACCCGTTTTACCGGTGAGAGTAACGGCCGGACAATTATTGTCGGTCATGATGAACACTATTTCCCCGTATGCACCAAATGCTTCCTTGAGGCTCACTAATGATTAAGAATCAAACCAACCATTTTGTTGCTGTTGAGGCGAACATTGCTGCGGGTAAATCCACCCTGCTTCCTCAATTGGCTACAGAGCTGGGTTGGGAGCCACTGAAGGAACCGGTTGACGATCTGCGTTTTACCGAGCTGCTGGAAGACTTTACCAGACACCCACACGATGCTAATCGCCGTATCCGTTTCCAGAAATACATCACCGAGCGTCGCGCCACTCTGGTTACCGAGCTGGACCCGACTAAAAATTATCTGATCGAACGCTCCCTGTACTCTGACCTGATCTTCTCTCAGGCCAACTTTCTGTCCATGGAACAGCCTAATGCGATGTACATGGATTACTACTACGACATCAAACGTCGTCTACAGGACTACCCGCGCATCAGTGCTGTTGTCTACCTGCGTACCACGCCGGAAGTCGCCTATAATCGTCTGATCTCCCGCGGCCGTGAAGCGGAAGATGGTACACCACTCGCCTACATCCAGGATCTGCACAACTTCCATGAAGCGTGTCTGCCCCAGATCTGCCGGGAGATGAATACACCCCTTATTGAGTTAGAGTGGGATAACTTCGGCTGCCAGAAAGAAGTCGCTCAGATGATTCGTGAGCTGATTACCAGAGAGGCAGCGGAAGCGGCCTGATTGCTCTCCGTTTTTTAGCCAAACATTTTAGCCAAACATAGCCGGTTTCACTGTGGAACCGGCGGTGTAGTACATGAATCCTACTTTTTTGTTTTGAAGCCTGACTTTCCGGAACGGTCGAGAGTCGTTGTTTTTTAGGCGCTGGCTTCTGGCTTTCGGTGAAATTTTCGCGTTTTCCTCCCGTCATTCCTGGAATGGTGCTCTAAAGATTGTGAACAATGGGAAAACCATACCGGTTCATTTTTTCCCAAAAAGGATGCCCGGTTTCCTGTTGAAAAAATGCACTTGGTAAGAGACAAAAGGCTCAAAAAATGTCCCGTTATCAGGTGCGCCATCAGCAACACCAACATAAGTTACATTGGGGAAACTGTTGCGTCGATGCAAGTTGACCTGCCCCATTGAGTTTCTGTTGAAGATGATCCTCAAACTCCAGCATTGATCGCCCATGCTGAACCGTAATGAGGATTTGAGTTTCGTGATCTTGAGAAGAGAGAATTTTGGCAGACATCGCAAACAAGACGTAAGGAGCATTGATCATTCCTGTAGGATAGCTGCTATCTGCCTGATGTTTCTGGCATTATTGGGAAGAATTTATAAGATGCACAATAGGCGAACTGTCTGGTGTATACACAACTTCTCCGGGGTTCGTCTTAGTAATTCTACATGGATAATCTTTCCCTTCCTGAGTAGGGGTTATGATGTCACCGACTTCCAGAATCTTGTGCTGCGCGAGAATAATTTTCACTAATATATTCTTTATAATTGCTAATGAGAGATTACATTTTTCAAAAAATTCTAGAGTAAAATCTTTCACCTTTGGCAACAAAACAGGCTGAATATGCACCGTATCTCCGGTTTTTACATCCAACTTATTCTTCAGACATGTGGGAATGCCCAGTCCGTTTTTTTCGTGATAAGTATCATAAGGTGTAGCCCATACAGACTTTCCTTTGTGGACAATCCTGAAAATCCATGTACCAAGAAGTTTCTTCGCCCACTTAATGTGCAGATTCTTCGGCAAATGCACAAACTTGCCTGCCTTTTTGTTGCCAGTGTCATCTACTGTCAATAGTTATGATTCAAGGAGGGTTTCATTACCTGCTAGAAGAGCCTCTGTTGCCCCTGTTGCGCCTATTCCTGTTTTGCTTAATCAGCAGGAGACATGCGCCCTAAAAATGGCGTCCCGTGATGCCAGTTGTGCCAGCCCAAAAAAGCGATACTCATCAGCATCTTCCCCACATCACTCCACAGGCCAGGAACATACCAAAGTGTATTGGATAGACCGCTGCTCTCCCCCAACTGTTTGATTCTCATGCGGGTCAGGGAGCCATTGTTGTTAATATCAGTTTCCAAAGTGATGAGCTTCTGGCCAGAGTCCAGCAGGCAGGAGGCAGATGACTGCCTGCGAAGAATATCTAATGGTTCTACCAGAGTTATTTTCAGTTCTACATCATCTTTGCGCCGTCGTATTGTTTCAACAATCTGAACCATTAGTTCAGGTTGCAAGGGGGAAATTAAGGCCTGATCGTCGGTATTAGCATGACATTCTAACCACCCGAGCTTTGATCCTTCAGGGGGTAACTGCAGATCCGGATTCAACAGAACCTTGTTCTTCTCGCTATCACGCCAGAGTAGGCTAATACTTGGGCCGGTAGCGTACTGGAACAGCTCTATATTCAGTCGGTCAATGTTCTGTTTGGTCATCTCTTCATGCAGCCACAGAAGCGCCTGGGTAAAGCGTGGCTGGCCTGCACGCAAAACAGGCGGTACTGATACGGGATTACGCAGGAAAGAGAGCACAGTACCCCCCTTTTCGCTCTGATCGGCCAGCAGCACCAGACATGAATTCAGTTCAGACGCATCAATGGGAACATAGGTGGCATTTTGACTGCGAAACAGTAAGCCAGCACTGTCGAGAGCCTCTGAGAGATGCCATCCCGCACTAATAAGGCCAATCGTGTTACCAGCCCAGCTCAGTTGCCGCCACTGACTTAAATGGTGGGCTCCGACCAGAAGCGCCGCTCCGGTCAGCAGCCGGTAGGGCGAAACATTCTGCAGGAACAAGCTATAGCCGTTACCACCCAGCCATGTTCCCTCCTTGGTGGTTGTGAACCACGGCTGCTTCGCGGAGAGTTTGCTCACCGGTAAGCGGACTGGTAAGTGCTTGACAATAGGATCAGTGATATCCGCCTGCGCGAGGAAGGGGCTGCACAAGGCCACCAGAGAAGCACCCAGAAAACCTGGCCACCTCCTCCCACAACGGTCAATTATTTGCACGTTTATAAATCCCACTTGGTTTTGATTGCGCAACAGTCTAGACCAGTTCAGGATTCGCGGTAATGGGTTGACACATACCTTATTGCATGTGATTGTTCCGCACTTTTAAAACACCCCATCAGTAAGGATTTTTTATGGAACTCAGGGATCTCATAAGCCCTGAATACATTATTCTGGACCGGGATTTTTCCGACCGGGATTCTGTCATTCATTATCTTGCCGACACGCTGGATGCATCCGGCAAACTGGCTGATAAAAACCAGTTTATTAACGCAGTTATGGCACGCGAAGCCGAAGGCCCCACCGCTCTGGGAGAAGAGCTGGCGGTCCCTCACGGTAAGAGCGCCGCTGTTAAAGAAGCCTGTATTGCTGTTGCTCGCCTTAAACAGGCTATGGACTGGGAAGGTATTGATGGTCCAGAGCCGGTGAAGCTGGTCGTTATGCTGGCGATCCCCCCCGCAGATCAGGGCGACACCCATATTCATATTCTGACCGATCTGACCTCCCGCCTTGTGGATGATGAGGTGAGAGAAGCCCTGAACGCTGCGACCACGCCAGAGGCATTTCTGGACGCTCTCAGTCCCGCTCAAGAGCGGCAGCAGGAGCCTGCAGCGATCATAACTTCGATGAAGACAGTGGTCTGCGTCACCGCTTGCCCTGTCGGTGTTGCCCATACCTATATGGCGGCAGAGTATCTGGAAAAAGCCGGCAAGAAGCTGGGCATTCAGATCTTTGTTGAAAAGCAGGGTTCCAAAGGTATCGACGGCGCCCTGACCGCGGAGCAGCTGGCCCAGGCTGATGCCGTAATTATTGCCGCAGACATCGCCATCAAAGGGAACGAGCGTTTCGCTCACCTGCCGACCCTGAGAACCAAGGTGGCAGAACCCATTCGCAAGGGTGCCGAGCTGATCGAAAAGGCACTGGCTTTGCCACCGGTGACCGGTGCTGACCAATCGGTACAGGCGGCCTCAACTATCGCACCCCGTGAAGAAGAAAAGCAAAGCGCTCTGGCCCTGATCAAGCAGGCGCTGCTGACCGGTGTCTCCCACGCCATTCCCTTTATCGCTGCCGGCGGCATCATGATTGCCATGGCGATCGCTTTTGCGCCGATGACCGAAATCGGTCCGGACTTTTCCAACTCTCCGATACTGAAATTGATCATTGATATCGGTGGTGCCGCCTTTAGTGTGCTGTTGCCACTTCTGGCCGGTTATATCTCTTATGGTATGGCCGGACGCCCAGGTCTGGTGGCTGGCTTTGTGGGGGGCGCTTTGGCCGGTACCACCAATGCTGGTTTTCTGGGAGCACTGATTGCGGGTCTGCTCGCCGGTTTTGTGGTGCGCTGGATCAAGAGCTGGTCCGTTCCCCGTGCGGTTGAAACGGTGATGCCGATTCTGATTATTCCGATCGTCTCCTCCCTGATTGTCGGTACTGTGATGCTGAAAGTGGTCGGTGCGCCTATTGCCGACATTATGACCGGACTGGGTGAATGGCTGCGCAGCATGGGCGATACCAACGCTGTTCTGCTCGGCCTGATTCTCGGTAGTATGATCGCCTTTGATATGGGTGGCCCGGTTAACAAAGCGGCGTTTTTCTTTGGCGCCGCCATGATCCAGGAAGGCAACTACACCATTATGGGTGCTGTTGCTGCGGCTATCTGTGTGCCACCTCTCAGTATGGGATTGGCGACCAAACTGGCCAAACACCTGTGGTCTGAGCAGGAGCGTGAAGCCGGTACTGCTGGCCTGTTAATGGGTATGATCGGTATCACCGAGGGGGCGATTCCTTTCGCGGTGGCCGATCCATTCCGGGTGATTCCCTCTATCGTGACCGGTTCTGCTATCGCGGCGGCCATTGCCATGGTCTTCGGTGTCGGCAATCACGCGCCCCATGGCGGGCCGATTGTGCTGCCGGTGATTGATGGTCGTATCATGTATGTCGTTGCCATTATTGTTGGTGTTGGTGTCTCTGCCTTGATGGTCAACGCGCTAAAATCCATGAATAAAGCCAAGGTGATGGAGAACAGCCCTGAGCTGACCACCAAGCACTCCCTTTAAGATCCCCTTAAGATCCACTTAAGAAAAAGCTGCGTTAAAAAAAAACCCCGTCGCTGGCTATCCAGCGACGGGGTTCCGTTTTTATTCAGCAATGTATAGGCTGTTAATCCAGCCTGGTTGTCTCAACCATCAATCCAGGTGCAGAGTAAAATTTTACCACGCATAAAATCAGCCCTGATTTCGACTAATGATAATTGATCTGTTATTTATCTTTGATCGGCGTTTCAAGCCAAGGTATCAAATCACCCATTGCATTTAATAGATTGACATAGGAATACAATACTTGATAATGAACGGTAGTGTACCTTTGTTGAGTCTGAAACAACTCATTGGAACTATCGAGCAAATCAAGCAAGCTGCGTTGTCCGAGTTCAAACTGCTCTTTGTAAGCTAATCGAGTCTGCTTGCTGGCATTAACATAGGTTTGAAGAAGTGGCTTTTGCTTCTGGAGGTAATGAAAAGAGGACCAGGCTATTTCCAATATCGCATTGAGTTCACGATGCGTCTTCTTCAGCACCTCCCCCGTCTCAGCCATGCGATAAGCTGACTCACTCACCGCGGCTTTATCTGCACCACCACGGAACATGTTATACCGCATTTTAAGCATAATCTGGAAGTTGTCATCACTCCCCTTAACCCCATCAACATTTTTATTCCAAACGCGGTCAACTTCGAGATTCACTGTCGGATAGTACGCTGCAATACTGACGTTATAAGCATTCTCTGTTGCGCTTAGCTTCATATTTGCATTCTTTATCAGAGGGTGTTCCATAAGCAATGGTTTTGCTTTCTCCAGCGACCCGTAGGGGATTTCGTTTTCTATCGTCGGCGCTGGTAGCTTCCCTGGCAGCTGGTTGGTTACCATAAAGAATTCACTTTTGGCATCATCAAGATTATTTTTTGCCTCCATTAAATTAACTTCTGCACGAGCTGTCCGACCTTCCATTTGAGATAGCTCTACGCCACTTGCCAGCCCCTGTGTAACCCGTTGACGAATTTGGTCATAGATTTTTTTGTGAAGAACATGGTTATCTTCGGCTAACTCAAGCTGTCTGCGTTTTGACAATATCGTGAAATAAACCTCGGCAATAGCTAAAGCCGTATCCTGAGTTGTACTCAACCACTCTTGCTCACGCGCTTGGTAGAGATTTATCGACTGTTTAATACGATTATCTATGGCGTGCCCTGCAAACAGGGGCTGACGCAGGTTGAGCGATAGCTCCTGACGAGTCAGGTGCGAATTTTCATGACCAGTACTACGAGTCGTTTGATTGTTACGGCGCTGCTTACCCCAGGCGGTTTCTATATCAACGGTGGGAAATTTACCGGCCTTGGCCTTACTGACATTGGCTTTTTGCGCTAACATCCTATTATGTGCAGCTTTAACATCGGGATGCTCTGTCAAGATTTGCCTGATAAACTCTTTTAAAGAGGCATCTTCATCAACCTCATCCGCCATCAATAAGTGGCTACTCATGAAAAACAAAAAAAGTCCAGTTTGAAATAGTCTTCGTTTCATTGCAGCGTCCCTGCTAACGTTCAGTAAATGCGCGGCTTTTGGCCCTGAGGATTGGTTTCATAAGGTAAGCCAATAAACTTTTCTTCCCTGTCATAATATCGACTTCAGCCTGCATGCCGGACATAATAGGCAAAGATTTATCAAAATCACTCAAATGTGATTTATGAGTTTTGATTTTAACAATGTAAAAAGATTCACCTTTTTCGTTCTGTATGGAATCGGCACTAATATGCACCACTTTACCATCCAGCCCACCGTAGATAGTGAAATCATAAGCTGTCAGTTTGACAACAGCCTTGAGTCCTAATCGAATAAACGCAATATCACGGGGATGAACCATCATTTCCACTTCCAGAGAATCTCCTACGGGAATAATATCTACCAAATCCATACCGGGATCAACAACTCCACTCAGAGTATTGATATAGAGCTTCTGGACAATGCCGTTTACCGGTGATCTGATAATTGTGCGTGACACACGGTCACCCAAAGATTTTCGCGCCTCTTCCAGCTGATCAAGAACCGCTTCTACTTCTTTAAGAGCTTCCAGCGTTTTCGTACGATATTTAAGAACAACTTCGTTCATCCGATCTTCTATTTCATCTATGGCAGATTCCATTCGAGGCATGGCCAGCTCAGCATTTTCCTTATCTGACGCCAGCCTATTAACCTCCTGCTCCAACCTCATTAACTGGACTTTTGAAACAACTCCTTTTTCAGCCAGAGGCAGAGTCATTTTAAATTCCTGTTTAGAAAGCTGATGATTCTTTTTAAATACTTTTAACTGGGCTTGAATACTGATTAGCTCCTGCTCCGCCTGCAACTGCTGTTGTTTCATAACACTTAATTCCGCTTTATGGGCGTTACGGCGGTTCTTAAACAGCTGCTGTTCCCGCTTGCGGTAGTTTGCGTATTCATCCAATATGCTGGGGAACTCTAGACTTTCACTATGTTTCAGATCGGCCTTTAAACGGAGAGCCCGTGCCAGATTGTTGAAATAGTCCAACTCTTTTTCACGATAATTGGATGCAAACTGAGTATCATCCAGTTCGAGCAAGGGCTGGCCACTTTTGACTTCGTCACCCTCCTCAATAAAGATGCTTTCAACAATCCCGCCTTCCAGGTTTTGTATCACTTGCAATCGGGAGGACGGAATCACCTTACCCACCCCCCTGGTAATTTCATCCAGCTCCGTCCATCCTGACCAGATAATGGCCGACACCAACAGTCCCGCCATCCCCAGAATCAACAATCTGGAGAGATAGGCGGTACTCAGCATCATGGCTGCACTGGATTCGGACATAAATTGCAACTCCGGCGGCGTACGAAACCAATAGCATCGCTCTCTCCCCTTCTTTCGAAAACGGGGAAAACAGGGGCGAAGCACACGCCCGAGACAACACCGCCAAAACCACCGGCGGACTTTAATGGATCGGTATTTTACCGTTCTTGACAGCTTCGATAACGCCATCCTTGGCTCCGTAGGCAACAAGTTCACCTTGATCAAGCACTGCCAGTTTATCCAGCAGATTCAGTAGTGAGGTTCTATGTGTAATGAGAATGATCGTTTTATCATTACAATATTTTTGAATATTAGCAATTACCATGGCTTCAGTTGTCGGATCCATGGCACTGGTTGGCTCATCCAGAATCAGTATGGGCGGATCACGCAGCAGAGCCCGGGCCAGAACGATCGCCTGACGCTGTCCTCCGGAGAGATTTGCGCCCCGTTCAGCGACAGGCATATCCATGCCATCGGGATGCAGGTTCACAAAATCCATAACACCGGCGATTTTGGCCACTTCCGCGACCCTGCCTATATCAACATCTTCCGCCCCCAGGGTAATGTTGTATTTGACCGTACCAAAAAACAGGTTCACATCCTGAGGAACGCAACCAATCAGCCGCTGGCGTTCGGCCGGATCAATCTGGTTGATATTGATGTCATCCAGTCGAATTAATCCCTCTGAGGGCTTATACAATCCAGATAACAACTTGGCGAACGTGGATTTTCCAGAGCCGATTTTGCCGATCACGCCCACTTTTTCCCCTGCTTTCATTTTCAGGGTGAGATCTTTAATGGCCGGGATGGGATGATCGCCATAGGTAAATGACAGATTGGTTATCTCTATGTCCCCCCGACACTTTTCGAGGTGCATATAAGCTTTCTCGGGGTTGCGCTCTTCTGGCATATCCATAACGTTCTGCAGCCCTTCCAGTGCGGCCCGGGCCTGGTTGTAACGGGTCGACAGACTCGCAATCTGGATGATTGGCCCCATGGCACGCCCTGACAACATGACGCAGGCGATCAGTGCGCCCATACTGGCCTCACCGGCACTGATCAGGTAGACACCGACCAACACAATCAGAACGGTCACGCAATTCTGAACATAACCGGCAAACAGCGTGGCGGATTGACTCAGCTGCTTCCCTTTCATACTCCAGCGTGAGATATGACCAACCGAACGTTCCCAAACATCCTGCATTTGTGACGCCGCACCGTAAAGGCGAAGAGATTCAAGCCCGGTCAGGTTTTCGATCAAACTGGCATTTTTCTGTGCTGAGGCACGATAGGTTTTTTCAATGGACTCTTTCAGAGGCTTCTGGATCAGAAAGCTGTAGACCATAATGGCAATCACTCCCCCGGCAGGCACAAATACGATAGGACCACCGATCAAAAAAATCACCGCCAATAATAACAGGGTAAACGGGATATCAATCAGGGTTGAGATCGTCGAGGAGGTAATGAATTCCCGGATGCTTTCAAATTCCTGCATATTCTTGGCAAAACTGCCGACTGATGCCGGTCTGGCGGCCATGTCCAGCCCCAGCACATGCTCCATTATTTTTGATGATAACAGGATATCGGATTTTTTCCCTGCTATATCAATGCAGTAGGAACGAAGCCATTTAAGAACGAAGTCAAAGCTGAACGCAATCAGACAGCCAATGGCCAGCATCCACAAAGTCTCTATCGCATTATTGGGTACAACCCGGTCATAGACATTCATCACAAAGAAAGGGCTGGCCAGCGCTAACAGATTGATAATCAACGAGGCCACCAGCACATCCCGGTAGATCTTCCGCGACCGGAAGATGGTACTCCAGAACCAGTGGGCTCTTTTCCCTTGTAAGACGGATGGCGAGCGGCTATCGTGCTCCAGACACCGTTTGATCAGCAGAATAGAACCGTTGCTCGCCGCTTCAAGTTCAGCAAACGACACCACTCTTGTTTCAGCCTCATTTTCCGGCACGCCTTCCTGCAGCAATACAATATGCGGCAATACAATGGTGGCTTCCTTATTTTTCGTGTCCACATCCTTGAGAATGCAGCCGGAATTATCACTAAACAGGATAATGGCCGGACAGATCAACTGAGTCAGTTCACGGGGCTTACGTTCCAACATCTGCGAGACAAAGCCGGCTCTCTCCGCGGCCCGGATAAACAGATCCGGTGTCAGTGTCTGTTCTTTGAGAGGTAGACCTGCGGTGAGGGATTCGGCACTCAATGGTTTGCCCAGCATTTTGGTGAGAGCAACCAGACAGGTAAGCAGAGGCGATGCCGGAATATCTGTATCGGGGTTTGCGTCGGACGATTTGAGAACATTCATGGTGAGCTGTCTTTGCCATCCATCAGTGAGCCTATGCAGATGGATTCGGCCGGACGCGGGGATAACTGTAATTATGAATGCAAACTGGCTCTTTTTTTCGGCATCTCAACTTTTACTCGAACCTTTTATTAGAACGACAAAAGTCATATATATGCAGATTTTTGCTCAGGATGTCACAGATCAATACTTACTGTTTTTTTTCAAGACGTGGTGTTTACAACACCGCTGGGCATAACTCAGAATCCTGCCAACCCCCTTCAACAGGTTCGGGACTTTTCAGGAGAAAAGCATGCGTAAATTAGCATTGGCTATCAGTCTGGTCGTTACCGGTACGGCTATTCCTACGGTTCAGGCGGACACCGTTTACACCGGTGACAGAGTGCAGGGTGTCCCCGTAATTTCGCAGCTTGATATCGCTGATCTCGAGCCGGGCAAGATGCACCGTTTTATGTTCCAGGGCGCAACAGACGGCATTGGACAATTCTTTTATGTGCCAGTCATCGTTGCCAAAGGTGCACAACCCGGCACCAAGCTGGTATTTAACAGCGGCAATCATGGTGATGAAGTGAATGGCATCCGAGCGGTGCAGAAGATCATGGACGGCATCGATCCTGCCAGGTTATCCGGTTCAGTGGTTGCCGTACCAGGCACCAACCCGAATGCCATCAACCGTATTACCCGTGAGTGGACGACTTATAACTCTGGTGGTACTTCAACCAACTTCAACCGCCTGTTCCCCGGTAAAGAGAACGGTACCGGCCCCGAGCAGCATGCCTGGCTGCTGTGGAACAAACTCTGGCAGGGCAATGTGGAATATGCCTTCGATTTTCACAGTCAGGCAACCGGCCACGACTCCCCGTTCTTTATCTACGCCGACTACCGCGACCCACGTATCGAGCGTATTGCCGAACTGTTTCCCGTCGACCAGATCAAGAAAGACCCTGGTGAAAAGGGTTCACTCGAAACAACCTTCGTTGAAAATAGCATTCCGGCGATCACTCTGGAGCTCGGCCCTCCACGGGGTTTTAACACCGATATGGTTGATCGGGCTGTCGAAGGCGCCCGTAATGTGATGATCAATCTCAAGATGATCGAAGGCAAAATAGGCCGCACAGCCATAACCATGGACGCCTTTGTCGGTGACAAGACCACCATGATCCGTGCCGAGCAGGGCGGCTACAATGAGCCTCTGGTGGCACCGGGTGACCAGGTCAAGAAGGGACAGATTGTGGCCCGCCAGCTCAATATGTTTGGCGATACCATTAAGGAATACACGGCACCGGTTGATGGCAAGGTGCTGTCCATTGGTAGCGACGCTGCACGGGAGCCTCGTGCGACACTGGTACGGTTGATGACCCAGAGCCCCGACGCATAAAGGCTATCAGCATAAAGGCTATCAGCCAACCTGCGGAAGAGCCAAAAAAGCCCCCACACTTCAAAGAAGACGGGGGGCTTTTAGTGCGTAGCGGGAAAGCCGGTTAACTCAGCACCAGTTCGCGCTGATTTTCAGAGCGATTCTCACTGATGTCGGTCAGGCTTGTTGCCGTGCACACCTCAATGGTGGCCGGACCTTTGATACGAGCGAACAACCTGTGACCCGCCGTATTACCGGCAAAGGTCAGTTTCTGGATGTTCAGTTCATTATCACCTGCCGCCATCGAACCGGTATTGGCTCTTGGGGACTGGGTATGAACCAGATGGAAGATCCGCTCCCGTACCGGGCCGAGTTCAATAAAGTCTCCGTACGAAGAGCCCTGGATCAAACCGGGCTTGAACAGCTTACGCTGGATTCTGCCCACATAGAAATGGAACGGCGCATCGTCGTTGGTCTCTTCCTTGATCTGATTGATCACCTTTGTGGCGCTACCCGGACAGAGGTTCAGCAACCCGAGAGCGACGCCCGTCTTGGCCGTTGGTGAATAAGGGTTGTTCTTATCTTCCGGCAGAGGGGCGTACGACACAATGTCCGGAACCTCGCCATCATAGAGCGTCTCAACCCATTCATGCATACGGGTATAGCGGGCATCGGCCTCATCATCGCCTTCGGCAAAGTGAATACCAAAGAAATCAAACACCCATTTTGAACGACTGGAGTTACCTGCCAGCAGTATATGGACAGTGTCCGGTTTATTGACAAAATAGCGGTGCAGAGCAACATGGAAATTTTGAATACCTTTCTCTACCCGCGCCTCGAGGTAGCTCAACAGCTGTTCTTCATCGATCAAGAACTCACAGCTGACCTTGTTGCCATCCCGATCCAGCAGTTCCAGCTTCTCGATACCGGAGCTGTTACTGGCTTCGCCCTGCTCCCAAATCGGCCGCAGCCGCGCCATCAGCATAACGGTATTGGTTTGGGCGGCCTGGGTGCGGTCGAGAAACATCTCGGAACCAGGGAAGTCATCCGCATCCATCGGACGGGTAAAGGCTATTTTGTGACTCCGGCAGATATCAAGGTTGTCCAGGAAAACCCGGTAGGCCATATTCTCCAGCAGGTTCTCACCCCCGAGGAAGCGCTCACCGGCAGCACCAACGTGCTCAAAGACCTGTTCGTAGCCTTCATCCTCCTCATCGTCTGTCGGCAGACGGTAGTAACCAAAATCGAAATCCGTGGTACCGCCGCCAAAGTCGAATACCCCATAGGCAACCCCGTCGTCGGTAGGCTCAATGCCGAGTCGATCCATGGCCGCTGCCGCATAAGCCGCCGGTTCAGTCGCCCGCTCTTCAACAGAGAATTCGGCAAACTGCGGTTGCTCAACCAACGTCTGGGGCAGACTACGCTGCAGACCCCGACGGAAAGAGGCCAGCATTTTATCTTTGACCTCTTTCGGATAGGCGACAGGGAAGCTCATGTAGTAGTTGAGGAAGATACCCCGCCCCCGCCAGTTAATATTCAGACCAAGGAACCAGGCGTAAAGCTCCAGGGGATCAAAAGGATCCTCTTCTGAAACCAGCAACGGCTGTCCCTTAACCGTTTGCCGCAGGGTCAATGGCGCCAGAACATGCTCCTGACCGTTTTCCTGATCGGTCAGACGCACCTGCTCACCCAGTGCCTCTCTCAGCGCCCACTGCTTGATCTTGGTGAGGATGCTGGCCACCACCTTGGGGTTGGCTTCATTGTGGTGGAAATTATTCAGCGCCTCATGGGAGCAGCGCACATCATCCCAACTCACCGCTGGTCGGTAAGCCTCACTCTGCCAGGCCGCCAGCGTGTTTTTCAGATTGATCAGCTCCAGAACCGCCGGGTTTTCATAGTGTTTAGCTTCTGGCTCGGAATGAAAATCCTTGATACCGATACGCAGTAGCTTACCCTGACCATGCTCTTCGATAGCCACTACGGTACTGCTGGTACCAAAATCGATGGCGACATTGCAGGGACGGATATCATCAACCGGATTACGGGCGCGAACATTGAAGTTTTCCGCAATATGCGTGTCCCAGAACTCCCAAATACCCTTATTCGGATCGGTGAACAGGGAGTGTTCGATATTTGGCAGTCTGGCCGCATGGTAGTCCAGACCTTTAAAAATATCCGCGAGGCTGCGTATATAAACGTCAGAGTCTGTGGGTCGCAACTCCCACCCGTTTTGTAAGGCGAACCGTACAAAGTCAGCTGTCGTACACTGCTCACCGAACTGTTCCGTCACGCACTGGTTACAGCCTAACAGCCAGGATGTACCATCCGTGCCGACCAGTTCATGGATGCCCTCTTCCGGGGTTATCGCCAGAAAGTTCCGGTCTTTCCCGAACAGATAGATGTAATCTTCCCCTGGGCGATACAGTGACAAAAAGTGTTGCTGTGTCATTGCGCTGGCATACTCAACCAGCATGGTCCCCGTTGCCGCTTCCCAGTCCGAGACACCGGCAATGGTTAAGCCATCAAAACACTTCTCGGCATCCGGTCTCTCAACGGGACTGTGATACCTTTTCACTTGCCAGAGCAGCTTGGATTCAGCGTCATAGGTCATGACGACCTCAGCAGAATCCGGCAAAAATATCTCGATAAAGCGAGATGTAAACAGCCCTTTGACGGACAAATTAAAAAACAGAGATAGATCACTCATACTCATCCCTGAACTCCAGATTATTATGAGGTGGTAAAATTCAAAGCAGCGGCATTCTATAGCAGCGGCATTTTATGACAATAGCTTGGCAACAGGTCGTATCAACGGGTCTTTACCAGACACTTACGCTGTAGTTTTCCGGCGGCATTGACCAGCCCAGGCAGGCACTGTTCGACCACGCGTTCACCTTTCAGATCGACCCGCTCATGTATCTCGTAGTCGAAACAGATGGTGTCTGCCGTCTGTAGCAAGGCCTGTCGCCCTTGCCAGATTCGGTTATGCACCGCCAATGCCGAGTCCAGTATCAGCAGCTCATCCGTACTGGCAGAGCGTTGTCTCTCTTTGCACTGCTGGGCCAGCAGGTCCCATAACTGCAGGACTTCATCCCACTGAGCAGCACGAGCCAGTAATTGAACCAACTGCTGGCCTTCATCGTCACCGGCATCATTGAGCCATCGTTGTTTAATAGCCGAATGACGATTGACCGCTTGCAGAAACGTCAATTCCAGAACAAGCGACTGCCGCAACGAATCGAACTGCCGAGGTTCTGGCTTGCCCGTCTCAACGACCGGCGTCGTCTGCCGAGGGGTGACTACGGGTTCCGGCTGATCCGAATGCACCACCTCGCGGATCAGCGCCCGTAGCTGCGGGTCATAGCGGAGCAGTTTCAGCAGATCCTGATAATGCTCCTGCTGGCGAACTCTATCCAGTTGTTGTTCCAGCTCATGCGGCTGCTCCTGTGTATGGAGCGGCTGTGCATGGAAAGTCACGGGCTCCGTCTTGGTAATCCAGCGATTAAATAACGTCTTCAAGTATCATATCCCTGAATACAGGTCGCACCTTCACAGCGTGGGATAAACTACGACACCAGCCCACAATCTTCTCCCGCTCTGCAACAGGCAGATGGGTAAAACGCCGTTTCAAGGTATAAACGGTGTCTGCAGAAGGTTCAGGGAAAGGTGAAGGGATATTCGGCACCGTGACCTGACCGGTAAGCAGAGCAAAATCAGCCGGGCTTATGGAAGACCAGAACGACTCATAAATAGCAGGCAGGAAGCTAAGCAGAAGTTCAGTATCCGGCTGCAGCGTTGCGCAGAGCGAAGCGCGCAATTCACTCTTTTCACGCTGTAACTGTTGAATCTTTTGTGCCAGATCCTCTGGATCACGATACCCGGCACCATCAATAGCACCATCAATAGCACCATCAATAGCACCATCAATAGCACCATCAGCAGCAGCCTCAATGGTATCGCCAGCGTCAGTTGTCGTCTGAATAGGGAGTGCAGCAACCGGTAACAGCGTTTCTGCCAACCAGCTCAGGGAGTCGAGATCGCCAGGCTGAACCGCCTGTGCCCGTGTGCACAGTTGCTCCAGCTGTAACAGCTGCCATTGACGGCACTTCAGTGCTTCAAAAGTTTTAGCCAGCGCAGGCAGGTAACCATAAGAAGATGCTGAACAAACGATCAAAATCGCATAATCCGCCAGCTGCTGTTCGCTGTTAAGTCGTTCGCTCAATGCATGCAGTCGTTTACCGGGTGAATCACCAGAGCGCTTTTCAGTTTTTAGCCAACCACTCTCCCCACTCAGGGTGAGTGGTTGCCAGCCTGTTTTTTGCTGCTGAAAAAAAACAGCCCGGTTCTCCCCAATAATAAGGGCAAAAGTTTCTTTAACGGAGGACATTACAAGTGTTTATCCACATTTATAGGGTTATGAGTACGGGATCGTGAGAACTACGCAGCTGGCAGGCGCTTCATGGCGGCCTGAGCACTGTCCAGATCCTGATAAATTAACTGCTCGGCTTTCTCCGGATCCAGCGTCTTCTCCAACGTCAGCAGCTTCTGCTCTACGCTCAGAGCCCCGGCTGGGCCAAGTTTGCCAGAGAAGTAATACATAATATCCACCGGATTCGGGCTGGTAATAATAGCGTTCAGCCGTTGTCCATTAAAGTACTCTGGATTGGCTGCCGCCAATAGCCAGAGGTTACCGCTGGTGCCATCAGCCAGCTTTAACTTTTGATCGAGAGCGTAGCTACACACGGACAGACCAGACATCATCATCTCTTTTTTGTGATAACTTTCCGTCTTGTCAGGGTCCAGCTCGATGTGGCGAATAGCTGTCATATAGTCATCGTAGTGACCAAACTGCTCCGGTTTAATACCGCCAATAGCAGCCTGCATGGCTCGGTCACCTATCTCTTCCAGACGCTCGCCCGGTTTGAGTATCTCGGCAATGGTCATTACCACATTGGCAATGGCCGTGACCTTGTTCCACACATCAAGCCCTTTGCTAATAAGTGGGGCTATGGTTTCAACCGTGCGGTTGATATACGTACCAATAAGGCTGACTGAACTGCTGACAGCACTACTGATCGCATTGCTCATACTGGAAAAAAATCCCATATCTTGTCTCTATGTTCCTGTCTTCTATTACCAACGTTTTATAAGCCAACGTTTTATAAACCCTGGATTCAAGTAATCAGTGCATTATAAAAAAATGCCGTTTACTAAAGCTTGACCAGAGCGTTAGCCACAGCGCTCACCTCGCGGCCACCGACATCAGTGATCAAGGCTTGATAGGCCTGCACACTTTCCGCCATAGGGAGCAGCATCTTCGGCATGACTCTAAGTAACAGCTGACGATCCTCTTCCTCAAAGCCGCTGATGGTATAACTATCCAGAAACAGCAAGGCCAGCTGTTCTGCCAGCTGTTCTGACGCCACAGCCTGCCCTAAAAGACAGTTTTTCCATATACGGGATAGTTTTTGCTGCAGCCGTTCAATTTTGAGTTGTATAACATCTGAGCGAGCATTTGTATCAGCAAGATCAGCTATAAAACGCAGACTCAATGGCAATATGCGCTGTCCGTGTTCGATAAATTGCGCCAGTTGTTCAGGGGTTGCAAATTTATCGGCTCTGGTTAGTAAGGGAAAGAGCGTGTGTCGCTGCTGCCACTGCTGTTGCTGTCCACGCTGGCGAATTATTGTTTCAGTAATATCACTACTGTTGGTATTGATATTACTGTGTATTCGAGCACGCACGGCACCGTGCCAGCCACCGCTGTAAATCACGGTTTCACCGGCCTCCAGACAGACCAGAAAGTTTTTCTGGGCATCGTTCAAAGTCATGGCATCACCAATAGTGTTGCGATCATCTGCCGCCAGAAGTCGGTGCACAATTTTGGTATTGGTGTTTTTGATGACATCGGCCACCAGCTTATTGGGTATCTGATCAGCAATAATCAGCCCCTCACCGTACTTGCGCACCTCTGCCAGAAGATTGGCAAACATCTCTACCCCCATCTTTCGAGTACCAGAATCCCCTGGCTCTGGTCTGGATAAAAGACGGTGTGCTTCTTCAATAAGAGTCAGATGTTGAAAGTCCGGAGTCCGGTAATGACGATGCTTCATACACTCCGCCAGCCGCTGGATAATCAGCCCCATAAACAGGGATTTATCCTGTTCATCCTTGATCTCCTCCAGCTCAATCACCACTTTGCGATCCAGCATCTGATCAAAGCTAAAAGAGACATGGGTGTTGAGCATACGACCATTGGCACCCAGAGTAAGGTTGGTCAACCGAGCCACCAGCGAACCCCGATACTTCTCCTCAAACTCCTTGCCCATACCCTTGGACTCAATAACCGGGCCAAGACAGTTGATCATATCAGCGAACGTGGGCCAGGCCAGACTTTCCGGGCACCATGGATCATCGATGTAGAAATTTTCGCCGGTGTGAATATCCCAGCCCTTGCCGGTATAGGCCTGGATAATAGCCTCCTCGACAATCTGGGGCATGGCCGCTTCCATAGGAAATACGGCACAGAGCGTGGCGCTGATAGTTTTTACATGGCTGGCCATATTCTGGTTGCGTGAAACCAGCTCAAACGGGTTTAGCCGAAACGGCGTCAGATTTTCCCGCCCCAGCGCATAGTAATCCACATCCGGACAGATGCCGTATAGCGCACGGTACTCGGTTTTTGCCGGTTCAATCACCAGAAAAGGCAGACCGGACTCCAACAGCAGTTTCATACAGGTCGTCGTTTTACCGGACCCGGTGACGCCGGTAATAAAGACATGGCGATTCAGCTGTTCACGGCTCAAGTGCAGTGGATTATCCACCAGCTCGCGACCATGGTGAATCATACGACCAAGTTCTATCGCATGACCGCTGGGAATCCCCAGAGTGTTGAGGGCGAAATCAACGTTCTGACGTATTTTCAAGCCTGGCTGCTCACGGGTAGGCAACCCGGTCATCAGCACCAACTCTTCTGTGGTCAGCCGGGTAGCCGCCGTAATGTGCTGCTGGTCAACAAGGGGAATACTGTGCATCAGCGCAGAATGGGGATCTATTGTGCTGTCTGGCAAGATCTGACGATTCAGCAACAGAGCAAGATCGACCTGCTGTGAACTGTCGAGCCTATTGACTCGTAGTGGTGTCATAGAGGGTTGATTACCCTGAAAAATGGAAAGAACACCCTGGGACAGGCGCTCATAAACCGATTTTTTACTGGCCCCTACATAGACTGCCGTGTTGTACATGCCCTTACCCAATCCGAGCCTGAGTCTCTTGATGACGGTGTCGTTCAAGTGGCCTTGCATCTCTTCATGGCGTTTATCCACCACTTCACGGGTCATGGCGACAGAGCCACCCCAGCTGTCGCTGCTGGATACCGATTGACCGGTGCCTTCTGTTTGGGATGTGGTTGTGCCTCTGGTTTGACTTTCATTGGTGCCATCAGAGGTACTGCTGATGCTGTCGCTGCTGTTGTTAGTGTTACTGCTATTTCTGCTGGCCGTTTGATTTTTCCCTTGGGCGGTACTGTCCGACTCACCAACGGTACTGCTTTGATTACTGCTCTCTGTCGTTGATTTTTGTCCGCCAGAGTTAGATGACTGCTGAACAGAGTGTTTGATCCGTGAAGAGAGCTCTGTTGACAGCTCATAAGCCTGATCAAGACTCTGATTGATCTCCGCATGCGGTACTGGGCTGGCTGTCACCACCATAAGCCAGGTTTCACCGCACAGGGCGTTGATCAAGCGCTCGACACCCTGAAACTCTTCCCCTTCGAGGGAGGTCTCCCGCTCATTAAACGACGGTACTCCCGTGATCAGCCCCATATGCCGGGTATGCTGTAACACGTCCTGAATAGCACGGCTCTCCTGCCGGAGAGTCTCCACCTTTGCACCGGGGAAGTTACCCTCAAAGATCGATTTCAAATTATCGCCGGTATCCGGTACATCGACGTCTGCATCGCTGCTGGCTACCCCAATATAGAGGTCAATGCCACTAGAGTTACCGGTCAGGATATAAACAAAAGAGCTGGGACTATGACTCAGGCTGGCCACCACATTCTCCATGGCCAAACGTCGCCCTACCGCCTTTCCTTCGCTGAGTTCCGAAACACGGTACAGGCGCCACTCCAGCGCAGAGCGAGGCTGAGGTTGAAGATAGGGCAGGGTTTGAAGGTCAGGCCGGTGCCAAAAAATATCCTTGGGGGCTATGAGGGATTCATCCATATATAAATCGGTAGGGCCTGACTTCATTTTTAAGGGGGAACTCTTCAAATACACAGTAACAGCCGTATGGCTGTTACTGATGAGTGCTGTTGCGGTATTGTCCCTTGGCAGCCACTTGCGAGTGTTGAGGTAACTCAACAAAATTTGAATTAACCGGTCAGAGAAGTGGCGCCAATGGACCACAGATTACATCGCCGACGATCCAATAGCTCTCAGTGATCAGGCCGTTCTGAACACTTCACTTTTTATCAATACGCTGCCGTAAGGTTTCCGGGTTCTTTTCACGATCTTCGCCAAATATTTTATCCAGATAGCTATCACGACCAGACCTGTACCGGTAAAAGTTGTAGCGAATCGCATTGTTCTTGTAATAGTCCTGATGGTAGTCCTCTGCCGGCCAGAACTTTTCAAATGCAATCAGCTCTGTTTTTAACGGCTTGCCAAAGATACCCAACTTATCGACTTCAGCCATAAAGCGCTGGGCTATCTGTTTTTGTTCACCGTTATGGTAGAAAATAGCCGGACGGTACTGGGAACCACGATCAACAAAAGAGCCTTTGTCATCCGTCGGATCGATATGACGAAACAGATAATCCAGTACCTGTTCATAGCTCACTTGCTTTGGGTCGAAAGTGACCTGAACCGTCTCGATATGGCCGGTACTGCCTGAGGAGACCTGTGTGTAGGTTGGGTTCGCCACGTTGCCACCCGCATAACCGGAAACCACATCGACCACCCCCTCAAGCTTTTCAAAATCAGACTCTACACACCAAAAACAACCGCCTGCAAGAGTTGCCACCTCTCCTCTTCCTGTACTGGTAACTTTGGTATCGTGGCTATCATCCTGAAGGAAAAACAACCATGCCATTGCCAAAGCTATTACAACGGAGATTATGTACTTAGACTTAATGCTCATGCCAACCTCATAAACTGAATTGTCATTAAAAGCATACGTCTCCTCCCATCATTGTTGGAGTATCAACAGTTGCAGGGAAATCCTATGTACGGGACAAAACTTCTGTAGGCCAGATCTGACAAGGGATTTGAGATAGGAACTGACGCCCATGTAGGTAACCTGTGCGGTTTCTTACCCCCGAACAGATAACGTACATGGAAGACGTCAGCTCACTGGTAAAGTGAGCTTAAAGCTCATCCCCCCAAGCATCAAGCCCGAATCGTATTTCTTGCTCAATTCGTTCTCTCCCTGATAAGAGGACACTCTTGCAATCTCTATCGCGTGGCAGAAGATTTCCAAGCAAAGTCTCAGACTGAGTCCAGCTATACCTACTGTTACGAACAACCGGGTAAGTCGATCCTTCACTGGCTGAATTTCACCAGGTACACGCTGCATGGACAGAACCTTTTGAAAAATAAGTGTTCAAAAAATGATCAGGTCAGTTTCCAGATCTTGCTTCAAATCTTGTCCCGTACATAGAGAAAAATCACTGCAAGATAGAAGACAGACTATAGTGTGATCGTTCGCACCTTTCCCTTTCGAAACGAAAGTAGTACTACCATGAAGTTTCTTGCCTCCTTCCTTTTCACCCTTGCTTTTATCCCTGTAGCCGGGATGACTCAAGGTTATCCTGTTGTCCAGAGTGAATACCAGAGAGAAAACCAGAGAGAAAACCAGAGAGAAAACCAGAATAAAAATTTAGGTCATCTGCGAAGTATCAGTGAGCAACACATCCTGAATATTGATGAACTACATCGGATGACAACGAATATCCCGTGGCAATGTGGCTCTATTCTTTATATCGATACCTCGCTGGATGAGGAAGGGTACGAGGAGGTACTTCACTCAGCACTGGATAACTATGTGATCATTTTGCTGGATAATACTGCACTGAAGTCCACGAGTTGCATCGACGTTATCAACAAGATGATAAAAATCACCGGAATCAGTGTAGATGCTGACTTCGTGATATTGAACAGAAAAACCAATCCACCCACACTGACTCTGTCCAATTCACCAGCGGATGTGGTTGAACATTTCAAGGAGCTGGCCGATAATTCCTTTTTCGTCGCCCAAAAGCACACTAACTATTTCCCGGGAAAGAGTATTAACATCCGGCTTCGCCGCCAACATATTCCCTGTTATCTCTACGCCTCTACGGATTTTAACAAAAAAATAGATTACTGTGATCGCAATGCCTCCATCGATGTCGTATTCAATGTCTCTATGATACGTTCTGTTAAGGCTCCTGATCCTGGTGGATCTGGTTATACGTCAGATGCTAAATATGTTCGATTCTCTATCTCCGAAGAGAACGGGGGTGGGAGTGGTATCCATCTGCGGGATACATTAATCCAGCAAAACGTCTGGTATCAAAGCAATATCAATCGTCATACCCGCTTCGGCCCTTATGCGGATTCTTACTCATTTTCCATCATGCCTCTGGTCGAAGGCACGGCCCGGCCCCCAGGAAAAATACTGTTCAGCAAGCCCAAAAATGAGAACCCTGAATATAACATGCAGGAGAGCAGTACCCTTATAATTGGTGTTAATGGTTCTGTCGGCGCGCAAGTTGGTGCTAGAGGGCCGACGGCCAGTACATCAGTTGGTGCATCAGTGGGAATCATCAATTCCCGCTCCCTGAGCTGGAATACTCATGAGTACCGCATCAGGAACAGCTCCTCTCTGGATAGGTTTGCCGTCACCTGGGAACGAGATCTGGATAAGTGCAGTGAATTCATCAACAGCAAGTGCCTCTCCACCATGGGCATCGTCTATGGTGGACCGGTGTTCAATGAAAAAAAGTTCAATCCTATCGCTTACGCCAGTTTTGTGCCCAACTTGGACGTGGTCTATGAAGCCCCCCCTGATGCTACCGGCAGAACAACTTACCGGATTAAGGCGGCATTTGTCGCCAAAGCGCGTTTTGGCCGGGTCGGCCCCGACTTTTTCTTTGGCTGGTATCAAGGGGGTGGTAGCAGCATCGTGACTCAGCAGGAAGGCTACAACATTGCAGTCGATTGGGGTCACCCGATGTTTGAGCCTGAAGCCCATGTCAAACTGCGCTCCCTCCGCGCAGATAATCTCTGCCTGAAAAATCGCAATGGTGCTGTTTACGGGACAACCTGCAGTGATGTGGATATCAGTCAGTTATGGGGTTTGGATAGCAAGGAACGTTACAAAAGCCTTGGCAGCCGGGGACAGTGTTTGGGGATGAAACCAGATGGTTCAATCTATGTGGGCACCTGCAATAATAATTTAAGCCAGAAATGGTACTGGGAAGATGACAAGCTGATCTCCCGTTTCAGCCCCACGTTTGAACGCTGGTTACTGACTTTGGATAAGAAGTCCGAGATCAAGATGCTTCCCGAAAGTGAAGCTGCCAACTATTGCCATGTCTGGAGAAATGAATTGACCAATATTTTCTGAGCGAATTGTCTGGAGATTTCATGACTTCCGCCCGAAAAAATCTTATTGATCCAGCCGGCACTCCCTATTATCACTGTATGGCTCTGCGATCAGGATTATCTTTCGGGCAAAAACTACGAACATCGCAGGCAGTGGGTGGCGGATAGTTTCCTCGTTCCCCTGTGGGAACGCATGGCCATCAGCAGGGCACTTTCCTTTCCTACCGTGCACTTCCTACCGTGCACTTCCTACAGAGTGAAGTACTCGGCGATTTCGCGTACGCATTACCACGCAGAGCGTGGGAACGATAAATAAAATAGAAAAATTCTCTATTTTTACCGAGCCGAAAAATATCCTCGACTACAATGGCTAAAGTCCACAGTCTAGATGCGGAGCTGCTTTCGTCAAGCGACCGCCTTCTCTCGCTACTGTGGTACATCATTAGCCATCACATCCTGATTCTAGGAGATTTTTCTATGTATACTCATCGGAGCACGGTCCCTTTCCCCGTTCTTGCCATTTTGTTGTTTACCAGCGCATCATCGTTAGCCAATGTTAAATGTGGCGATACTATCTCGACCCCAACCGTATTAGATCAAGACTTAAACTGCGCGGTAAGCCCTGCGTTATCAATTATGGGTCCTGGCGGCTCATTGAATATGAATAAACATACGGTCAGCTGTCGTACCCAGAGTGATACTGATGAAAACATCGGTATTGTCCTTACCGGCCACGGTGCGCGACTAACCGACGGCATAATTTCAGGCTATTATATTGGTGTCAAAGTCTCAGGCAACGGAAAACATAAGGTTACTCACATGAAAGCTAACAGCAAAGCGCTCATGGATTCAAAAGCGGGCTTTATGGTGATGAGTAACAACAATGAACTCGGCTACAATCTGTCCCTTACTGATGATGCCGAAGATGGTAATAGCAATATTGGCTTTTATATCGAAGGCAGCAATAATCGGTTCCATCACAACAAGGCCACCGACAATGGTCGCAATGGTTTTAATCTCGACAGCAGCAGTAACAACAATCGGCTTTATAGCAATCATGCCAACAATAATGGGAATGATGGTTTCAATATCAACGGCAGCAACTCTAACATGTTCATCCGTAACCATGCTGAAGGTAATGGTGGCGATGGCTTCGATATTGATACGCATAATAGTAAAGGTGGTAATGAAAATAGCTTCTGGTTTAATGTTGCCAACAACAACAAGGATGATGGATTCGATATTAGCGGCGATAGTAATAAGTTTTTATCGAATGTAGCTAATAATAACAAGGATGACGGCTTCGATATTAACAGCGATGGCAATAAATTTCGGTTGAATGTAGCCCATTACAATGATAGTGATGGTTTCGATGTTAATGGCGGCAGCCATAACATATTCACCCACAACCATGCTAAAGGCAATGGCAGTGACGGCTTCGATGTTGATTCTAGCAATGGTAAAGATGGTAATAAAAACAACTTCTTGTTGAATATTGCCGACAATAACAAGGATGACGGATTCGATATTAGCAGCAATGATAATGAGCTTCGGTTGAATGTAGCCAATTACAATGGTGCAGGCACCAGTGAAACCCCTGACAACGGCTTCTTTATCGATGGCGATAGGAATAAGATTGTTTTTAATTCCGCGACCGGCAATCTGAACAATGGCATCCTACTGATCAATGGGAAACACAATAAGATTGAAAATAATCTGATTAAGAAGAACAAGACCAATGGCATTTTTATCATGAAGGATGCCGTTAGCAATGATATCAAACAAAATGTTGCGCTTAATAACCCAGAGGGCGACCTGTTTGATGAGAACGAATGCGGTATGAATACCTGGGAATATAATATCATTAATATGGCAAATAAGGACTGTATCAAATAGGAGCCTGTCCGATAATTGTGACTGAGTATAAAGTTAGCAGAACGAGACAGGTTCTTTGATGAATTCGTGCAAATCAACACTTCGGACACTTACAGGTGACTTAGCAGCTACGGGACTATCGTTGCATGAAAGTATCCGAAGCGTTGCATAAGAATCAATAACTGGAAAATATCGATAATTTCCATCTCATCATCCTAGTAAAATCTGTCGTGGGAACGCACCAAACCTACATGAAAGGGTTGGTCCTGCGAGCAGAGAAACGCCTCTATTGCACTGCATAGACGACGATCGGCAACTGCAGGATAGGGGGGACACAACTGACGGAACCACCCCCCCACCCCGCACGCCACCGTCAACGACAATCAACTCACCTAGACCAATCTCCGGCTGCAGAGCCCCGGCAGAACCCACTCGCTAGCCTGCTATGATCTTGCAATAAAGAGGCGAAAGTGTTTGCACACACCCACCAGCAGTGCTAGACGAAAAACAGTCGATTTTTTTTGTTGAAAACGCTGTTTTAGTGGACTGTTTTCTCTGTAATATCTGCGCTGCATTACAACCTCCCCTATATATCCTTTCTATGTGGATTGTTCGTCATGGATCGCAATACCTTTCGACAGCGGCGTGACTTTATTCTAGAGCTTGGCAAAGCTCTGCATAAATTTGGTACTACTGCCTTCAGGCTGGAAAACCATATGCTCAATATCTGCCACAGCTTTGGGCTGGATGGGCATTTTATTGTTTCTCCAACAATGCTGACAGTAGTGTTGTGGGTTCCCGGCGATGAGAAGAGGCACAACTACCATATTCGAGTAAAGCCAGGAGATCTGGATCTAGGCTCCCTGGCTCGCACAGACAGGCTGGTCGACGATGTTATCAACGACAACTGCTCGATTCCTGAAGCGGTTGAGAAGCTCAACAAAATACTTACCGGCCCATCGACCTATAACGGCTGGATAACACTGTTGGCATTTGGCGTGACCAGTGCCGCCTTTGCCATGCTGATTGGCAGGAACTGGTCAGAAGTTTTGGTGTCATTTATGGCCGGTCTGTCCGTCTATGGTGTGGCCTGTTTGATAGAGCACAGATTCACCAGCACCGAGGCTATGGATCCGCTGGTTGCTCTTACCGCCGCCCTATTCTCCGGTTTTGCCAGTTACTGGTTTCCGGAGATCAACGTCTCTCTGGTAGTACTGTCGGGCATTATCGTCTTTATTCCTGGCCTCTCCATCACCATGGCGCTGAAGGATCTGGCAGCACGACACCTGATATCAGGTACTGGTCGTTTAATGGACAGTTTGCTGTGTCTTTGTAAACTCTACTTCGGTTCAGCGTTGGGTCATGCGCTGGTCAAACTGGTCTGGGTCCAACCACAGACGGCGATTGTCTCCAACATTCCGACCTGGATGGATCTTATTGCCGTACCATTGCTATCACTCTCCCTGATCGTGGTGTTCAAAAACCGCAAGCGGGATATTCCATGGGGATTACTGTGCTGCTATCTGGCTTACGGCGGTACCCTTTTCGGTGCCGGCTATCTGGGTGATGGTCTGGGACCCTTTGTCGGTGCGCTCATTGTCGGCGTTTACAGTAATATCTGGTCCAGAATCACTAATATGTCGTCACTGGTTGTACTACTGCACGGTGTCGTCCTTCTTGTCCCTGGTAGCAAGGCCTATATCGGGCTCGATCAGGCTATGAATGGTGGCGCCTTTCTCGACCTGCCTCAGATCGGCGTACAGACCTTTATGATGTTTATGTCGATTCTGGCCGGGTTGATCTTTGCCAACACCTTCTGTCCGTCTCGAAAGAGGCTGTAGCGGATAGCTCTTATCATTTGTCACCGGTAGGGCTGAAATAGACCCCCGGTGCCAAATATCCGAAATGTATTGCTCATCTGGATACTGTCATTATGGAAATCCAGCCATTATTCCGGCTATTAATTGGTGAGCCTCAAAAGCACTATAGAACGCAATCCTGCTCCGGCTGACCATGTACTCCTGTTTCCATAACGCTATATTTTTCTTTATGATTCCCTTTAATACATTCTGTATTTGTACCTGCATTCAACAACAATAAATCGATCGCTATAAGGAAACCCCATGGCTGAAATCAAGGAAAATGCCTCTCTTTTTAACAGGATTGGTGGCGAAAGAGCCATTCTGCTCGCGGTCAATACCTTTCACGAAAAAGTTTCCAAGGATGCCGATGTCGGTCACTTTTTCACAGATCTCGACTTGGACAAACTTGCCAAAAAACAAGTAGCATTTATGTCCATGGCCTTCGGTGGTCCTGTGAGTGATGATGTTCGTGGGCTGGCGGAGTCTCACGCCGACCTTGATCTGACTGATCATCACTTTGACATTGTCGTCAAGCATCTCAGTGACACCCTTGTTGAGATTGGCGTTGCTCCGGATCTGCATGATGAGGCGATAGCGATTGTTGAATCAACAAGAAATGCGGTATTGGGAAGGGGGTAGTCTTTGCATAATCAGGATTTTGACTACGTACTGGTAGATGGAGAGGGGCTATATACCTATGAACAGTTTCATAGTATGCCCCTACGACAACAAGCAGCGATTATCCTGAACCATACGGCGCATTTCTATCGCCAAGGGGATCCTATCCCCAAGAAAGATGCTCTTGGTAATACCGTCAAGCCAATCGACGACGACTGACTTTTTTGGCAGGGTCGAAACCGTGATAAACCGGTTAAAGCCCGATTTATCACGGCATTTTTTTCAAACCTTCAAACCTTCAAACCTTCAAACCGTCAACGCTTCCCGTCAGGCGTTAGAGGAAGTGAAAGATTGCGGTCAAATTGAAAGTACCGATGTCATCACTGTTAACCTTGTAATTTGTGTAGTTTGCTCCCAGCGCAAAGGGACCAAATAATTCATAATCCGCCCCAACTCCCCACATAAGATCGTAGTCATCCTCATCTTTAAACTTGGAGCCCGTGTCAGCCTTGAGATCCCACCTATGAACACCAGCCTTGGCGTACACTTGTAACGAACCAAAATTGATGCTTGGTTTCACTGCAAGATAGAACGATGAAAGTGATACATCTCCACCCTTCACGGAGAAATCACCGTGGTCGGTGTAACCCGCTTCTACCCCGATAAAGGGTAATATTCCTGTGCCTGCATGGATGCTGTAGGCGGTGTCGTTTTTATTCTCAAAATCAGACTGACCGACCGAGATACCCCCATAAAGCCATGAGTCCGCGAAAGTCCCCGTTGAAGCTCCGGCCAGTGCCAGTACAAATAGAATTTTTTTCATCGTCAAACCTTATTGTGTAACGTTGGTAAAGCCATACCCGATATGACCTTCTTCTCAGTTCCAGCGCAACTACCTTGTAGTGTCTTGCGAAGATGGAGTCTTGCGAAGATGGAGTCTTGCGGAAATGGTGTCTTGCGGAAAGTTTCGGGAAATATCGCATAAATTCAC
>SAMEA5043665__coassemble_88_pt1 | contig 32271 bp, 27 predicted proteins | sample SAMEA5043665__metabat2_low_PE_004 | metagenome-assembled genome bin SAMEA5043665 (sample SAMEA5043665) | Gadus morhua | reverse complement strand
CGTCATTAAGAGCAGCGTCATTAAGAGCAGCGCCATTAAGAGCAGCGTTATTAACAAGCAGCGTCATTAAACGACGAATAAAAGGTATCGCCCACTCCGAAGCAGCGCACCCACAACACCTCACCCAAAAACAGTGTTGGCTGCTTCGATTTACTGAAGGATCAAAGGTTCTGAAGTTATGAAAATTCTTATCATCGGCAACGGCGGACGTGAACACGCACTGGCCTGGAAAGTGCTTCAGTCACCTCTGTCCCCTGCGGTTTATGTCGCCCCCGGCAATGCCGGCACCGCCACAACAAACGGCATCACCAATGTAGCCATCGATGCCACCGACATCGACGGCCTGACCGCCTTCGCCAAAGAGACCGGTATCGATCTCACCATCGTCGGACCGGAAACCCCTTTGGTATTGGGTGTTGTTGATCGTTTTCAGGCGGAAGGTCTGACTATTTTCGGTCCAACCCAGGGGGCCGCCCAGCTGGAAGGCTCCAAGGCGTTCACCAAAGACTTTCTTGCCCGTCACCATATTCCCACCGCCGCCTACGCCAACTTTACCGAAATCAAACCCGCTGTCGCCTATATTCGCGAACAGGGTGCGCCCATCGTTGTAAAAGCCGATGGTCTGGCAGCAGGTAAAGGGGTGATTCTTGCAAGCACCGAAGAGGAAGCCATCACCGCCGTCGAAGATATGCTGGCCGGCAACGCTTTTGGTGATGCCGGACACCGGGTGGTTATTGAGGAGTTTCTTCAGGGTGAAGAGGCCAGCTTTATCGTCATGGTTGACGGTGAACATGTACTTCCTCTCGCCACCAGCCAGGATCACAAAGCCAGAGACAATGGCGATTCTGGCCCCAATACCGGCGGTATGGGGGCCTATTCACCGGCGCCTGTGGTCACCCCTGAAATGCATGGTCGCATTATGGAACAGGTGATCTACCCGACCGTAAAAGGAATGGCGGCAGAAGGGCATCGTTATACTGGCTTCCTCTATGCCGGCATCATGGTCGACGCACAGGGTGTACCCAAAGTATTAGAATATAACTGTCGTTTTGGTGATCCGGAAACTCAGCCCATTATGATGCGGATGAAGTCTGATCTGGTTGAGCTCTGTCTGGCCGGAGTCCAGGGTCAACTGAAAGGGAAAACCTGCGAGTGGGATTCCCGTGCCGCTCTTGGTGTCGTTATGGCGGCCGGAGGCTATCCAGAGTCTTACGACAAAGGTTATGTTATTCGCGGTCTCGAAAATGTTACCAACGCCATAGTATTTCAGGCGGGAACCACTCTGGAAAACGATCAGGTTGTCACCAGCGGCGGCCGCGTTCTTTGTGTTACCGCGCTGGGCGATACCGTTGCAGAGGCTCAGCAACGAGCCTATGAAGGCGTCGATAAAATCAGCTGGAACAACTGCTATTTCCGCACAGATATCGGCCATAGAGCCATCACCCGCGAACAGAACCGTTAACAACCGTTGAGGCTTTATCCTGAACTGCCGTCATCCCCGCCTGCGCGGGGATGACGATGGTTAACGCGCCGACAACTCATGCACCGCATCAACAAAAGCCGCTGCATGTTCAGGATTGGCAAACTGGTGAATACCATGACCCAGATTGAACACATGCCCTGTTCCCGGACCATAGTCGTCCAGAATACGCTTGACCTCTGCACGAATACGTTTAGGCGATGAATAGAGTACGCACGGATCCATATTGCCCTGCAGAGCGACCTTGCTACCCACACGGGCACGGGCCTCACCGATATGAGTGGTCCAGTCCAGACCAAGAGCATCCGCACCGGTATCCGCCATAACCTCAAGCCACTGTCCACCGTTCTTGGTAAACAGAATGACAGGTACACGACGACCATCGTGTTCTCGGATCAATCCTTCAACAATGCGCTGCATATAAGAGAGGGAAAACTCCCGGTACTCCCGATGGCCGAGCACACCGCCCCAGGTATCGAAAATCTGTACCGCCTGAGCACCCGCAATAATCTGGGCATTGAGATAGTCCGTCACACAGAGCGCCAGACGATCCAGTAACTTATGCAACACCTGTGGCTGGCTGTACATCATCGCCTTGATATGGCGAAAATCTTTGCTGCTGCCGCCCTCCACCATATAGGTGGCCAGCGTCCACGGACTGCCCGAGAAGCCGATCAGAGGAACACGGCCGTTTAATTCCCGGCGGATCACCCGTACAGCGTTCATCACATAATCCAGTTCGCCATTCATGGTGGGTTGGATGAGCCCATCAACATCCTGCTCCGTACGTACAGTTTTTCGGAACCGGGGACCTTCACCGCTCTCAAAATAGAGACCAAGCCCCATAGCGTCGGGAATGGTCAGGATATCCGAAAACAGAATGGCCGCATCCAGGGGAAAACGCTCAAGGGGTTGCAGGGTCACGGCACAGGCCAGATCCGCATTTTTGCACAGGCTGAGGAAGTCTCCGGCCTCCGCACGGGTCGCTTTGTACTCCGGCAGATAACGGCCCGCCTGTCGCATCATCCAAACCGGCGTATACTCTACACTCTCCTTCATCAGCGCTCGGAGAAACGTATCATTTCTGAGATCGGTCACGGTAAACTCCTTTATACGTTCTATCTATGCGGTATACGTGGCGTACTGTATATAAACACGGACTTCACTTATACCAAAAACCCGGCAGCTCCCAATATAGCGATTCTCTCACCGATGAAACGATTTCAGCTTATTTTTTGTTGACGGAAATCAAAGCAGTAACTTAGCGGGTGGTATTAAATCTAACCATTGTAAAGATTCTGTCTACAGATCATCCAGACAGTCCTTTATTGCTACATTGCGATATGTCGCCCGTTTTTTCTCTCCCTGACCATTGAATTATTTACGGATAGTCTGATGCTCTACTTTGTTACGGGAGATCAACTGAAATCCTGCTCAGTTTTGACCTCTATAATCCGAGGTCAAACGGCAACCCAGACAGATAGATTGGAACCATGGAAAAAGTTATTGAAACGACAGAGGCTCCAGCCGCTATCGGACCTTACTCTCAGGCTATTCAGTTCAACGGCATGATTATCACTTCCGGACAACTGCCCATTAATCCGGAGACCGGCGACATGCCGGAAGCGATCAAGGATCAAACCCGTCAGTGCCTCGAGAACGTTAAGGCCATCCTGGAAGCCGCCGGTTCCTGCATGACCAAGGTTCGCAAAACCATGGTATTCGTGAAAGACATGAATGACTTCACCGATATCAACGAAGTCTACAAGCAGTACTTCACCCTGCCTTTCCCGGCCCGCAGCTGCGTAGAAGTCGCTCGCCTGCCTAAAGATGCCAAAGTTGAGATTGAGGTTATCGCAACCTGCTGATCCGAATATAAAGATAAAAAAGGAGAGCCAGTGCTCTCCTTTTTTATTGTCTGTCTCAGACGTCCAGGTAGTCCAGAATCCCTTCAGCCGCCTTGCGCCCCTCCCAGATAGCCGTGACCACCAGATCAGAACCACGCACCATATCGCCACCAGCAAAGATCTTCGGATTGGCCGTCTGGAACGGATACTCAGCCTGTTCCGGTGCCAGCACCCGGCCCCCCTCATCCGTTGCAATCCCCTGCTCCTCAAACCAGCTGGCAGGGCTTGGGCGGAAACCAAAGGCGATCAACACCCTATCCGCAGCCACTATCTCTTCGCTGCCCTCAACCGGTTCAGGGCGACAGCGACCATGCTCATCAGGCTCACCCATCCGCGTGGTGACAAATTTGACGCCCTCCACCTTGCCATCGCCAACAATTTCAACGGGCTGACGATTGAAGAGGAAAGCGACCCCCTCATCTCTGGCATTGTTCACCTCTTTGCGGGAGCCGGGCATATTGGCCTCGTCACGGCGATAGGCGCAGGTCACTGACCGGGCGCCCTGACGAATCGCGGTACGATTGCAATCCATCGCAGTATCACCACCACCGAGAACCACGACTTTCTGGTCCCTGGTATCAATAAACTCTTCCCGACAGCTCTCAAAACCGAGACAGCGGTTTACATTGGCAATCAGAAACGGCAGCGCATCAGAGACCCCAGGCAGCTCTTCGCCGGGAAAGCCCCCTTTCATGCTGGTATAGGTGCCCATCCCCATAAATACCGCATCATGTTCCGCCAGCAGCTGATCGATGGCCATATCCCTGCCTACCTCGGTATTAAGACAAAACTCAATACCCATCGAGGTAAAGATCTCCCGACGACGGGACATCACACTTTTTTCCAGCTTGAACTCGGGAATACCAAAGGTGAGCAGACCACCAATCTCCGGATTACGATCAAACACCACCGGTCTGACCCCGTTACGCACCAGCACATCGGCACAGGCCAGCCCGGCAGGTCCGGCGCCGATCACTGCCACCTTCTTGCTGGTCCAGACCACATTCGAAACATCGGGTCGCCAACCCATGGCCAAAGCGGTATCGGTGATATATTTTTCGGTCGCCCCAATAGTGACCGCCCCAAAACCATCATTCAGGGTACAAGCCCCCTCACAGAGACGATCCTGCGGACAGACCCGACCACAAACCTCCGGCAGCGAGTTGGTCTGATGGCTGAGCTCTGCGGCTTCAAACAGTCGTCCCTCGCTGACCAGCTTCAACCAGTTGGGAATGTAGTTATGAACCGGGCACTTCCACTCGCAATACGGGTTACCACAATCCAGACAGCGGTGGCTCTGGGATTTCACCTCACGCTCGGAAAACGGCCTGTCAATTTCGGCGAACTCGCGTTTTCGGGTTGCGATCGCTTTTTTGACGGGCTCCCTGCGTCCCACCTCTACAAACTGAAACTTGTTATTGAGTCTTTCTGCCATATTCATCTCCTTTACTTCTTCGACCCGCATCCATCACTCAGGCCGTCCCCTGGTGCTGGCCAGAAGATTGTCAAGACTTGCTGCTTTTGGTTTTACCAGCCAGAACAGACCCGCATAATCCTCGAAATCGTTCAGAATCTTCGCGCCCCAGGCACTGCCGGTCTCCTGCACATACTCTTCGATAATTCTGTACAGATAAGTGCGCTGACCCTCCATAACTTCAGAATCTATACGCAGGATATCCACCAGCTCATGGTTGTAGCGATCGACAAAATTACGATCCAGATCCAGCACATACGCGAAGCCGCCGGTCATGCCCGCACCAAAGTTGCTACCGACAGAACCCAGCACCGTAACATGGCCGCCGGTCATATACTCACAACAGTGATCACCGGTCCCTTCAACCACCACCCGCGCCCCGGAGTTACGCACCGCCAGCCGTTCACCGGCACACCCGGCGGCAAACAGTTTGCCGCCGGTCGCGCCATAGAGACAGGTGTTGCCGATAATAGTGGTCTCCTCACTGGCGAAAACGCTGCCTTTCGGCGGACGAATCACCAGCTTGCCGCCGGTCATGCCTTTGCCGACATAGTCGTTGGCATCGCCGTCCAGAATCATGTGCAGACCTCCCGCATTCCAGACCCCGAAGCTCTGCCCGGCACTGCCTTTCAGATGCACCGTCACCGGCGTGTCAGCCATGCCCTGATTGCCATAACGTCGGGCAATTTCACCCGAGAGACGGGCGCCGATGGAGCGATCACAATTGCCAATGGTGTATTCAAACTCACCACCAGACTGCGCTTCGATAGCGGGCAGCATATCGGCCACCATCTGTCTGGCCATCGCGCCTTCATCCAGCGGTGGGTTGCAATCGACCTGACAGGTAAGCGGCTTATCCGCCGGAATGGCGCTGTTGCTCAAGATCGGAGAGAGATCCAGATTAGCCTGCCGGGGTGTCAGACCTTGTTTGGCACTCAGCAGCTCGGTGTGCCCGATCAGCTCCCCGAGACTTCTATAGCCCATATGCGCCAACCACTCCCGCACCTCTTCCGCCAGCATGGTGAAGAAGTTAACCACCCTCTCCACGGTGCCAATAAAGTGCTCATCACGCAGGTATTGGTTCTGGGTAGCGACACCTGTCGCACAATTGTTGAGATGACAGATACGCAGATACTTACAACCCAGAGCCACCATCGGCGTCGTGCCAAAACCGAAACTTTCGGCACCCAGCAGCGCCGCCTTGATCACATCCAGCCCGGTCTTGAGGCCACCATCGGTCTGCAAGCGTACTTTGCCACGCAGGTCGTTGGCTCGCAGCGCCTGCTGGGCTTCGGCAAGCCCCAGCTCCCACGGCGAACCGGCGTAGCGAATAGACGTCAATGGACTAGCCGCCGTGCCGCCATCATAGCCAGAGATCGTGATCAGATCGGCATAGGCTTTGGCAACCCCCGCCGCAATAGTGCCAACACCGGGCTCCGACACCAGCTTGACCGATACCAGCGCGCGGGGATTGATCTGTTTCAGATCGAAGATCAGCTGAGCCAGATCTTCAATGGAGTAAATATCATGGTGCGGTGGCGGAGAGATCAGCGTCACGCCCGGCACCGAGTAGCGCAGACGGGCGATCAGATCATTGACCTTGCCGCCGGGCAGTTGCCCCCCCTCGCCCGGCTTCGCCCCCTGGGCGATCTTGATCTGCAACACTTCGGCATTGACCAGATAGTGGGGAGTGACCCCAAAACGACCGGAGGCGATCTGTTTGATTTTGGAGATTTTGTCTGTGCCGAAACGGGCCGGGTCTTCGCCCCCTTCTCCGGAGTTGGAGCGACCACCAAGACGGTTCATGGCCTGAGCCAATGCCTCGTGAGCCTCGGGAGAGAGAGCCCCCAGACTCATGGCGGCCGAATCAAAACGCTTTACTATTTCCGAGACCGGCTCCACCTGCTCCCGCGGAATAGGTGCACGGTCACTGGCCAGCGCCAACAGATCACGCAGTACCGCTACCGGACGTTCGTTGACCAGCGTCGCATAGTCTCGCCAAAGGCTGTAATCACCGGTTTTTACCGCCTGCTGAAGGGTGTGCACCACATCGGGATTAAAGGCGTGATACTCAGAGCCATGGATAAACTTGATATGACCGCCAGGCTCAATAGGTTGACGCGCCTTGATACTCGCCTTGGCCAGCAGCAGCTGATCCTGGTGGAAGTCTTCAAAACGGGCCCCTTCAATGCGGCTTCTAACCCCTCGAAAACAGAGATCAACAACCTCACTGGCCATACCGACCGCCTCAAACAGTTGAGCGCCACGGTAGGAGGTGACTGCTGAAATGCCCATCTTGGACATAATCTTCAGCAGCCCTTTATTGATCCCCTTGCGGTAGGCTCTGAATCCCGCCAGGGTATCGAAGATCACCGCACGGCTCTCAATCATCTCCCGAATCACCTCATAGGTGAGCCACGGATAGACCGCCGTAGCGCCAAAGCCGATCAGTACGGCAAAGTGATGGGAGTCCCGGGCGGTCGCTGTTTCCACCAGCAGATTGGCATCGGCACGCAGACCTTTGCCAATCAGCCGGTGGTGAATCGCGCCGGTGGCAAAAGTGGCATGAATCACCGGCAGGCCGGGTTTCTGATTCCGGTCGGTGATATGGAGCAGAACCTTGCCATCCTGAACGGCCTGTTCCGCCTTGTCACAGAGGGCAATAATCGCAGCTTCCAGACCGAGCGACGGCTCATAGCCGAGGTCAAGACGAGCCGCCGCGAGGTCACTATGCCGGTGTTCACCCTTGATCAGGTTCAGGAATTTCGTGGTGGAGAGAACCGGTGACTTCAGAACAACCCGCCGGGCGTGCTCCCGCGTCTCCTCAAACAGATTGCGCTCGCGCCCCATGCAGGTCTCGAGCGACATCACCACCGCCTCCCGCAGCGGATCAATCGGGGGATTGGTGACCTGGGCAAATAACTGACGAAAGTAGTCGTAAACGGGGCGTACTCGCTGGGAGAGAACAGCCGTCGGCGTATCATCCCCCATGGAGCCAACCGGTTCCTGGGCTTTCTCCACCAGCGGACGAAGCACCTGCTCTCGCTCTTCAGAAGTCACCTGAAAACGCTTCTGTTCACGGAGCAGGATGCCGGGCGCAAGAGCCTCTACACGATGTTCCTGCTCGATAAAGCGGGACTGAATCCGGCAGGCGTGTTGCTTCAGCCACTGTTTGTAAGGCTGGCGATTCTTGAGCTTCTGGTCGATATCGTGAGCCTGCAGGAATTCGCCGGTCTCGGTATCAATGGCCACCACCTGACCTGGCCCTACCCGCCCCTTGGCGAGCACATCTTCCGGCTTGTAGTTATAGACACCTATTTCGGATGCTATTGTCAGATAGCCATCCTTGGTCTTCACCCAGCGCGAAGGGCGTAAACCGTTGCGATCCAGAGCGCAGACCGCATAGCGTCCATCGGAAATTACCAGACCAGCCGGGCCATCCCAGGGCTCCATATGCATGGAGTTGTACTCATGGAAAGCGCGAAGTTTGGGATCCATGGTATCAATATTCTGCCACGCCGGTGGCACCAGCATGCGGATAGCCCGGTAGAGATCAATGCCACCGGTCACCATAATCTCCAGCATATTATCGAGTGCCGAGGAGTCCGATCCGCTCGCATTCACCAGCGGACGAATCTCATGGAGATTGGGCAGCCGTTCAGAGCGGAATTTACCGGCCCGGGCTTCGGCCCAATTGCGGTTGCCGGTGATGGTGTTGATCTCACCGTTATGGGCCAGCATGCGGAACGGTTGTGCCAGCGGCCAGCGCGGCATGGTGTTAGTGGAGAAACGCTGGTGAAATACACAGATGGCCGTTTCAAAGCGCTGGTCGCCAAGATCCGGATAAAAACGAACCAGATCCGCAGGCATCATCAGCCCTTTGTAGGTGATGATCTTGCTGGACAGGGAGCAGATGTAAAAATCCCGATCATGGCTCAACTGCTGACTGACCTTGCGATGCACCATAAACAGGCTGGCTTCCAGCTGCTGACTCTGATCAATCTCAATGGGGGCGACAAAAACCTGCTCAATCTGAGGCAGCTGTTCAAGGGCGATAATGCCAAGGCAGTCGATTTGAATGGGGACTTTGCGCCAGCACACCACCTTTAAACCCTGAACCGTCAACTCCTGCTCAATCGCTGTCCGTGCCTGACGGGCAAGATCTCTGTCCTGACTAAGAAAGACCATACCAACAGCGTAGAGCGGCGGGAGTTGAACATGAAAATCGGTGTGGATAATGGTTCTAAAAAAAGCATCCGGCAGCTGAACCAGCACACCACAGCCATCACCGGTACGCCCATCGGCAGCGACACCGCCCCGGTGGGTCATGCAGGTCAGGGCTTCAATGGCCTTGCCAAGCAGGTCATGACTCTTGTTGCCTTCGGTATGGGCAATGAGTCCAAAACCGCAGTTGTCACGGAACTCTTCAGGGTGATACAAACCTGAACTCATAGACAATCTCTCAACAGCCTTTTGATAATCGTTATTTGGCGTTATGAGGTCTTCCTGACCGGAACGGGGGGCTTCCATTGCGAACGGACACCATCCACAGAGACTGCAGATGGCAGATCATTCTACACAGGAGGGTTCGGGTTAACAAACGACAGTCCGTTGAGGCAACGGTGCCAGCTGATCTTACGCTACAGCTCTCGGGGGCACAGTACTGTGGTGAACGACGGCAGTGAACGACGGCGGTGAACGACTTTGAACGGGGCGACTGGGCAGGTGGTTATGAACAAGCCACAGTTCGCCCATTTTGGTACGGGCTTTTCAGGTTAAAGCAACCGAACAACACTGATATCCGGATCACGAGCCTGACCCGCTTCGTCCATCCTGCTCAGATAGTCGTTCCAGTTCTCTTCCTGCTTCTCACCCAGCTCCCGCAGGTACTCCCAGGTGTAAATGCCGGAGTCGTGGCCATCATCAAATACCAGTTTGATCGCGTAATTGCCGACCGCCTCAATGGCTTTGATGGCCACATTAATCTTGCCCACTTGCAGCACATCCTGACCTTCCCCATGGCCTTGTACCTCTGCGGAGGGGCTGAACACCCGCAAATATTCACAACTCAGCTGCCAGGATTTGCCATCAGCATAAGCCAGCTCAAGCCGTTTTGACTTTTTGCGGAGATTTATCGTTTGTGGAACGTAACGGGACATGAACAATCAAGCTCCTGAAAAGCGAAAGCCCCCAGCATGCAAGCATGGTGGGGACCCTGTAAAACCGAAAATAAAACGTTTAAAGAATATAACGGCTCAGGTCTTCGTCCTGTACCAGATCACCAAGGGACTTCGTCACGTAGTCGGCATCGATAAGGACAGACTCACCAGCCGCTGCCATATCCTCAGCAGAGAAGGAGACCTCTTCCAGCAGACGCTCCATCACCGTGTGCAGACGGCGGGCACCAATATTCTCGGTACGCTCATTCACCTGCCAGGCTACTTCTGCAATCTTGGTCAGACCATCTTTGGTAAACGCAATATCCAGACCTTCCGTCTTCAGCAAGGCTTTGTACTGCTCGGTCAGAGCGGCGTTTGGCTCAACCAGAATACGCTCGAAATCCTGAACGCTCAGCGCCTTCAGTTCAACACGAATCGGCAGACGACCCTGCAGTTCCGGAATCAGATCAGAAGGCTTGGCCAGATGGAAAGCACCGGAAGCGATAAACAGGATGTGATCGGTCTTGATCATGCCGTATTTGGTGTTCACCGTGCAGCCTTCGATCAGGGGCAGCAGGTCACGCTGCACGCCTTCGCGGGAGACGTCGGCATTGGAGCCGCCCGCACGCTTGGCCACCTTATCGATCTCGTCCAGGAAGACGATGCCGTTCTGCTCAACAGCCTGAATCGCTTTCATCTTCAGCTCTTCTTCATTGACCAGCTTGCCGGCTTCTTCGTCCTGCACCAGCTTGAGCGCATCCTTCACCATCAGCTTGCGGGACTGGGTGCGCCCCGTGCTCATGTTGGAGAACATGCTCTGCAGCTGGTTGGTCATATCTTCCATGCCGGGGGGTGCCATGATCTCAACACCCATCTTGGCTTCCTGCAGGTCAATCTCGATCTCTTTATCATCGAGCAGGCCTTCGCGCAGTTTTTTGCGGAATGCCTGACGGGCGCCGCCGTCTTCACGGGGAGCGCTGTCTTCGGAGAAACTGCGGGCCGGTGGCAGCAAAGCATCGAGAATACGGTCTTCAGCAGCATCCAGAGCGCGATGTTTAACCGTCACCATCTCCTGCTCATGCATCATCTTGATGGCGGCGTCAATCAGATCGCGGACGATGGATTCCACATCACGGCCAACATAACCTACTTCGGTGAACTTGGTGGCTTCGACCTTCATAAACGGCGCATTGGCCAGACGGGCCAGACGACGGGCAATTTCCGTTTTACCGACACCGGTCGGGCCGATCATCAGGATATTTTTCGGGCTGATCTCATTACGCAGGCTGACATCAACCTGCATACGACGCCAGCGGTTACGCAGGGCAATTGCCACCGCACGCTTAGCTTCGTCCTGACCGATGATATGTTTGTCCAGTTCCTGGACGATTTCGCGGGGCGTCATATTAGCCATAGTGATACTTTCTCGTAGAGGACTGCAGCTCACAGACTGTCAGCAATTACTCGCTGTCCAGCTCTTCAATCGTGTGGGAATGGTTGGTGTAAACACAGATGTCGCCTGCAACATTCAGGCTCTTGACCACCACATCCAGAGCTGACAGGTCTGTGTTTTCCATCAGGGCAATAGCAGCAGAACGGGCATAGTTGCTGCCGGAACCGATCGCCAGAATGCCATCGGCTGTCTCCATAACATCACCGTTGCCGGTAATGATCAGGGAGGCTTTGGCATCCGCTACGATCAGCATCGCTTCCAGACGCTGCAGCATTCGGTCAGTCCGCCACTCCTTGGCCAACTCAACAGCAGAACGAACCAGTTGCCCCTGATGCTTCTCCAGCTGGGCTTCAAAGCGTTCAAACAGGGTGAAGGCGTCAGCAGTACCGCCGGCGAAACCCGCCAGTACCTTGCCATTATAAAGGCGACGCACCTTATGGGCGTTACCCTTAATAACCGTGTCTCCCAGTGAGACCTGACCATCACCGCCCACTATAACCTTGCCATTCCGGCGCACGGAAAGAATGGTTGTTCCTCTGTACTGTTCCAAGGAAAGCTCCTGACAAAAATGAGTCTGGGGCTGATATGGGGGAAAGTGTCAGATTTTTCAAGTGCATGTAAAAAAATTTAAGAAGCTCCAGACTTGTGAGTGACGGGGGGCATGTGGGGAATCCATTAAGAGCCTGACTGAAAAACCCATTCTGAAAATCATATTTACATCGTTCAACGTTCAATCCGAAATTGAGTCGATCGATATAGAAGTACAAAACAACAGAAGCACAGCACAATCTAGTGCAGATATTTTTGCAGTTCCGGCCATACATTTTCCAGCAAAAGTGGCTGAGCTTTTGCTGCCGGATGAATACCATCCGGCTGATTCAGTTTCGACACACCCGCTACACCATCAAGAAAAAACGGCAGCACCGGCACGTTAAACTCCTTGCCAAGATCGTAGTAGATTTTGTTGAATCCCTTTGTATAGTGCGGACCGTAATTAGGCGGTATCTGCATTTCAAAAAATACGACCGGTATTTTCTGTTCCTGAAGCAGAGTCAGCATCTGTTTAAAGTTATTGCGCATTGATTTCAGGGGTGTGCCGCGCAAGCCATCATTGGCGCCCAGCTCCAGCAGAACCAGATCAGGCTTGTACCTCTTTAGTGCCGCCGGCAGACGAGCAAGGCCGCCTGATGAAGTCTCCCCACTAATACTGAGATTTGTTACTTGCCACCGGGAATGTCTCTCCTGTAGCTTGCTTTCAAGCAGAGTGACCCAGCCCTTGTCGATTTCCAGACCATAGGCGGCGCTGAGGCTGTCACCAAACACCATCAGTCTCTTATTCTCTGTTGCGGATCGACTGACAGAGCTAACCAGTAAAAGCAAAGTAAAAACGAGCAGGAGTACTGCACGGTTGCGTATGATGAATTCCAAAACGTCCTCTCAGAGTTCTAATATGAGTAACAATACCAACGACACCATCCCGGCTGCAGTGGCAGCACAGGATTTGATGAAAAAAGTCGTTGCCCGCAGCGGCGAGCTTACTATCTTGTCTGGCCTTGATTTACAGATCAAGCAGGGAGAATCCGCAGCGATTGTCGGCACATCCGGTTCTGGTAAATCGACACTGCTCGGATTACTGGCAGGGCTTGATCAGCCAACATCCGGCCAAATCCATCTGGTTGGCCAGCGTATTGACGAATTAGACGAAGATGATCGTGCAAAACTGCGCGGCCAGCATGTGGGCTTTGTTTTTCAATCTTTCCAATTACTCGCCAACCTCACGGCTCTGGAAAATGCCATGTTGCCCCTTGAGCTGGCAGGCCGTAAAGATGCGTGCGAACGGGCCAAAGAGCTTCTTGAAAGAGTGGGACTGGGCGAGCGTCTTGATCACTATCCGAAACAGCTTTCCGGAGGTGAACAACAGCGGGTTGCTATTGCCAGGGCTTTTGCCAGTGAGCCGCAGATTTTGTTTGCCGATGAGCCAACCGGAAGTCTCGATGAGGAGACCGGTGAAAAAATTATCGAGCTTCTGTTTCAGGTCAACAGGGAAAACGACACAACACTCGTATTAGTGACCCACGACATGGCACTGGCCAGACGTTGTGACCGTGTACTCCGTCTCCATAATGGTCTGCTGAAAAATATCACTGACAGTGATCGGGAGCATGCTCCATGAGACCGACATCATCATTCAAGGATTTCTCCTTGTCCTGGCGCTTTGTGATCCGGGACTGGCGTGCCGGTGAACTCTGGTTACTGGTGCTTTCACTACTGATGGCAGTGTCTATCAGCACCGCTGTTGCCCTGTTCAGCGACCGTCTGCAGTTGGCACTTGGACGACAGGTGGCGGAGGTTATTGGTGCTGATATGGTGATCAGCAGTCCACGTTTACTCTCGGAACAGGTTTCCCGTGAAATCCGCTCCAGCAAACTGGAACAATCCACTGTAGTGGAATTTCCTTCTGTGGTTCTTGCCGGTGAGGAGATGCAACTCGTCTCTGCCAAGGCGGTTGAGAGTCACTATCCCCTGCGCGGTTATATTCGCACCGCCCCCGGGCCATTTGCCGATGACACCCCCACAGAAGATGTACCTGCCCCCGGAGAGGCGTGGCTGGAACCGCGACTGTTTCCCCTGCTCGGTGTCGAGGTGGGCGATACCGTCACCCTCGGAGCCAAAGAGCTGACCATTACCCGGGCAATCACTCTGGAGACTGACCGTGGCGGAGATTTCTATAGTTTCTCCCCCCGACTGATGTTCAACATGATTGATATACAGGCGACAGAGGTCATCCAGCCTGGCAGCCGGGTCAGCTGGAAGACATTACTGGCTGGTGAACGCAGACAGCTCAAACAGCTCGAAACAGCACTCGAAGGAAAACTGGATGCCGGTGAGCAGTTGATTCATTCTGACGACGGACGTCGTGATCTGCGCAATTCAGTGGTGCGGTTGCGGCAATTTCTGGGATTGGCCAGTATGGCTGCTATTATTCTGGCCGGTATCGCCATCGCTATGGCTACCCGCCGTTTTGCAGAACGACGCTTTGATAACGCCGCTATCATGCGCTGTTTAGGTGGTAGTCGTCGTCAGGTGCTGAATCTGTTGGTCGGCGAGCTGGTGTTGTTGGCAATCGTGGTGGCTATCCCCGGTGTGGCCGCGGGCTGGTTACTGCAAGCGGGATTGGTTGGTTTATTAAAAGGCATTCTGCCGGCCTGGCTGCCACAGCCCGGTTTGCTGCCACTGTTTGTCGGAGGGGCAACGGGTATCGTGACCCTGTTGGGGTTTGGTCTGGCACCCCTGCTTCGCCTTCAGCATGTCTCGCCTCTGCGGGTGTTGCGTCGAGAGCTTGTCCCTGCACCCGCCTCTTCCTGGCTGGTTTATGGATTATCACTGTCGTCCATAGCGCTCTTGCTCTGGTACTACACCGGTGAACTGTTAATGACCGCCGGTCTCGTTCTTGCGGGTGCGGGAATCCTCGCCGTTGTATCACTGATTTTGAAGGTCTTATTGCAACGGTTGTATCACACTGGCAGTGGCCGCCCCATGCCTCTCTACTGGCGCCTCGGACTCCAGCGCATTGCCCGGGAAAGCGGCCACTCCACGGCCCAGCTTCTGGCCTTCTCACTGACCTTTATGGCTATGGCCATCGTTCTGGTGCTACGGACCGATCTTCTGGATCAGTGGCAAAAAAACCTGCCTGAAAAAACACCCAACTACTTTGCCATGAATATCCAACCCGGTGAGGTCAGCGACTATCGTCAGTTCATGGTGGATCATGACATTGATGCCAAGGGGCTATTCCCGATTGTCCGTGGTCGTCTGACCCAGATTAACGGTGCTGACGTGCGTGAGGCGGTTTCCAAGGAGCAGCGTGGTCACAACTCGTTAAACCGGGAGCTGAACCTGACCTGGTCAGAGACGCTGCCAGAAACCAACACCATCATTGATGGCCAATGGTGGCAAAGGGGTCAGAACGATGTGGTATCTGTCGAAAAGGAGATGGCAGAACGCCTCGGCATAGACATTGGTGATCAGCTGACTTTTATGATCTCTGGTCGTGAACTCAGTGCCTCCGTTGCCAGTATTCGTACCGTACAGTGGGAATCTTTCCAGCCAAACTTCTATATGATTTTTCCGGCGGGTTTGCTGGAAGAATATCCAGTCTCCTGGCTCAACAGTTTCTATTTGAGCGATGAAAACAAGGTGCAGCTCAACGAGCTGATTACTCACCTCCCCACTCTGACTTTGCTGGATCTTGATGCCGTCATTGCACAAGTGCGCAAGATGCTTGAGCAGTCGGTAATCGCGGTAGAAGCCATGCTCGGAGCTCTGCTTCTGGCAGGGCTACTGGTGATGGCCTCGGTGATTGAATCCAGTATCGATCTACGTCTGAAGGAAGGCGCTCTGATTCGCTCTCTGGGCGGCACCCGTCGTCAACTGATCATTATGCAGGCTGGAGAGTTTGTGCTGTTTGGTTTTGTTTCAGGATTGATAGCTGCTGCGGGAACAGAGCTTTGCATCTACTGGATGAATACCAAGGTGTTCGAATTACCCTGGCAGCCCTTATGGTGGCTATGGGCTACTTTGCCACCGGCAGGGGCTTTGGTTATCGGCATCTCCGGATGGTTGGGAGTGCAAAAAGTTATACGTCAATCACCATCTGTTATTTTAAATGATCTATAAATTGCCTTGACTGATTCAGGTTAGTAAGACGGCCCCGTTCGGATAGCAATATCCGAGTAAAAAAATAACGGGGCTTTTGCCCTTCTATTGATTTATATCAGATATCAGTCGTTTATATTTACCCTGTATACAAAAGCAGATTGAGACCCTTGTATTTATACGTATATTAAGCGCAAGTTTATTTCCTGGTAAAAATAATAATGAAGAATAAGATTGCTGATGCATTCAAATTAATAGATAAACCGACATTTTTTGGTGCCGTTTTTCTACTACTGGGAACGGTTATTCCACTGGTTATATGGCCTGAACAGGGTGCTTACTGGGTTGCCAGCGCCAAAAAAGTCATGACCGATCAGTTTGGTTTTCTCTATCTGGCTCTCGGTATAGCCGCCGTGTTCTTTATGATTTACGTCGTTTTCAGTGATATTGGCCAGATCAAGCTGGGTGACCCGGATGAAGAGCCTGAATACAGCACCGCCTCCTGGGCTGCCATGCTGTTCTGCGGTGGCATCGGCGCCAGTATTCTCTACTGGGGCGTTATCGAATGGGCCTACTACTATCAGGCTCCTCCTTTTCAACTGGAACCGGGCAGTGAAGAAGCTGTGCGCTGGGCTGCCACCTACGGCCTGTTCCACTGGGGGCCAATCGCCTGGTGCATCTATTTGATACCAGCGCTGCCCATTTCTTACTTTTTTTATGTCCGCAAACAACCCGTTCTGAAAATATCCAGTGCCCTGATGCCGGTCATTGGTGAGAAAAACAGCCAGGGCTGGCTCGGCAAAATTATCGACATTCTGTTTATCTTCGGTCTTCTGGGTGGTGGTGCAACAACCCTTGGTCTGGCTGCACCGCTGATTAACGAAGGCGTGAATATCCTCTTCGGCATACCCAAAACGACAGGAACCCAGATAGCTGTATTGATGGTTTGTACGTCGTTGTTCGCTTATTCAGCTTATGCCGGTATGGATAAGGGCATCAAAATGCTCAGTAATATTAATTTCTGGGGGGCTATAGGACTGCTGGCATTTGTTCTGATCGCAGGACCAACCGTTTTTATGCTGGAGACCGGACTGGACTCTCTTGGTCGTATGATTACCAACTTCTTTCATATGGCGACCTGGGCTGAACCTTTTGGTGGTTATGGCAGTTTTGAAAACACTCACTTCCCCCAGGACTGGACCATCTTCTATTGGGCATGGTGGCTGGTATTCGCGCCAAGCATGGGTCTGTTTGTTGCCCGTATCTCCCGTGGTCGTACTATTAAGCAGATGGTGAGTGGTGCCATATTCTTCGGTTCTATGGGCTGTTTCCTGTTCTTCATAATACTGGGTAACTACGGCTTATCCCTGCAGCTTTCTGGTGCTCTTGATGTTGTCGGAATACTGCAGAACGAGGGCGCAACCAAGGCTATTTTCTCGATTCTTGAACAGCTGCCGTTCAGCACATTTGTTATCGCTCTCTTTACCGCCCTGTGCGTTATCTTCACCGCTACAACCTTTGACTCAATCTCCTTTATTCTGGCCTCCGTGGTTCAGAATAATGTGTCCGAGGACCCAATGCGCTGGAACCGCCTGTTCTGGGCGTTTGCACTCTCCTTCATGCCGGCGGTGCTACTGTTTATGGGCGGCCTCGCTACCCTGCAAACAGCGGCCATTGTTGGCGGTCTTCCCCTGCTGGTTATCGCTGTTATGTTGATGATCTCTGCCGTACGAGCGACGTCGCTTGATCTGATGCATCAACAGGATTACATCGATCCAGTGATCAATATCGAAGAGCTTCCGGATGTCGATCCATGGTCCCGTGAAGGTATGGCCCTGGCGACATTTGAACAGCTTAAAGATGAAGCCATGATCGCCGCCAAGGTTGAGAAAAAGGCGCTGGCCAGAGTCTGGAAGCTTCAGCGCAAGATTCGCAAAGAGGCACTTTCACGGGGAAATTCTGGTCTTGAGCTAGGCGATGCCCCTCAGCATATGGTGGACCAGCTGCGTCTATTGATGGATCAGGCATCAACCGCGAAGGAGAAGAAACTGCAAGCCTCAGAAGCCGCGCAGAATGCTCGCATCGTGTTTAATGAACGGATTCGGGAAAAAGAAGAGAAGATGGACATCGCTGTTGAACCTGCAATAGCCTGATTGTTCAAACCAACTCAGTAAGCGGATACAGAACGGGCAGCCTTGAGCTGCCCGTTTTGCATTCCGTCAATTATACAGCTGCAAAAGTGGCATTGGTCACAACCGCAGGGGCCGCTTCCAGCGCTTCACCTTTGGCAACCATAGCGCCAATAACTTTAGACAAACCAAGGGTCACCACAGCCATCACCACCGCCATAATCGCAAGGTTATAGAAGAAACCGGCATAAACCGTTTCAACCACTTCCGGAGTCAGTACGATACCCTTTGGCAAGGCGATTTTGGTGGAAATTACCGCCGCCAGAATACCAGACAGAGACAGACTAACAGCCTTCATACCAATGGCGAACGAAGACAGGTAACGGGGCACCATCTCGAAAATAAAGCCTACGCCCAAAGCGCCGACGATCAGTTCAGCAATCGCCTGGAAGAAGTGAACGGAAACAAACCACTCCGCAGCAATCTTGCCATTGTCGCCTATATTGCCGGTAGACATCCCCAGCAGGGTAAAGGCAATCGCAGAGCAGATAAATGCGGCTGCGAATTTGGTTGGAATGGATGATTTGAAGCCGCGCTTATCAAGCCAGCCATAGACAAACATCATTGGGCCACCCAACAGGAAACACCACATCGGGTTAAAGGCGGAGTTGGACTCAGGCTTGAAGGGAATAACACCAAAAACAGTGCTGTCCATCAGGTTGATGGCGTAGATGTTCATAGAGGTGTTCATCTGGCCGTAGTAGAAGTAGAACACAATCAGAATAAACAGAGAGACCAGTACCGCACCCATTTTCCAGCGGAACGCTGGTGTGGCACGGAAGATCTCATAAACAAAGTAACCGATAGCACCTGCGGCCAGAGCGTACATCAGGTACTTGCCAAGAGCCAGGTTGGAGAAAATCCAGAACACCACACCCAGCATCGCCAGAGAGGTCACTCCGAAAATCAGCCAGTTTTTCAGGCTTACCGGACTTTTATCCAGATCGTTACCGGTACCGATCAGCGCCTTACGGAACACCCAAAACAGAATCAGGTTGAGAATCATCAGCACGCAAGAGACGTAGAAGTTGCCACTGTAGCCCCAGAACACAATCAGCATCGGGAACAGGTAGCGGGCAGAAAATGAACCCAGATTGTTGATGGAGTAATTCAGCGTCAACGCCTGCTGGAAGGTTTCCCGCTGATCATCGCCAAAAGACTGCCCCAACAGTACGGTAGGGCTTGTAGACGACAATCCTCGTGCATAGCCGATCAAGGCAATAGCCATAACACTCAAAGGAATATTGAGACTATTCGCCCCAATACCGAGTAACAGGTAACCAAATGCATAAACGGTATAACCGATATAAACGGCACGGAACGAACCGATAAAGCGGTCGGCAGCAAAACCACCCACCGCTGAGAATACTGGCCCAACAGCACCAAAAGCACCGAGCATCATAATGGTGTCGGCTTCACTGTAATTCAGCTCCTCCAGAAAGAACCGTGTTAACAGTACATAAACACCATAAAACGACGCTCCCCATAGCATTTGGCGCAATATAAGCACCTTGGCAGCAAGAGAGAAACGACTACTCCTGATTTCCATACAGGAATTCCTTTTGCGGAGTGGAAAAAAGGTCCGGAAACTCCCGGACCGGTTGGAGGAAAAAGGTTCGATCAAGCAGTGGCTATTTTTATTTCAACAGCGTCTTGCTGCTCCTGTTCAAGGGCTTCACCACGAGCGACCATGATCTTGATCACTTTTGCCAGACCCAGTGTCACGACCACCATAACCAGCGCCAAAAACCCGAGGTTGTAGAAGAAACCGGCATACACGCTTTCAACCACCTCCGGTGTCAGCACAATATCCTTGGGCAAAGCGATTCTGGTGGAAATCACTGCCGCAAAAATACCGGACAGTGACAGGGCAACAGCACGCAGTCCCACAGCAAAAGCGGACAGGTGCCTGGGAACCATATCGAAGATAAATCCGGCTGCGAGGGCACCGACAATCAACTCGCCGACGGCCTGGAACATATGAACAAACACGATCCATTCCGGAGCGATCTTGCCATCTGCGCCAAGTTGACCCGTGGACACACCCAGCAGCAGGAAGGCGATAGCCGAGAAGAAGAAGGCCGCCGCAAATTTGGTAGGGATACTCAGATAAATGCCTTTTCTCTCCAGCCATGCGTAGGACAGCATCACCGGAGCCCCCATCACAAAACACCAGAGCGGGTTAAACGCAGCATTCGATTCCGGTTTCAGGGGAATAAATCCGAACAGCTCACCGCCCATAAGGTTGATGGCGTACATGTTCATGGAGGTCATCAGCTGACCGTAATAGAAGTAGAAGACAACCAGGATCAGCATAAACACCACGACGGCGCTCATCTTCCAGCGATAGGCGGGACTGGCCCGGAAAATCTCGTAGATAAAGTAACCGATAGCCAGAGAACCAAGGGCGTACATCAGATATTTGCCCTGATCCAGATTGGCAAAAATCCAGTACACCAGACCGAGCATGGCGAAGGACATCACGATAAAGCCAAGCCAGGTTTTCAGAGATATCGGACGCTGGTCAAGATCATTACCCACATCGGTAAGCGGACGACGGAAGAAGTAGAACAGACCAAGGTTTGCAGCCATCAATAATGTAGAAATATAGAAATTTCCCTGGTAACCCCAGAAGGCAATAAAGAACGGGAACAGGTAGTGGGCCAGAAATGAACCCAGATTATTGATGGAGTAGTTTATGGTCAGCGCCTGCTGGAATACTTCGCGCTTGTCGTTGCCAAAGGAGTTGCCGAGCAGCACCGTTGGACAGGTCGCTGATAGTCCTCGTGAGTAACCTATCAGGGCGATAGCAAAAATACTCATAGGAATGTTGAGCGTGCTGGCACCCAGACCCAACAGCAGGAAACCCAGTGTATAGAAGATGTAGCCAATATAAACTGCGCGGAATGCACCGATAAAGCGGTCAGCGGCAAAACCACCAACAACGGAAAATACCGGCCCGACAGCTCCGAAAGCCCCCAACATCATTAACGTGTCGGCTTCACTGTAGTTGAGTTCATCTAAAAAAAAGCGCGTTAACAGTACATAGACACCGTAAAAAGAAGCACCCCAAAGCATCTGCCGCAAAATAAGAACTTTTGCAGCCAAAGAAAAACGTGTTTGAGTTTCCTGCATGGCAACCCCCTACCAATAAGCAACAATGAGTTTTTATTTATTTTTGAATGTGTGCCATTGTCTGACGAGGGCGAAACTAACACGGTCACTGTCGTTTAAAGTTGACGCAATACCGGCAGGGCATGCAGTAGCAGAATAAATTGCTGGCGTTGCCAAGAAAGGCAAAAAAATGGACAGCCTACGCTGCCCGTTTTTATCGTACAGAAGAATGAGCCTGCCAAGGCTGTTCAGATCGGATTAAACATATAAAATCCAGCCTCTCCTGCAGATTTATTATCTATTAACCCGTTTCAATAGTGCTGACAGCAAAAATTTTTTGCTTCGGGAAATGAGGAGGGGTTCCGCGATACATAAATAAACACTCAAAGTCTGCGTAACTCAGGTTTAGTATTTTTACAAATTGTAGGTAATAGGGATTACTGTCTGGAATATCCATGTAAACCTGTTCCCCTTTCTGCAGCCCGGCTGTCAGTGTATGCAGCAAAGCGACAGTCTGTTCCAGAGTGTCGGCATACAAGGGTCCTGCCCTGTAACATTTGGCCGCCTTGCGAATACATCCATAGGCTCTTATCGCACCATTTTCATCCTGAATATGGCAATGGTGTGCATGGTTATTATGCAACCACGCTTTGATAAAATTCGGGCGTTTTTCTGGAACAAACTGGCCGTCAAACTGCGTAATTGCCTGATGCTTCCCACTGGCAGTGGTAAGCACTTCCGGCGGTGCATGCTCTTCCCCGGAGACTGTGTATACATATCTGAGATTCTTATGCGTACCTTTGAAGCCACCTTTTGCGTAATTATCTGCCTGCACAAGAAGTGCATTCAGTCCCATATTAATGATGCCCTTGCTTTCCAACTGTTCAAAGACATGATTCCACAGCAATAGGCCAAGGCCTTTGTGTCTATTTTCAGGCTGAGCAACGATGTAGTAGCCAATAAAAGCGTAGGAATTTTGGTAAACAGGTGCTGATAGGCAAGAGACGGGATTGCCGTTCAATAAGCCAAGGTAGAAGGCATCGGGATAGGCAGAAATGAAGGTTTTGTCATCATCAAGAGCGGGATTCCACTGTTCCTGTTCTGCATAGTCAAATAGGTAGTGGATATTGTCCTTGGAGGCTCGCACGATTTCATAGTTATCAGTCATTAGCAGGTCTCACTATTGATTAGTGCCAACTAGAGAGATGAATGAATATAGCTGAACTTTAGATTTATCTGGCAAAAAATTCAGCAAATATAAACTGGTGCCGGCATTATGGTGGCGTTATCGAGACAAAGCACTTTCGCTGACCTCCACAGTTTCTGCGATTTCTTTCTGCACATGACCCGTTCTACGACGGCGAGCCTGAGTCCGGTATTGTTGCCCCAGAGTCAGCTGCTTGTATTGTTGGGCTTGCGCACTCATTCCTGACTTCCATTTCTGAGTGTGAGAGCAACGAAATGCACCAGCAGCTGGCTCACATAGGGAAGATCAGTCGATTGCACTTATTGTATTAATCAAGCGACATTAGTCGTACGCCTTATGTTTTTTTAGAAAAACTCCCTTGAACTTGAAATAGATTGATGAAAGTCTCTTTGAAAGTTCAGGTTAACAAGGAGGTCATATCAGCGTGAAGTATCTGACTTTAAAATAGACCATTAATTTTTTAATAAAAAATAAAGCCGAAAGCCACAATTACCATGCGGCTTTCGGTTTACTTCGTTTGTTTTTAACCAGGCAGCTTATGCAAAGCCTGCCAGATGGCTGCCGACCACCAGTACGCTGGAGATCACAAAGAGCAGCAATACAAACCGCCAGATGAACCTCGCCCAGTCGCGCCAGTCAATCCGGCATACGCCCAACGTTGCCATCAACGGCGCGGAAGTGGGCACAATCAAGTTGGTGAAACCATCGCCCAGCTGGAAAGCAAGCACCGCGACCTGACGGGTCACACCACTGATATCCGCCAGAGGCGCCATCAGCGGCATAGTCAACGCAGCCTGACCGGAGCCAGAGGTGACAAAGAAGTTAAACACCGACTGGAACACATACATCAGCCATGCAGACAGCCAGCCAGGGAAGCCACTGAGCAGGGCACCGAAGTTGTGGAGGATGGTATTCAGGGTGTTAGGATCCTCAGAGCCACCACCCAGAATCATCAGTACGCCCTTGGCAAAACCCACCAGCAGTGCCGGTGCGATCATGGAGGCAGCCCCCTCTCTAAAAGCAGTGGCCGCGTCGTTGGCGGTCATATCATTCAGACGGAATACAACACCAATGATGCCTACAATAAAGCCGAGGGTGAAGAACTGGGAAGCGATCTCTGGCAGATACCACTGGTACTGAACCACACCCCAGACGACCCACACCATCACCGCAACCAGAGACAACATCACCAGAGTGTCGCCGAGACTCCACACTGTAGAACCCGTGTTGTCTGTATCTGCATCACGGAAATGTACGTCACTGTTATAGCTATAGGAGGATTCAGGCTTCTGCTTGATGCGACGGGCATAAGCGTAGGTGAACAGAATACCAACCAGAGTGAAACCGGCCCACATAATCATCCGGAAGCCTGAGCCGGACATGACCGGTACTCCGGCAAGCCCCTGGGCAACGACGACAGAGAACGGGTTCATCCAGGAGCTGGCGAAGCCGATTTGAGTGGCGACGTAAGTCACCATAACGGTTGTGACACCGTCGTAGCCCATACGCACCATGAGCGGCACGATAATCAGAGCAAAGGCAATCGCCTCTTCACCCATCCCAAAGACGGCACCGCCAAGGGAGAAGAAGAAAAACAGGATGGGGATAAACAGCTTTTCACTGCCCTGCGTGTGCTCGATCAACCGGTGAATACCGCGGTCAATGGTTCCTGTTCTGGTGACGATCCCGAATGCGCCGCCGATAAGCAGCATAAACATAATGACGCCAATCGCCGCACCCCACTTGGAGCCAGAAACCAGGCCCTCAAAGGGGAAATTCATCAGACCAAGATTGCCTCCACCGGTGAAAAAGCCAACGCTACCGTAGACTTTCTCTCCCGCTTCAGTCAAAGCATAAGCGAACGACGAAGGGTCAATAACATCTCGACTTTTCTCAACCCCATCAACAATGTAAGACACTGTATCTGTATCAAAAGAGCCTGATGGGATCACGTAGGTGAGGAGGGTTGCAAGGATACCAATAAAAAATATCAGTAACAGGGTGTCGGGCATCTCCCACTTTGATGCGGCCTTGACTCGTGAGTCCTGGGCGGCATCGAATATTGTATTTTCTGTACTCTGCATATTATGACTACTATTCGAACCAGTGCTGACTTATATCAAAAGGTCGGCAACCCTATTCTGATATGGGTCATGACTACATGAGTTTTTGTGCTTATTTTTGTATGAGAGGCATTGGGCAGATGACTACGGGTTGCTCAAGTTACGCACCAGGCTAAGGTCTGTGCCTCCCCAGTACGAGGGAGAACCGGACTTTACAACTGACCGGGTCGTCGACGGTGCTATTGCGGCTGCTCAGGATTCGATGACTTTCCCTGCATGTTGCGGCCGAGAAGGGATACAAAGAGATTGCGAAATTTTTGCTTGAGAACAGTGCTGCTAAAGATGTTAACAATAGAAAGGGTGCCACACCTCTAAATTTAGCCACAACGAATAGGCATACATTTGTGATGGAACTTTTTTATGATCCTCCGCCTGAAGATGCCACCGATCAGTCTGGTGACACGGGAGGTCATAACAGTGATAACCATTTTCAGATAGTGAACCTAGAAAATTGTTTCCCGATGGCAGATAAGAGAAATCTAAAGTCTGATCGCCGGTTCAAATTATGCTGTTTGGCGTCCTGGTTTTCTTGCATCAAGATAAGAGATCATGAAGATGTTAAAACAACCTATAAGGCAAATAGTTTCGATTATCATATGTCAACCTCTCCTGACCTTAACAAAAATTAGAGACCCTTTATCTCTTTGTGGTAATGCCCACTCACGGATAGAATGAGTATCAACAGCTCCTGACCCAAATAATCAAAGTGCTCACCCCAGGTGGGCACTGGCCTTCACCATTGAATAACTTCTGCCGGAAGAGGGTTACGACACATGGGGCATTTGACGTCGAACTCATTAGATTGCGCCATGGTGACCTGGAATCTCAATGAGCAGGGCGAACGGGCAGTGCTGGATTATGCGGCTGAACACGGCAAGGCCATTCTGGTAAAAAAGGCACTGGCCAGTGGTCATCTGGCGGTGGGCAGTGATCCGGTTCAGCAAAGTTTGCCAGTCAGCTCCCATAAGTTACCAAATTTTCTTGTAACATCACCTTTCCGCCAATGCAGGCTCCGCACTTTTTATGGCAAGAGCTTTTGTGGTCAAGGCTCGTCGCAGATAGAATGAGTGCTCTGAAGTCAGCCAGTGATCATGGAAAGCAGATGAGCGAACAGCACTCCGGGGATAAAACCCATTTCGGCTATAAAACCGTTGATAGCAAAGAAAAAGAAAAACTGGTTGCCAGCGTGTTCCACTCGGTGGCAGGGCGGTATGACCTGATGAACGACCTGATGTCTATGGGCATTCACCGGGTCTGGAAGCGCTTCACCCTGGAGATGAGCGCTGTTCGCCGTGGTCAGAAAGTACTGGATATCGCCGGTGGCACCGGTGATCTGGCGATGAAGTTTGCCCAGATTGTCGGTGCTGAAGGGCGGGTGGTGCTGGCGGACATCAACGACTCCATGCTGCACATGGGCCGGGATAAACTCACTGACCACGGCATCATTGGCAATATCGATTATGTGCAGGCCAATGCCGAATGCCTGCCCTTTGCGGATAACACCTTTGATCTGGTCACCATCTCCTTCGGTCTGCGTAATGTGACGGATAAGGATGCCGCCCTGCGTTCTATGCTGCGGGTGCTGCGCCCCGGTGGTCGGCTATTGATTCTGGAGTTCTCCAAACCAAAACACCTGATTACCAGCAAAGTCTATGATGCTTACTCCTTCTCGGCACTGCCGTTGATGGGCAAGCTGGTGACCAATGATTCCGAAAGTTACCGCTATCTGGCCGAGTCTATCCGCATGCACCCTGATCAGGACACACTGGAAGGGATGATGAAAAACGCAGGCTTTGTGAATACCGGTTATCACAACATGAGCGATGGCGTGGTGGCCTTACATAAGGGCATAAAACCATGACCGATCCTTCGACCGATCCTTCGAACAATCCTTCCATGATCAACGTAACCCTGCGTATGGCGCTGGAGCAGGCGGTGGAACGGGTGATTCGACTTGATCCCGTGGTGGCCAGCCGACTGCAGGCACTGGATGGTCAGATTCTTCATATCTGCGCCTCCCTTCCCGCTTTTACTCTCTCGGTGCGTTTTGGCGAAAAGCCGATGTTTCTGGCTCAGTACGAGGACGAACCGGACTGCACTCTGACCGGTTCCTCGACCGAGCTGTTGCGACTGGCGCTCGCCAAAGACCCGATGGCCTTCCTCCCGCAATCGGATATTATCCTGTCCGGAAACAGCGAGCTGCTGAACACCGCCGCGGCTATTGTCCGTGAAGCGGATTTTGACTGGGAGGGCTGTATCGCTCAATACACTGGTGGTATTGTCGCCCATGCGCTGGGGTCGGTGGTGCGTCATGGCCACAAAGCAGCCAGCAAAACCACGGCGACTATACTCACCAACCTTCCGGAGTTTATTCAGGAAGAGCTGCAGCTGTTGCCTGCCACCGGCGAGGTGGAGGCCTTTATGGATGATCTGGATCAGTTACGCCTGGCCACCGACCGGTTACAGGCACGGGTGAAGAAGCTGACCAGAAATGACTCAGGGAGTAATTAACGCGTGCAGCGACTGTCTCGCATAATCACCATTATTGGTGTGGTGGCACGTTATCGTCTTGATAACCTGATCGATAAGGATATTTTACCCTGGTACGGACAGCTGTTGATGAACGGCCTGCCGTGGCGCTGGATCAAAAATGACCATCCCCGTGGCGAACGATTGCGGCAGGCTCTTACCGAGCTGGGGCCGATTTTCGTAAAATTTGGTCAGATTCTCTCAACCCGCCGGGATCTTCTTCCCGATGATATTGGCGATGAGCTGACCCTGCTGCAAGATCAGGTGCCGCCTTTTGATAGCAAGATGGCCGTGGCCATTATCGAGTCCAGCCTGAACCAGCCGGTCGATAAACTGTTCCGCTCTTTTGAGCACGAGCCAATGGCTTCCGCTTCTGTGGCACAGGTTCATGGTGCGGTTCTCCACAGTGGCGAGCAGGTGGTGGTCAAGGTTGTTCGCCCTGATATCAGAAAGACCATCAAAAAAGATATCAGCCTGCTCTACATGCTGGCGAAGCTGGTTCAGCTGACCGCCGATGGCAAGCGATTGCGTCCGGTCGAGGTGGTGGCCGATTATGAGAGCACTATTCTCGATGAACTGAATCTACGGCGTGAGGCGGCCAATGCTTCCCAGCTGCGCCGCAATTTTCTGGACTCCAACCTGCTCTATATTCCCAAAGTGTATTGGGATTACTGTCGTGAGCGGGTTATGGTGATGGAGCGAATTTACGGCATTCCCGTCACGGATATCGATCAGCTGCGTGCCCAGGGTACCAACATGCGCCGGCTGGCGGAACGGGGGGTCGAGACGTTTTTTACCCAGGTATTCCGGGACAGTTTCTTCCACGCGGATATGCACCCCGGCAATGTTTTTATCGCCCGCGAACATCCGGAAGATCCCCTGTACATTGGCATTGATTGCGGTATCGTCGGCTCGCTGACTCCTGAGGATCAGAGCTACCTCGCCCGTAACCTGCTCGCGTTTTTTCGCAGGGATTACCGGTTGGTGGCCAAGCTCCATATCGATTCCGGCTGGGTGCCGCCCGATACCAGGGTTAACGAGCTGGAAGGGGCTATTCGAACCGTATGCGAACCGATCTTCGAGCGGCCTCTGGCCGATATATCCTTCGGCCTGCTGCTGATGAATCTGTTTGAAGTGGCGCGGCGCTTCCATATGGAGGTACAGCCCCAGCTGGTGCTGCTGCAGAAAACGCTGCTCAATATTGAAGGGCTGGGGCGTCAGCTTTACCCGCAGCTGGATCTCTGGTCTACGGCACAGCCATTTCTGGAGAAGTGGATGCATGATCGGGTGGCTCCGATCAGTATTGCCAAACGTCTCCATGAAAATATGCCGGAGATCATTGAACAGGCGCCAATGCTGGCCCGCCAGATCCTTGAAGATCTGCAAGCCCTGAAGGGACGACCTGCAAGAGCATCGTTGAGCTCTGCGGTCGGGTCGGGTAATAGTCGCTCTGAGCGTTATCTGGGCACTGCGGCTCTGACGGGAGGTGCCGTCATGGTTTTTCAGGCATCAGGTTTTGCTATTCACGGTTGGATTGTGCTTATTTTGGGCGGGGTTGGTGGTTATCTGCTTAACCGGAAGCCGGGCTGATTTTATTCATGCTGATTTTATTCATGCTGATTTTATTCATGTATGCTTTTCGAACTAGAGTGAGTATCGAGGAGGATTGACCAATGAGTGACTGTCTTTTCTGCAAGATCAAAAATAGTGAAATACCGGCTGATGTCGTTTACGAAGATGAGCACTGTCTGGCATTTCGTGACATTCAGCCCAAAGCTGCGGTTCATCTGCTGGTGATTCCCCGCAAACATGTGGAAAATCTGGATGACCTGACAGATGACGATAGTGAGATGATTAGCCATATTATGCTAACCATCCCCCGTATTGCTCGTCAGCAGGGTTTGGTGGAAGGTTACAGAACGGTGACCAATAACGGAGCCATGAGTGGTCAGGAAGTTTACCACCTGCATTTTCATATTCTTGGCGGTGGCAAGATAAACCCGCTGTAAGTGATTTTTGGCGGCGGCGAATGTGTTTACCCAGCGGTAGCATGTTTGCTGCACAAGCGATGAATGAGGGATGAATTATGGGTATCAGTATTCCACAGTTGCTGATCGTTCTGGTGATTTTGATTCTGCTGTTTGGCACCAAGCGTTTTCGCAATATCGGCAGCGACCTCGGCAATGCCATGAAAGGCTTCCGTAAAGCCATGAGCAGCGAAGAGGATGAAGAGAGCAAAGAAGAGAAAAAGCCGGCTGATAAGCTGGAAAAGAAAGATGCTGACTTTGAGGTGCCAACCGGCTCTGAAAGTGGCGGCGCTGAAAATCGCACTCATAGTCACACAGACGATCACACCAGCAGCCACACCCGCAGTCGCAACGATAAACCTGAATCCTGATGGTAAGCGGATTCTGCGATAGGTTTGTTTTGCGATAAAATTTGTTTTGCGATAAAAAGTTTCGTTATAGAAGGCATCTGTTGTGTTTGATATTGGTTTTCTGGAACTGGTTATTATCGCCGTTATCTCTCTGGTGGTGCTTGGCCCTGAACGTTTGCCTGTGGCTATTAAAACCACGGCACTCTGGGTATCCAAAATCAAGCGCAGCTTTCAGGGGATTCGGGCGGAAATTGAGCGCGAACTAAATGTGGATGAAATCCGCAGGGAGATCCATAACAGCGCGGTTATGGATGAGTTGAAGCGTACCAGAGAAGATCTGCAGCGCACGCGGGAGAACCTGGATCAGGATATCTCGGACATGCGCAAGTCGGTCAATACCTCTTTTGATGCCCAGACTGATGCCCAGACTGATGCCCAGACTGATGCCCAGACGCAGGAGTCGAAGCATGCTGAAGGGCAGAGTACTGCGGTGGAGCCGGACGTTTCTCCAAAGGCAGCCTCTCCTGATACGGTTTCTCAAGATACGGTTTCTCAAGATAAGAAGCCATCCGGTCATTCCTGATGTATTCCACAATTAAGTAAGATTCATGAGCAATAATCAGACAGAAAGTGGTGCTGACCAGAAACAACCCCTGATCCAGCACCTACTGGAGTTACGCAGTCGTATTCTGCGCTCGGTCGTCGTCGTTGTGGTTGTTTTTTTGGGACTGTTCTACTTTGCCAATGAAATTTACACCTTCGTTTCTCAACCATTAAGGACCTACCTTCCCGAAGGGGCCAGTATGATTGCGACGGAGGTGGCCTCACCTTTTCTGACGCCGTTCAAGCTGACACTGGTCGTTTCGGTTTTTGTCAGTATCCCGTTTATTTTGCATCAGGTCTGGGCGTTTATCTCTCCGGGGCTGTACCGGCATGAGAAGCGGCTGGCGATTCCACTGCTGGTATCCAGTGTCCTGCTGTTTTATGGCGGTGCTGCGTTTGCCTACTATGTGGTGTTCCCGCTGGTGTTCAGCTTCTTCACCAGCGTCGGGCCGGAAGACGTGACCATCATGACGGACATTAATAAATATCTCGATTTTGTTCTGAAGATGTTCTTTGCCTTCGGTGTTGCATTTGAGATACCGGTGGCGACCGTACTGATGGTCGCTTCAGGGTTGACTACGGTTGAAAGTCTGAAGGAAAAACGTCCCTACGTGGTCGTTGGCTGTTTCGTAGTCGGTATGCTGCTGACACCTCCTGATGTGATCTCCCAGTCGCTACTGGCCATTCCTATGTGGCTACTGTTTGAGTGCGGTATCATCTTTTCCCGTTTTGCCAAAAACCCCGCTAAGCAGACAGAAGAGTAAAACGACTGCCGTCTTCCATCTCGAGGAGGCTGCCATCTGAGCGGCCTCTTTTTTTTAATATGTTTCAAGTGATCTGAGTAACGATGAATCTACTTCTGCTCGAACAGAACGATATTGTTGAACCGGCAGATGGTGATGTTCCCGGACGGGCAATCATCCGTGGACGACGACTAAAGCACGTACAGGATGTTCACAAGGCCGCTGTCGGTGACACTTTGCGGATGGGTGTGCTTGAGGGCGAAATGGGGACGGCCACCATCATTCGCCTGGAAGCCGATGTGCTGGAACTGGAATATACCCTCGGCATTCAGCCACCAGAGCCTCTGAATATTACCGTGTTGCTGGCGATGCCCCGCCCGAAGATGCTGAAGCGTACCTTCCAGACACTGGCCGCCATGGGTGTGAAGCGCATTGTGTTGATGAATACCTACCGGGTTGAAAAGAGTTACTGGCAAACCCCCTGGCTCAAACCTGAGGCGATACGGGAACAGTTGATTCTCGGACTGGAACAGGCGCGGGATACGGTTATGCCGGAAGTGATTCTGGAAAAACGGTTCAAGCCATTTGTGGAAGATCGTCTGCCAGCCATGTCCGAAGGCATGCGCAAGCTAGTGGCTCATCCGATTACCGATATCGAATGCCCCCGGCAAGTGGCGGAGCCGGTTGTGCTTGCTATCGGCCCGGAAGGCGGATTTATTCCTTACGAGGTTGAACGACTGGTTGAATATGGTTTTGAGTGTGTTCATCTTGGGCAGAGGATTCTGCGGGTGGAGACGGCTGTTCCTGTGTTGCTGAGTCGGTTGGGTTGCTAAGGCGCTTGATAGCTGTTTTTTCACCGTTTAATTTGGCTAGGCCGCACTGTCCCGTGAAGAGCAGCACACTGCCGATGAGGTGAACTACTGTTTTGGCAATCGGAGGAAGAATTCGAGTGAGCAAAAAAAATTGAGTAACCAACAAGATATTTTCCCGCGAGATTCCATCGCCCAGTTTCAGATAATAATTTTTATTGGGTAGGTAGTCCCAGTAGGTTCTGTTGCAAACTCAAACCATTTTATTCAAAATCCGCAGCCTTACCCCCTCTCGAGTTTCACGGATGAAGTTTTCTGGCCGCCATTTCCCTAAAAATATGATCCTTCAGGCTGTTCGCTGGTATGTGAGTTACCCGCTCAGCTCCCGCATGATTGAGGAAATGTTTGCAGAGCGGGGGATCACGGTCGATCATACGACCATTAACCG
>SAMEA5043665__coassemble_87_pt1 | contig 32489 bp, 30 predicted proteins | sample SAMEA5043665__metabat2_low_PE_004 | metagenome-assembled genome bin SAMEA5043665 (sample SAMEA5043665) | Gadus morhua | reverse complement strand
ATAACAGACCATTTTCTTCGATAGTGTTGCATTATTTCTATTTCCTTCCCGCCTGACTATAGAAAGAACACTGGATTATAGACCCTGCTTCACTGCGCTTCCCTTTGGGCGATAACTTTGGTGTAACATGAGATAACGCCAAGGGAGCTGGCAATGAAAATGAAGAGATGGTCTGCAATTTTTGGCGCTGTACTTTTGTGTACTACACCATTCAAGGCTTACAGTCTTGATAGGAAGCCGGATGGTATCAGCCTGACTGGCGGAGATGGCCTTAACAAAAGATCCGAGTTGAGCAATTTTCGGGCCGCTGTGCGCTGGGACTGGGATGCGGATCTGCTCAATAGTCGTAACTGGAGGTTGGATGGCTATTTTGATCTGGGTTACAGCCAGTGGAAAAGTCGCCTTTCCCGCGAAGATCAACCCACTTCCGACGGCGCGAAAAAGGCCTGGCAGGTGAGTTTGACACCGGTCTTTCGGCTATCACCCAAGACCGACAATGCTATTGTGCCATTTGTGGACTTCGGCGTAGGTGTCAGCTACCAATCCAAAAAGAATTTGGAGAAGGAATCACGTTCTCCCCTCCGGATGGGTGGCCATACTCAGTTCGAGGGTCGCCTTATGGTCGGTTTTCAGTTTGGCGACCAGCATGACTATGAAATCGCTTATGGCTGGTTCCACTACTCCAATGCCAGCCTTCACCCCAATAACGATGGTTTAGACTTCCAAATGTTGAGTTTTGTTATGAAGTGGTAAATTCGACATCCCCGCCATTTTTATCGTCACTAAAAATCCTGCTCCAAAAGAGCAGGATTTTTGCATTCAGAAAGAAAACAGATCGACTATTTGCCTCACGTTATCTTTAAAATCCATAATATGGGTGTAAATAAAGTACTCACCGCTATTGGTAAATGTCCAGATAACAAAGCCGCAATGGACGACAACCGTACACCAGAATATTGCCGTGAAGGGTTGCTTCGAGGTCTTGTGGCTGAACAGGATACGAGCGACAGTGGCTCCGGGCCAGCCTCCGAGAATAGAAACCAGATGCAGTGTATTCTCACTGGTACGCCAAAACCCCATCCGTGCCGCCGTTTTGTCCTTGGCATACAGGTAGAGGGAGAGCAGGCTTAAAGCAATAATTACATACAGCACTTCAGCAGGATATTTGTTCAAAAGCGCCGCAGTACTGACAAAACAGAGGAAAACACCCACCAAAGACAAACTGATGATATTGGGTTGTGGGCCCTTCTGTCTCTCCCATTCTCTGATCAGCCAGACATCGACAGCACACTTTCTGCCTTCGGAATCTTTTGACACCTTGTAAGTCACTTCCTTGTCTATGGTCTCGGTCGAAAGTCTGGATTTAGAGTCACTGATATGAACAAATATTTCATCTTTGCCATTATCCGGTTCGATAAAACCAAAACCTTTAGATTCGACCCATCTTATGATGCGGCCTGTCGCTCTTATTTCAAATTTGATAATTGACATTGATGGTGTAAGTTCGCTGCTGCCAAGTGATGATGCCTAATGTCTGAGGATAAGACTCTGCTTCTTTTACCAGTCAGATGGCTACACCGTCAAATTCTCATTCCAGCAAGCTTGCCAGCGCCAGATAACAGTCAGATAATCTGCCACTTTTCGGGTTCAGCCCCCATCCATATTCATAGAGCATCTCTGTGGGGCAACCAGAATGAACAGCAGAATGAACAGGACAACCAGAATGAACCAAACCAGCGAATATATTGACTCTTATTACCAGGCGACAGGAAATGTTCTGCCACAGCAGCCCGTCTTGACGGGTGATATCACTGCCGATGTCTGCATCATCGGTGGTGGCATGACCGGCTTTAATGCTGCGATCGAACTGCGTAAACGCGGTTTTGATGTGGTGGTACTTGAATCTGGTCGTCTTTCCTGGGGGGCGTCCGGCCGCAATGGCGGTATGTGTCTGGTTGGCTACTGCCTCGGTCTGCACGAGCTTGATGAGACCTTCGGGCCTGAATGGGGACGTCAGCTGTGGGATCTCTCCTGTGAATCCCTGGATGTCGTCCGTGAACGCATCAGTGAGTTCAATATCGACTGTGATTTTCAGCAGAATTATATCGAATTGGCGATCAAACCCAGCCATGAAGAAGAGTTACGGGCGTATCAGGAGCTGATGGAGTCACGGTACGACTACAACAGTGTCACCTGGTGGGACAGTGACAAGATTCGCGAGGTCACCACATCTTCACGCTATATCGGTGGTCTGTTTGATGCCAACAGCGCCCATATGCACCCGCTCAACTACACCTTGGGTCTCGCTCGTGCCGCGATGGAGCTGGGTGTAAAAGTATTCGAACAAAGCCGTGCAACCAAACTGGTCAAAGGCAACCCGAACCAAATCCACACTGAACAAGGGTGTGTGAAGGCGAAGCAGGTTCTGCTGGCCTGTAATGCCTACCTCGACGGACTGCACCGGAAAGCGGAGAGCAAGACCTTACCGGTGGTCTCCTATATCGGCGTCACTGAGCAGCTGGGTGACCGACAGCCGATTACTAACAATATGGCGATGTCGGACCTGAACAACAGTCTGGATTATTTTCGCCCTACCGCGGATGGTCGTATTCTGTTTGGCGGCGTGAACCACCCGTTCAATGGCGAATACAAAGACTCTCAAGAGCGGGTGCGTCAGCGTATGCTGAAGGTGTTCCCACAGTTAGGCGACGTTAAGATGGAGCACCATTGGGGGGGGTTGTTCGCCGTCACCCGTGAATATATGCCTCAGATTGAACATCTGGGCAATGATATCTACACGGCCCACGGCTACACTGGTCACGGCGTCTCGCTGACCAATATCGCCGGTCGTGTGGTGGCAGAAGCCATGGCGGGTAACGCTGAACGCTTTGACGTCTTCTCCCGCATCAAACACAAGTGGATTCCAACCCCGAAAATCCTGCGCAAACCGGCTCTGGCCATGGCCATCTGGAAAGCAGAACTTGAGGATGTTCTCGGTTCCTGAAGCCTGGAAATGGGTTGGGGTTTAGTGTATTGATCTACGGTTTGCTGTTTCTGCTGTGGATTCACCGCAGCCGGGTTCGCCGTTGAGCCTGATGCATCTAACGGGTTGCCGGTATACCCAACTCAAACGGAGACGAAGCTGTTGCCGAAACGAAGACGTCTTTTACCCGAGTGGTATCATCAGGATGCGGTGTTGCTGGCATGGCCCGATGCCAACACCGACTGGCACCATTGGCTTGATCAGGTACAGACCGTCTACCTCGAATTAATAGTCGCGATTAATGGTTGTGGCTGTGGGGTGATTCTGTTGATTCGTCCATCGGAGATTATTCGTTTTCGGGCGTTGTCCGCTTCCCATGGTGGTATCGAGTCATTGTTGCTTGTTCCGGCAGATTTTAATGATACCTGGGTGCGGGACTACGGCTTTCTCACCTTAATAAATAGTAAGGGCTGCCAAGGGATTGAGTTTATTTTTAATGGCTGGGGTAAAAAATTTGCTGCCGCCAGAGATAATGCGATCAATCGAGAGGTATTGGCACCACTGCTAAACCAAACCCTGCACTCCATTGATTGGGCGTGTGAAGGCGGGGCTCTTGAGATAGACAGTGATGGTCACCTATTAACGACAGCCCAATGTCTGCTTAACCCCCAACGCAATGGTCAATGTTCCCTCTCGGACTATAGAGAGCTGTTTATTCGCGAACTGGGAGCGACCACTGTCACCATTCTTGAAAACGGTTATCTCCATGGGGACGATACCGATGGTCATATTGATACTTTGGCACGCTTTACCCCGAACCGGGGCATTGTCTGTCAGAGTTGTTACAATCGCACGACAGATGAACACTATCTGCCTCTCCGTTATATGGCAGAGGAGCTGAGACAGGCATTTCCTGACCATACTGTGTTTGAATTGCCGCTGCCCGATGTGAGAGATAACGGTGGCGAGCGTCTGCCCGCTTCCTACGCCAACTTTCTTATTAATAACGGGCAAATCCTGCTGCCTGTGTATGACGAACCGGAAGACGGTGAAGCGATTGCTGTTATGATGCGGGCTTATCCGCACTCTCGAATTGTCCCTGTCAATTGCCGGGTGCTTCCTGTGCAATATGGCAGTTTGCACTGCATCACCATGCAGATACCGGTGGGGACTTTAAAACCACAAGTGGTCAGATTGTTTGATCGGGGTATTGTCGAGCTTCAAACAGCCTTTGATGTTTAGGTTTTATAGAAATTTAGGCTTGTATGGAAAGAAGATGGAAAGAAGAACAGTAAAAATCGGGTTAGTTCAGCAGGCTGTTTCTGGCAATAACAGGCAGGAAAACTGGCTGCTCAGCGCTGAGCAGGTTGCGGTGCTGGCCGAGCAGGGGGCCGAATTGGTGCTGCTGCAAGAGTTGCACAGTACTCTCTATTTTTGTCAGGAGGAAAACGCAGCTAATTTTGATTTTGCCGAAACCATCCCTGGAGAGGCAACTGTTTTTTTTGAGGCTCTGGCTCGCCGACTTAATATCGTGCTGGTGGTTTCTTTGTTTGAAAAAAGAGCTCCCGGATTGCATCACAACACCGCCGTCGTCTTTGACCGGGATAGAGGTATGGTGGGCAAGTACAGGAAGATGCATATTCCTGATGACCCCGGTTATTACGAGAAATTTTACTTTTCCCCCGGCGACACCGGTTTTACTCCGATTGCAACCAGCATCGGTAAACTGGGCGTGCTGATCTGCTGGGATCAATGGTATCCGGAAGCCGCCCGACTGATGGCAATGGCGGGTGCCGATATTCTGCTCTATCCGACAGCGATCGGTTGGGATGATCAGGATGATTCCGAGGAGAAGCAGCGCCAGCATAGCAGTTGGGAGATCATTCAGCGCAGCCATGCTGTTGCGAATGGCTTGCCGGTTATGGTCGCCAACAGAACGGGTTTTGAGGTGTCGCCTATGTCGGGCGCTGCCGGTATTCGCTTTTGGGGACAGAGTTTTATTGCCGGGGCGCAGGGGGAAATTCTGGCCAGAGCCGGTATCGATAGTGAGGAAAATCTGTTGGTTACACTGGATCTTGGTCGTAGTGAACAGGTTAGACGCAACTGGCCGTTTTTTCGGGACCGTCGTATAGATGCCTACAGAGAAATTTCCCGATGCTGGCTAGATTGACAGGTTATCGTAAAGGGTGTCGTAAAGGGTGTCGTAAAAGGGAAAAAGAAAAAGGGCTGCCTGCAATGAAAAGAGGCAGCCCTTTTTACAGGTGTGTTTTAGCGGTAAGTTAATAACCGACCACGGTCATCCGCAGATAACTCTGGATCAGCGGATCACCGAAAAACAGGGCGACCAGACCGGCCATCGCCAGATAGGGGCCGAAAGGGATTGGAATATTTTTGTCCCGGCCGCGAATCACCGTCATGGCGATACCGAGAATGGCACCGACCAGTGAGGAGAGCAGAATAATCAGCGGCAGGAACTGCCACCCCATCCAGGCACCGAGAGCGGCGAGAAGCTTGAAATCACCATAGCCCATGCCCTCTTTGCCAGTCACAAGTTTGAAGAGCCAGTACACAGACCAGAGTGACAGGTAGCCAGCCATCGCCCCAAACACCGCGTCTTCCAGGGTGGTGAAGAGGCCGCTGGTATTGGCCAGCAGACCGAGCCACATCAGCGGCAGAGTCAGGTTGTCTGGTAGCAGCTGGTGGTCGATATCGATCATGGTCATGACCAGCAACATCCAACACAGGATGCAGACCAGAAATGATGTAATACCAGGTCCGTATACGATCGCACTTAACAGGGCCAGTAAGCCGGAAGCCAATTCAATAATCGGATAGCGGATAGAGATCGGGTTTTTGCAGCCTGCACACTTGCCGCGCAGAAGTAGATAACTGATGACTGGAATGTTCTCCCATGGACGAATGCCACGCTTGCACTTGGGACAACGGGACGCCGGGACAATAAGATTAAAACGTTCCTGTTTTTCAGTCTCAGCCTCTGGGTCGAGCAATAGGCGACACTCTTTTTTCCACTCCCGTTCCATCATAACCGGCATACGATAGATAACTACATTCAGGAAGCTGCCGACCAAAAGACCGAGAATAAGTGCTGTCCATGTCCAATAGTCGGGATCAGTAAGAAAGTTTATAAGATCGACCACGGGGTAATCCTTTCGTTAATGTTATGCAAAGACAATAAATAAAAGATAAGCAGATTGGCAGATAAAGATAGAGTTATGTCACCAGTAATGACTCTATCGAACGAATATAACAACGATAGCAGGTGATCACCAGCAGGTGGTCTCCACAAGCGCAGGAAGGGCTTTGGGAGGTGCCGGATAATAGCCTCATAGGGGGGATGACATGCTCAAATGAAAGATATAGGCTTCAGTGGGCTCGGGTTGCGTGGCATTTCCCGTGTATGGCTGTTTGTAAGTCTGTCTGTCAATGAAAGTATGGTTGTGGAAGTATAATTATGAAAACAAGGCTCTCTATTTTAATGAGTGTGGTTATGTCTGGTTTTTGCTGGATTAATACAGTAAATGCTGATGGAAGGTATTCAGATACTATTGTTCATGTAGACGATGCCTCATTTAAAAATAAGTCCGTTTATTGCGAAGAAAATCTAGTGGAGCCAGAGAAGAATAGCTTCGAAATTCTGGACTATAACGTTATGAGTTCTGAAGCTGGGGATAGATATTCTCTAATGACAATAAAAAATACCTCTTCAGGTCAAAGGTTTCTAACAGAAAAACACCTGGTAGCCATTCATGCCAACTGCTTCAGCCAGAATCCGGTAACATTCAAAAAGAAGTTGTCAGGCGGTGAGGTTGTAACCAAAAATATCTACTTTGGTAAAAACCAATTTCCCATCATTAAGATAGTTTCTGGATATTAGTGGCTAAGCGTCCGCAAGTGAAGATGATTATGATGGTCCACGAAATCCACAATCCACAATTTAATGCTTGAGGTCAAAAGTAAGGAGAAAGGTTGTTGATATATACTACGGTGTTTCACTAACTGATGGCTGTGATAACCTTGAAAATTAAAGATTTGCCTTTTTGGCTGGCGTTGATTGTTTGCCTCACGCCTTTTGTTTCGTCACCGGTCGCTCTCGTCATAGGATTTATGCTTGCGAGCCTGGGGCTGGTCCCGGAGCGTCTGTCGTTAGCAACGTTTACCAGACAGTTACTCTCTTATTCCATTATTGGTCTGGGTTTTGGTATCCAATTTGAGCAGGCGCTGGCAGTCACCTCTAATGGCATTGGCCTGATTATTGCCAGTATTGTGGGTACGTTGACACTTGGTTGGATCATCACCAGGGTAATAAAGCTTGATACCGTAACGGGTTACTTGATTTCCGCCGGTACGGCCATTTGCGGAGGCAGTGCCATTGCCGCCATAGCACCGGCAATAAAAGCGAAAGACGACCAGATTGGTTTGTCCCTGGTTACGGTATTTGTCTTGAACTCCATCGCCCTGTTTATCTTTCCCCTGATCGGACACGCTCTGGGTCTGGATCAACAGACCTTCGGCACATGGGCGGCTATTGCCATTCACGATACCTCTTCCGTTGTTGGTGCGGCTGGTGCCTACGGCGAGCAGGCACTGACGACTGCAACCACGCTTAAACTTGCCCGGGCGCTCTGGATTATCCCTGTCGCTCTGCTTAGTGCGGTCATTTTTTCCAGAGGGGCTAAAGAGGAGGGCTCCAGCAAGATAACGATCCCATGGTTTATCCTCTGGTACTGTGCTGCTATTGCGATTAGTGACTTTTTTCCACAGTTTGATCTGGTTTACCAAGGCATTTTTGCCTTCGCCAAACAGACCCTTGTCGTTTGTTTATTCCTGATTGGCTGCAGCATATCTATGAAGAAGCTCAGATCTGCCGGTCCGAAACCTCTGTTGTTCGGCGTTGGAATGTGGTTATTGATTTCTACGACATCACTGGCCTGGTTAATGCTTGGGCGCTGATATTAATTATACGGCCTCAGGATTTTATACTGAGGCCGCCTTCATGATTCGAATCATTGTGAAGCATGTGAGATGCTCGTAATCGATTTTTACTACCACCAATAGAGTCTCTTTACTCTATCCATTCGGAAAAAAGCTTATGATCTAGTGTTGTTATTTTTGCGGCTCTTTCTCCATTGATTTAGGGGTCGAGGTTAAGCTCCCTTCATGTGAATTATTCTTGCGAAATGATTGAAATCAGAGATCCCCCAAAAGCACAATACATAGCCTCCGATATATCCTTACTCATAAGTTTCCTGCGGGTTAAGCACATGTGGGCCTTCATACCAAAATACCACGGGCTTTCCCGGCAGGCCTGGAGCATCAAATAACCATAAGTGGGAAGGGCTGCCCATCCCGAGCGGTGGGCATAGGGGCTGTATTTCCATGGTAAAAAGCAAATTGACGACAATGTGCTAATGTTTTATACGCTTGCAGCGCTCTGTACGCTTTCAGCACTGCTAGTTGGCACATCCCCTTATGTATGGAAATCAAGGAGTAACCATGCCACTTCATGAGAAATCCACGGTTCTCGACTCCATTCTTGATGATATTTATTCGTCAAAAGATCTTTTTATTGTGATGCCGAAGTACAAAATACCCAACAAAGAGCAACTGGCAATCCATGCTTATCAAGTGGTTCATGATGAGCTAATGCTGGATGGTAACTCTCGCCAAAATCTCGCTACGTTTTGCCAGACATGGGTCGAAGATGAAGTACACAAGCTCATGGATGAATGTATCGATAAGAATATGATTGATAAAGATGAGTATCCGCAAACGGCTGGAATAGAGTCCCGTTGTGTTCATATGCTGGCGGACTTATGGCATGCGCCAGATGCGGATAACCCCATGGGGTGTTCAACAACAGGATCAAGTGAAGCGGCAATGCTTGGTGGCATGGCACTCAAGTGGGCCTGGCGGGAAAAAATGAAGCAACAGGGCAAACCCACCGACAAACCAAATCTCATCTGTGGGCCGGTACAGGTGTGTTGGCATAAATTTGCCCGGTATTGGGATGTAGAGCTGCGTGAAATCCCAATGGAAGGGGACAGGCTCATCATGACGCCAGAAGAGGTTATAAAGCGTTGTGATGAAAATACTATAGGTGTCGTCCCAACGTTGGGGGTGACCTTTACCTGCCAATATGAACCCGTTAAAGCAGTGCATAAAGCATTAGATAGATTACAACAAGAAACCGGTCTGGATATTCCCATCCATGTTGATGGTGCGAGTGGAGGCTTTCTTGCGCCATTTTGCGACCCGGATCTGGAATGGGATTTTCGCTTACCAAGAGTGAAGTCTATCAATGCTTCCGGACATAAGTTTGGCTTATCTCCCCTTGGGGTTGGTTGGGTAATATGGCGTGATGCAACCGTTTTGCACAAAGATTTAATCTTTAATGTTAACTACCTTGGTGGCAATATGCCGACCTTTGCGCTTAATTTCTCACGTCCGGGCGGACAGGTTGTGGCACAGTACTACAACTTCTTGCGTCTTGGCCGTGAAGGCTATCGGAAAATTCACCAGGCGTGTTATAACTCCGCTCGATATCTTGCGAAAAAAATCGATAAGATAGGCATATTTAAAATTATATACGACGGTTATGGTGGTATTCCTGCACTTAGCTGGTCATTAAAAAAAGATGTGAATCCTGGCTTTAATCTCTATGACTTATCTGACCGGATTCGTTCAAGAGGTTGGCAGATCGCAGCTTACGCAATGCCGGCAAATCGTGAAGATTTAGTCATTATGCGTATTTTGGTGCGTCATGGATTTAGCCGGGATTTAGCTGATTTGCTAGTAAATGACATTCAGCATTGTGTAGATTTCTTTGAAAAACGCCCAGTAGTTAATGGGAGTAATGCGGATGAGTCATCCAACTTTAATCATGGTTAGCAATAAACAAAAGTGTTGCTGAAAGCTGGCGATTACTTAAAATTCCGCGTTAAGTATATTCACATATACATCAAATAGTCTGGAAAGTGTTTAAACTTCCGTTACCACTTTTAATGTATGAACTCGAAACCGATGTCCGAGATTCCACACACTCATCACTCTGCCCTTCAAGATGCCATCGAATGGGCGCTGCTCCATGGTTTTGCTCTGAAAACAGCGTCGGGAGCCGCAATACACTGTGCATTTAGTCTTGCACCTACGTTAATTGACCGGGAGCGTTTCCAGAAGCTAAAGCAGGCTGTACCGCTGTTTGGTAAACTGCTTCATGCTGTGTCTGAAGATTACAATTTTATTCAGCGGATTATGGCACCTATCGCTGATGCGGATGCCTTTTTTGCACAACTGGTTAAGCTGCACCAACAGATTCATAACGGGACAGAACCAGAGCGACGTCTATCCATGCTATTTATGCGTTCTGACTTTATGGACGACGCAGAGCGGGGGCCACGCATTATCGAATTCAATGGCATCGCCGCAGGCATGGGGCCCTTCGGACAGCGAGCCCATGAGTTGCACGGCTATATGCAGCAACAATGGCCCGAGGTTTTCCAGCACTGGTCGCCTGTTTGTGATCTGGAGCTGATCGAAAACCCCGCTATTAAACAGCTGTCCGCTGCCATTGCCTGTGCCGCCAGACAAATTCACGGCGAGTTCAACGACAGTGAACAGCCACTCTTTATCATGGTGGTGCAGGAAAACGAGGACAATGTCTTTGACCAGCACCTGCTCGAGCAAGGGTTGCAAGCTCTTGGTATCCGCACCCAGCGCAGAACATTCCGTGAGCTGCATGAGCAGCTGAGCAGTGGTGACGATGGTCGTCTGTTGCTGGTCGGGCATGGTGGTGTTGATTGCATTTATCTGCGTGCCGGTTACCAGCATCAGGACTATTTGGCCGAAGATCTGGTTGAACCGGATTGCTGTGAAACCCTGATCCAGACCAGAGCCTTTATGGAGAAACACCGGGTTGCTATCAATGCCACTGTCGGCCAGCAACTGGCGACCTGCAAACGGGTTCAGATGATCTTGACCACCATGGAAGCCTCCGCTCTCGCCCGTTTCGGCCTGTCGCTGACAGACGCTGAAATTGTGAAGACATTTCTTGGGGAGATGTATCCGGTCGGTGCCGATTCTGCTGAGTGGTTTGAAAGACAGGATGCGGATAACTGGGTTCTGAAAAATCAGGGTGAAGGTGGGGGGCACTGCGTATTCAATCAGGACATCCAGCCTCGGCTGGAGAGTCTGGAGCCGGAAGAGTTCAGCGCCTGGTCGCTGATGCGGCGCCTGCATCCAGCCCATCGCCCCCGCCCCGCGCTGCTGGTACGTAAAGGACACCCAATGATTGTTGAGGACCTTATCAGCGAGATCGGCATATTTACGGTACATATCGATGGGCAACCTGCCACTGATGAGGGGGGATACGCCGGCTATCTGATCCGCAGCAAACCGGCTTCTGTTTCGGAAGGTGGTGTTCACAGTGGTCTGGGCGCGGCGGATTCGCTGGCCGTTTACACACCGCCATCCTGAAAATACAGAGGTAATCTCCGCGGTAACCATAACCGCACAAAAAACGTGAACGTTTAAGCCTTCTTGTGCTTCAGTCGTGCTAGCCTTTACAGCCTCTATTTTTCGGAATGGTTCATTCAGGTATGCGGCTTTTCGACAGCTTGGTCTTCAGATCGACGAAGAGGTTAAGGGATAGGTTCATAGGTGGAAAGGTTCTTGCGAGAGGCCTCCTGCTGGCAACGGCATTGCTGCAGGTTGCCCATGGGGTAAGTGCTCATATTTATCTGGCAAATGTGATATTACCTCCTCTACAGCCCAGTAAAACCGCTGATGAAAATATTGGAAACGCCGTTTTGCCAGTAAAATATGAGCAGTTACCCCATGGGGTATCCGCTCATCAGAATATCATCATCTTTGGCTGCGTAGAGACAGTGACGCTGCCAGCTCTCGCTCTGGATCTGAAAGCCAGAGTCGATACCGGAGCCGGTCTCTCCTCTTTGGATGCCCGCAATATTGAAGAATTTATCAGGGATGGTGAAAGCTGGGTCAGTTTTCAGGTAAAGGAGCGGGTATCCGGTGTGTGTAAAAAACTGTGTCTGCCGGTTATCTCTTATGTACAGATCAAACGACATGGGCAGAAGTCCCAGTGCCGTCCCGTGGTCTCCCTGCCGATTGCCCTGGGCAACCGGCAGGGAGAAACTCTGTTCACTCTTACCGATCGCAGCCACTTTGATTATCCCGTCTTGATTGGCAGAAGCTATATGGAGAAGAGCTATCCAGACGACAGGACTCTGGTTGATGTTAAGCGTGACCATATTGTCAGCAAACCATAAAAGTTCGTCCATTCCCCCCCGAAATATGTCACACGCATCGGATTGTATCGCCATGCCGTTCTCTATCTCTGGGAATACGTCAACGACTGCTGGTGCCCGGTTTGCCGCCGAGGGCGTTCTTTTGGGCGTGTGTACCAAAAAGAGATCATGGTTCTTGATGCCAGCAGTGATACCAACAGCGATTCACGGAAAATACGACTCTGTGCCAATGGATTTTCCGCAGAAAGCTGTCGTAAAATAGCCTGCCGTAAAATAGCCTGTCGCCAACCGGACTACTCTTTCACCCTGAGCAGCAGATAGCTTTAATGCTGTTCCGCAGAATGTAGAATTATGTGGCCACTTCCTTTTCGAAAAGGTTTGAACCAGAGTCAGCAACACGATAGTCAGCTTGAGCTGGATACTCGTGGTCAACGCGTTCTGGAAAAAATCGCCAGTGCTCCCCACAAAGAACCATGGGCTGTCACCTTGATGATGCTGGCCTGGACAGCCGGTCCGGTTACGCTGCTAACCGTCACCATGGCCACATGGATTGGTTACGGTCAGCCCATGGATCTGGAGCGGGCGACCTACTTTTTGGTTTACTCAGTCATCGCTGGTCTGCTGGGTATCCTTACCAAAATTATCTATAACACCACCCATGGTCATCGGGAGTCGAAGGATGCCCGTGCCCTGCTGGAGGTGGTCGACCGTTTGCCAGAAATTATCTATATGGTACGAGATCTGCGTCTGGCTAACCTTGGTCCGGACAACCGTCGTATAGAATCCGCAGGTATTCTGCTGCGTAAATTTGATCTTGGCCCTGAGTGGATCGCCTGCGCCATCGAAGACCTTACCGGCAGCCATGAACTGGCCAAGAGTGCAGAGCGCATCGAGCTGTATCGCCGTGCCGGTCTCTACAATCGTATGAATGATCTGGTACAGGCTACCGCTGAAATGGCGGATGAGTATGTGGCCGAACTGCGCCAGACCCACCCACGCATTTCTGCCGCTATGGCTGCGCGTCTCAAGGGGCTGGCGCCTGATATACGACAAGGTCAGTCCAGGGAGCCACTGTTTCTGGAACGGATACTGGCCGCGATCGAAGAAGAGAACGAAGAGCTGATCACCCTGCCCGATGTCGAGCACCTGTTGGCTCTCTGTTTCGAGTTGATGTGTGGCCGCAGCATCACCTACCTGAAGGTCGAGTATAAAGGTGGCGACTGGAATTTGACCAAGGCCATCGACCGGATGGAACACTGTCGCAACGATTATCGTCTGGCTCGCGCCAGGGTCTACAGCCGTCTGCGGGCACTGGCTGCCTATATCGATTATGTCTTCCCGACCGAGGATAGTATCGCCTCATCCCAGGGGCTGAGTATGCGTATATTGCTGGATGCCAGCATAGAAGGCATCAACCGTCTGGCTGAGGAGGTGAACGACTGTCGACGTCAGGTCAATCTCACCGGGCGCAATCTATCCGGGCTGCAAATGCGCCTGACCCAACTGGTCAAGGCTCTGGAACTCTATCGTGCGGCCCATTCTGCCTGGCAACGGGAGGGGCGAGAAGGTCGTCATTTTAACCGGGCCTTGAAGGTCTGGCAGCAACGCAGCAAGCAGTGGCAGCAGCGGGGTGGCGAAAATCTTAAACGGGGATTGGTGGTCTCTGAACAGACTGTTGCACTCAGTGATGAAGACAAAATTACCTTTGCCCATGAGCTCAGTCAGTGGTTGAAAGAGAACCGCATTCGACGATACAGCCGTGGCAGTAAAGTCAGTGAGAAGGTGCTGACTATTATCCGGGCAAGAGAGCTGGCGATTGAAGTGGTGCTGATGCTGGAACCCTTGATTCATCTCCATGACCCGGAAATCCAGCGTGCCATTGATAACTCTCCACTTTCCACCATGGCACCTCTGGAGCCGGGTATGAGTCCGATGACTAAAGCGGCACTCGGCCAGGCAATGGCCAATGCTATCGAGGTTGATCTGGCCGATATGGCGGAGAAATTGGCGCAGAATCTGATCCGTTACTATCGTGTTCCCCTGAGTCAGGCAACTATTGATTTTCTCGTCAATAACTATAACGCCAGCCGGAACCGGCTTGAGTTTATAGCCCAGCACGAAACACCACAGTCTCCGGGCCACTGCAATACCAGCTCAACTCTTGAACTGCCTGAGGTTATTCGTTATTGGGAAACTACTGAGTACAACGCAAGGCGTACACTGGATTTGCTCCAGTAGTCTGCTGTCAAAACGGTTGGCAGGGAGGCAGATTTTTATGCCTTTCAGTGTTTCTTTTTCTGTACATGATCAAAGACTATGAAGGGAGGGGTTTGGGCAGCCCGTCCCTCTTTAGCAGACCGAATCGGGCATTGCTTTTTTGATGCCTGGCAAGGCCCACTCCCGGCCCAGGCGCTGGTTTTGCGACTTTTTTTTCGCACAAGCAATCATTCCTTCAGCCATTAGCCAACGTTATACCTCACTCCCTATAAGCACAGCTTGCCGAGAGCCTTTTTATGATATATAGCAGTCGAGATAAATTTTTCATCTCACTATAATAGGCCCCCTCCTGTTCCTGTGCGGTGCTACTTTACAGTCGGCTCTCAAGAAAGCATGACTGTGAGCGAGTGTTGCCCTCTGTCTTTGGATACACGCCTATGATTTCAGATTATGTGGTCGATCTATCGAGGCTTCAGTTCGCACTGACGGCCTTGTATCACTTTTTGTTTGTGCCCCTTACTTTGGGGTTGAGCTTTATGCTCGCCATCATGGAGTCGGTCTATGTGATGACCGGCAAACAGGTCTATAAGGATATGACCAAATTCTGGGGCAAGCTGTTTGGTATTAACTTTGCCCTGGGTGTGGCCACCGGTCTCACCATGGAGTTCCAGTTTGGTACCAACTGGTCTTATTACTCCCATTACGTGGGTGATATTTTCGGAGCGCCTCTGGCCATTGAAGGTCTGATGGCCTTCTTCCTGGAATCCACCTTCGTCGGCATGTTCTTCTTCGGCTGGGACCGTATGACCCGTGTACAGCACCTTGCCTGTACCTGGCTGGTTGCCATAGGCTCTAACTTCTCCGCCCTGTGGATTCTGGTGGCCAACGCCTGGATGCAGAACCCTGTTGGTGCCGAGTTCAACTTTGAAACCATGCGTATGGAGATGACCAGTTTCGGTGAAGTCTTCTTCAACCCTGTGGCTCAGGTGAAATTCGTTCACACCGTTGCCGCTGGCTACACGACAGGTGCTATGTTTGTACTGTCTATCAGTGCTTACTATCTGCTGAAAGGCCGCGATATCGGCTTTGCCCGTCGCTCCTTTGCCGTTGCTTCCGGTTTCGGTCTGGCTGCCATCCTCTCCACTATCCTTCTGGGTGATGAATCCGGCTACCAGCTCGGTGACGTACAGGAGATGAAGCTGGCGGCAATCGAAGCGGAGTGGGACACCTACCCTGCACCCGCGCCGTTTACCGTGATTGGTCTCCCCGATCAAGAAAACATGGAGACCGACTATGCGGTAAAGATTCCCTGGATTATGGGCTTGATCGCCACCCGCTCCTTCACAGAAGAAGTGATGGGTATCAAAGATCAAATTATTCGTAACGAAGGTCGCATCCGTGATGGTATGGACGCCTACCGCCTGCTGGAAGAGCTGAGGGCCGGTAACGACACCCCGGAAAAACGTGAAGCCTTCCTGTCTGTGCAGGGTACTCTGGGCTATGGTCTGCTGCTCAAGCGTTACACTGACGACGTTATTGATGCGACCGACGAGCAAATTAAAAAGGCCGCTCTGGACACCGTTCCTAACGTTCTGCCACTGTTCTTCTCCTTCCGCATCATGGTTGGCTGCGGCATGATCATGCTGCTGGTATTCATCTCTGCGTTCTACCTGACCGCCCGTCGTATTGAACACCAGAGCCCACGCTTCCTGTGGCTGGTACTGTTCTGTCTGCCACTGCCATGGATCGCCTCAGAAGCGGGCTGGTTTGTTGCGGAGTATGGCCGTCAGCCATGGACTGTGGCCGGTATGCTGCCGACCTGGATGTCCGCCTCCAGCCTCACCGTCACCGACCTGTATATGAGTATTGCCGGCTTCACCGTGTTCTACGCCATATTTGCGGTTATTGAAGTCTACCTGATGGTGAAGTACGCCAAAATGGGGCCAAGTAGCCTGCACACTGGTCGCTACCACTTCGAACAACAGAAGATTGGCGAAACCGCCATGAGCACCCATTAATGGACGTTTGACGGAGATTGCCATGATCGAACTCTTTACAAACTATGAGCTGTTGAAAATAACGTGGTGGATGCTGATCGGCGTACTGCTGATTGGCTTCTCCATCACCGGTGGTTATGACCTCGGCTCCGCCGGGCTGCTGACCCTTATCGGCCAGAACAACACCGAGCGTCGTGTCATCATCAATGCTGTTGCGCCCCACTGGGATGGCAATCAGGTCTGGTTTATCACCGCCGGTGGCGCCATCTTTGCGGCCTGGCCGATTGTTTATGCGACCGCGTTCAGCGGTTTCTATTGGGCGATGATGCTGGTATTGCTTGCACTGATGCTGCGACCTCTTGCGTTTGAATACCGTGCCAAGGTGGACGATGCCCAGAAGAAGTGGTGTGATATCGCTCTGGTCATCAGCGGTCTGGTACCGGCCCTGATCTTCGGCGTGGCGTTCGGTAATCTGTTCCAGGGCTACGGCTTTGATATGGATAACTACCTGCGCACCTCCTTCCAGGCTAATTTCTTTAGCCTGCTGAACCCGTTCGGCATTCTATGTGGCATCGTCAGCCTGAGCATGATTCTGATGCAGGGTGCCAGCTGGCTCAACCTGCGTACAGCGGGAAGTGTTCAGATTCGTGCGGCAGGTGTCGCTCGTATTATGGGAATTGTGGTACTGGTGACCTTCGCTCTTGGTGGTCTCTGTCTGACCCAGATGCCCGGTTATGTGATCACCAGTGTCATCGATATGGCTGGTAGCGCCAACCCGATGAACAAGACTGTGGCCTTCGGTGAGGCGGGTGCCTGGCTGAGCAACTTCGGCATCTATTCATGGATGATTCTGGCACCGGTGCTCGGTTTTACTGGTGCGGGTAGTGTCGTTTATCTTAACGGTAGAATACCTGCTCTGGGCTTCCTGTGCAGCTCGCTGTCCAACGCCGGTATTATCATGACGGCAGGTTTCTCCCTGTTTCCGTTCATTCTGCCGTCCAGCACCAACCCGAACGTCAGTCTGACCGTATGGGATGCGACATCCAGTGAGCTTACCCTCGGCATCATGACCTTCGTAGCTATGGTGTTTGTCCCTCTCATTCTTGGTTACACGACTTGGTGTTTCTATAAGATGTGGGGCAAGGTGGACAGTCAGCATATCGAAACAAACACCCATTCCCTGTACTAAAAGGAGTTAACGCATGTGGTACTTTGCATGGATTTTGGGCGTGCTGCTGGCCTGCTCTTTCGGCATTATTAACGTGATGTGGTATGAGTTCCACGAACACGATTTTGATAAGAAAAACAATGAGTTAGATTAAAACCTTCCGGACAGCTACAAATTTTTATTTGTACCTGTTCCAAAGTGGTTGCGAATCAAGCATAAAAAAAGCCGTCCTTTTGGTCAAATAGTCGAAGAAAGAGTGAAGGCGAGCGTCTGTAGAATTTATATTCTGCTGGCGTTCGCAGTTATTTCCCACTGCTTATACAACAGAGTTTGCCTGGAAAATCGGCCATATCCCGTTTCACTAGTGCCGTACAGCGTGAAAACCCATAGCCATATCATTGTCGTCACTCCCGCGAAGGCGGGAATGATGGTGGTATGGCTATTTGAGCTTTGCAGCACTGGTGTCAGGAATCACTCCCGTGGGGAGGTTGTGAAATGTGGGAGAGTCTCCATCTTCTGCCGCCCGGCGTGCCGATAAGCCTTTTTCCCACACAGCCATGAGTACGTATAGGCAGAACTCCGTTCCAAATTTACTATCCCGCCCGCTTGTTTGACAGTCATGAGCGGGAAATGCTGCCCCCCACAAACAATGGAAACGGGGGGCTTCATTTCCGCGTAAATAGCACCCTTAATAGAAAAAACAAACGGAAAGAACGGGATATGTTCAAAAAAAATCTTCTGCTGGCGACGGCAATGGTGGCGTTCTCTGTGTGTGCGTCGGCCTCTTCCTCGACCTTTGAGACCATCGCCGTTATTGGTGCTATGGATGTAGAAATAGAAAAATTGCTGCCGGAAATTACCAATCGTAAAGAGACGAAACTGCGTGGCCATACCTATTACACAGGTATCATGCGCGGTAAAAATGTTGTTGTTACCCGTTCCGGTGTTGGCAAAGTCAATGCCGCCGTCACCACTTCGGAACTCATTCGCGAATTTGATGTCGATTCTCTGATCTTTACCGGTATTGCCGGTGCAGTCGATCCTGAGCTGGAGCCAAGTGATGTGGTGATATCAACGGCGCTGGTACAGCATGATGTCGATCTGACCGCTTTTGGCAACAAACCTGGGCAAATGGACGGCTTTGATGACCGGAACTTTTACGCCGATAAGGCGCTGATCGATACAGCGACGACCGCTGCCAGAGGCGTTGTTGGCAAGGACAAGGTAAACCTTGGTGTTATTGTGACAGGTGATCAGTTTGTGGCTGATAAACAGGCTGTACAAAAAATGTACAAAGAGTTCAAGGCGATGGCGGTAGAGATGGAAGGTGCTGCTGTCGCTCAGGTTGCGTTTATGTATGGTAAGCCTCTGGTGGTAATTCGTACAATTTCTGACAAGGCCGATGGGTCAGCCACTCTGGATTACGAGGAGATGAAAACATTAACCGCGAATAACTCAGCCGGTATCACACTCAAAATGCTGGAGCTGATGGACAGCAAAATCTGAGCTGGGTACTTCAGATTTTATTGTTCTACAGTAACAGAGTGTTACGTAATATTTTGCTAGAGTGAACTTAGGGGCTGCTGGCGCTTCAAAATGCCAGTAGCCCTTGCGGGACAAAAAAAAGCAGAACAAGAAATGCCTCATAACCTAATTTTTATGCATTCTGTTTTTCTCGTTGTGGTTACCGGCGCAGGTCAGTTTTCAGCATGCAGATTGTATTATTTTGGGAAATATACCGAACGATGGAACTTTTTGTCAGCCTGGCTGTCCTAACTGTTAGATCGGAACAGAAGCGTTTTGGCCTAGGCTCTACATCTGGTCAAAAATGTTGAGGGGACTCTATGTCAGATGCACCTGAAACCGATCTGCAGCTGGTAGAAAGGGTGCGCAAGGGGGATAAGAGAGCCTTCGACCTTCTTGTCATCAAATATCAGCATAAGATTCTCGGTCTTGTTGGCAGTTATATCCATGATTTTCAGGAAGTTCAGGATGTAACACAGGAGGCTTTTATCAAAGCCTTCCGCGCGATGGAGCGTTTCCGGGGGGATAGCGCTTTTTATACCTGGCTCTACCGGATTGCCATCAATACCGCAAAAAATTATCTGGTGTCCAAAGGTCGTCGACCACCGGATACCGATGTGGATATCTATGAGGCGGAGAATTATTACGGCGCGTCACCGATGAGGGATCTGGATACGCCTGAGAATAATCTTCAAAAAAATCAGATTGAGGAGGCCATTTATGGTGCTATCAAAAACCTTCCTAATGAATTGAAAACCGCAGTCACGCTGCGGGAGTTTGAGGGTTTGAGCTACGAACAAATTGCCGAGATTATGGACTGTCCTGTGGGCACTGTTCGTTCGCGTATTTTTCGGGCAAGAGAGGCGATTGATCAGGTTATTCGTCCCTTGTTAAATAAAGTAGGTTAATGAAACTTACAAAAGCCAGTGAGGTGTCCTATGAGTGATACCAGCCCTGAACCAGACAACAGTCAGATCCATTTGCGGGAATCTCTTTCTGCGCTGTTGGATGGTGAAGCGAATGAGCTCGAAATGCATCGGGTTCTGGATCATCTAGATGATCCAGAGTTTCGTCAAATGGTTTTGAGTTATCAGCGTATTGGTGCTGCGATCCGTGATGAGCAGACTCCATTTTCCGATATCGACCTTTCGGGATCGATTCGTGATGCCATTGCCGATGAGCCTTTGCCTCAGAACGATGAGGCAGGAAAGAGCACAAAACCTGAGTGGTGGTCTGCGCTTGGGCGTATGGCAGTCGCTGCTTCCGTAGCGGTCGCAACTGTGCTTGGTGTGCAGTTCTGGCAGCTTGCCAACCGTGGTGATGACAGCCACTTTGGGGACGTTGCTGCGGTATCTCCCGCAGAAGAGACCGTGCCTTCTGACTATCTGCCATCAACGGATATGTTTGGCGTACGCGGATTACAGGCCGGTTTTGGCTCTGAGCAGGGCCGCCTGACACCGGAACAGATAAGTCGAGCTCGTGGCTATGTCGACCAGGTCGCACAGGTACGTTTTCGTGCTTATATGCTAGAGCATGCGGAACAGTCTTCAGCTTATGGCGGTAATGTCATACCGTTTGTTCGGGCCACCAGTTTTGAGATGATGCCTCGTTAACCCTCATGGCATGTGCTTTGAGACGAGTGAGTTGACGGGATGCTGCGTGCTGGAGATCAAGTGCAATGAGTAAAGGAAAACTCTGGGTATTGGGGAACGGTTTGAAACAGATAATCCATAGAGTGGTTTTTGTTGGTGCCTGTCTGTTGTGCTCAGGCTTCTTTGCTGAGGGTTCTTTGGCTAAACCAGCAGCCACCTCCGCTGCTAAACCAGCAGCCACCCCCGCGGACTGGTTGTCCCGAATGGTGACAGCTTCAGCCTCGACCACTTATAAAGGGCTGTTTATTTATGAGAGTGCTTCTGGTCAGATGGCCATGCGTATTTTTCATACCTTCGAAGAGGGCAAACTTCGAGAGCGACTGATTTATCAGAATGGTCCTTATCGGGAGATCGTCCGTTATGGTGACCAGCTGGCGTTCATCCGTCCTGATGGTGATGTCAGTCGTTATCGTACGGAGGGGGTAAACGGTTTGGTGGATCGTCTTGCCAACTATCAGGATGATTTGCGTCACTCCTACCGGCTATTGTTCGGGAGCGATGATCGCGTGGCTGGCCGTGAGGCTTTACGCATAGATATTCAGCCCAGAGATAGTCATCGTTATGGTTACGCGATCTGGATTGATCGGGAGACAGCGCTGTTGTTGCGCTCCGATCTTATAGATGAAAAGGGTGTCATTCTCGAGCGCCTTCAATATGTTGGGATATCCATGCCGGACAAGATTTCTGCCGAGTTGCTGATGCCTTCCCGTGAGGTCGTCTGGCAACAGGCTTTCCAGAAATCATCGGATCAGTCAGTGCAGTCGGGATTGGCACATCTGAGCTGGGATACGGGCTGGGTTCCTTCCGGGTTTAAGCTGGCAGGCATCAGTCAGACAGACAGCCCCGTATCACAGCAGAAGGCCGACAGTCTGCTGTTTAGTGACGGTCTGGCCACATTCTCCGTTTTTGTGGAGAAGGATCAATCCCGTATGCACGGTTCGGCCTCCGAACAGAACGGTGCGACCTCGGCAGTCTCCCACCTGTTCCGTGATGGTGAGGATTATTATAACGTCACGGTCATTGGTGAAATTCCATTGGGGGTGGCAGAACGGGTCGCAGTGTCGGTAAAATCTCAAGCTTCTGAATAGATTCGTAATTTTCAATAGCATCTACGGTTTGTAATAGGCTCCATTAATGAGCGCCATGATTGAAGAACGGGGACGGGTTGTGAAAGTTGATCCGACCTCTGTATGGGTAGAAACCCTCCGGAAAAGCAGTTGCGGGAGGTGTCAGGCTAATAATGCTTGCGGGCATGGCCTGATGAATCGTCTGATGCCTTCCCGTAGCCATGCCTACATACAAGCCTCTAGTCACTACCCTTTGCAGGTTGGTGATGAGGTCACCATTGCTCTGCCTGGTCAGGCGCTACTCTCAGCCTCAGTGCTGGTCTATCTTGTTCCGCTGCTGTTTATGTTGCTGGGGGGGATAGCGGGAACCATGGTAGAGCAGACTGAAGTGGTTGTTATCATGCTGTCCCTGGCGGGTCTTGTTTTCGGTTTTCTTGGGGTAAGCTGGTGGATTAAGCGTATCCAGAAAGGGCTTTATGAGCCCGTTGTTCTACATTGGCATCTGCCTTTATCTGCTCCGGAGGATGCCTGATATTTTGACAAGACTGCTTGATGGACAAATACGAAAAATCACAGAAATGAATGACGATGGATTTAACAAAAAGACGCTGTTTTTCGCGCTTTGACTGGTTGTAGCAGGAAGTCTTTCTGTCGCAGTCAGCCCGCCGGTAATGGCAAATGAGCCAAAGCTGCCGGATTTCTCCACTCTGGCGGAGAAGATATCTCCAACCATCGTCGATACCCAAACCGATGTACCGATCAATCCCGGTGGTTCTGGTAGCCCTCTGCTGAATAGGGAAGGAGAGGTTGTTGGCATAAACTCCCGGATTTATACCCATTCCGGCGGCTTTAGGGGGCTCTCTTTTGCGATTCCGATTGATGATCAGCCACATTAACCAGCAAGATATTACCTACACCAAAGATTACCCAAAAGTGACGGCCGCTCTTCCGGTCGATAAAACCATCTCCATGCGTCTTATTCGCAAAGGAATACCGGGTTTTATTACCTTCCGCCTGAGTGAATAATGGCGTGCCGGAATGGAACGGAGTGGCTATGAAGCCACTCCGTTTTTTTGTGGTTGTTGTTTTTCAACGCCTCAGACACTTACCGATGCGTGCAAGTGTCCGAAGTACTTGCCCGAGAGTCGAAGCCTGCCTTTGTAACCCCCGTCTTTGTAACGAAGAGATTTCTGGTACAGATGCATAACGAACCTGAAGACGATAAAAAAACCATATATTCGCTGCGCTTCCCGGATTCGTTCATCTTCAGAAAATGCAGATAAAACAGGCGCTCACGAGCATTTGTTAACACCAGCGTGAACTTTTCAACGGGGTTGCAGGCACTTTTATTGAGAATTCTATAAAGGGCAGGGATCACTTGTGGCCAAAATTCGTGGGTGCCATCAATGAGTAAGTTCTATTATCGATCAATAATTTCTGGCTGGTGCGTAATCAGGGCTTATGCATGATTCACCGTCCGCACGACGGAAGGTTTGGGTTCAGCATGACGGTTTTGAACTTTCCTGTCTGCTGGATGTCCTACTTGCCACTACTTGCCACGAGGATGTAAAGCATTTCTAGCTGATGTGTAATCCTTGGTAAACAAAAACGAGGTAAAAGTATGAAAAATAACGAATTTAACAAAAAGATGCTGTTTTTCGCACTTTATCTGTCGGCGGTGGGGAGTTTACCTATGCTCGTCAGCCCGCCGGTGACGGCAAATGAGCCCCTATCGACGCGTGTATCCAATCTGGTGAAACAGGTCCATCCAGCCATCGTTAATATCAAGTGCTTTCTGCCGCAAGTCGATAGTAACCCCCGTGCTCGGAGCGGTTCCGGTTTCATTATTGACAAGGATGGTTGTGTGGTGACCAATCAGCATGTGGTTGATTGTGGGGGCAAGATCATAGTTCGTCTGAATAACGGCAGGGTGTACCGTGCCGAGCTGATTGGTTCCGATAAGCTGGCCGATGTGGCTCTGCTGAAGGTGGAGGCAGAAAACCTCCTGCCGGTGGTAGAAATGGGTGAGTCAACAGACGGACTCATGCTTGGTCAGAAGGTGTTTGCCATCGGTTCGCCCCATGGACTTGATGGTTCTGTCACCAAAGGTATTATCTCTGGTCTGAATCGCAGGATGCCGGGTGGGGAGCGTTATATGCAGTTTATCCAAACCGATACACAGATCAATCCCGGTAATTCTGGTGGTCCTCTACTGGACATGAAGGGAAAGGTTATTGGCATAAACTCCCTGGTCTATACCTATTCTGGCTACCGTACGGGGATCTCTTTTTCTATTCCGATTGATGACGCCATGGATGTGGTCAATCAGCTGAAAAAGAACGGCCATGTCTCCCGTGGCTGGCTGGGCGTGATTGCTGATGATGTACATGATGATTCTGGTGAATTATTTGACCTTGATTATCCACATGGCGCCTTGCTGAATAAGGTTTTTCCTGATACTCCAGGAGAGAAGGGAGGGCTGCAGAAGGGAGATATAATCACTCGATTTAATGGTTGCGAGATCGAGTCCGCCAGTGACCTGATTATCGCCGTGGGCCACGTGTCGGTCGATAAGTATGTCGTCGATATTGAACTGGTACGCGATGGCGATCAGAAGGTTATTACACTGGCCGTCGGCAAGCTGTCTGATAAGGATTCCGATGATTTCCAATCGGGCTCCTGGTTCGGCTCCTGGTTCGGCTCCTGGTTGGGCTCAGAGTCGGATTCCGGGTGGAATGTTCAGGACTCAATCTGATTCATGTCCAGATTAAGCACTCGGAAGCATGATAAAAGTCGGGCACCTGGTAAGCGACAAAAGGCTCAGGAAATGTCCGGTTATCAGGTGCGCCATCAGCAACACCGGCATTATTTGGGAAGAGAACTCGCTCCATTCAGGATGGTATCTGTACAGACAATCGCCCCGGTCTTTCATTTTCAGGTTCCGATGATTCGCCCCGAGCCCCGACTTTCACCGTTCGGGATGGGCGGTATTTCCTGCGTATAGCGGTTTATTTTATGAATTGTACGTGTTCTGTGGGTGGTGAATAGCAGGCTCACAGCAAATGCGGTAGACTTGCCGTTTAATCAAACACATTGCCGACTCGCACATTGCTATGCGTGTTGGTCTGTATCAAGCAGATAAACCGGAGATTGCGCTGGCTGTTGTGCGTAACTGGCGCTGAGTGACTGACGGTGAGCAACCTGAAAAATATTCGAAACTTTTCCATCATTGCCCATATTGACCATGGGAAATCCACGCTGGCCGACCGCTTTATTCAGCACTGTGAAGGGCTGAGTGAACGTGAAATGCAGAACCAGGTTCTGGATTCCATGGAGTTGGAGCGTGAGCGTGGCATTACCATCAAGGCGCAGAGTGTCACTCTGAACTACACCGCCAAAGATGGTGAAATTTATCAATTGAACTTTATTGATACGCCCGGACACGTTGACTTCTCCTACGAAGTCTCCCGATCCCTGTCGGCCTGTGAAGGCGCGCTGCTGGTGGTTGATGCGGCTCAGGGCGTTGAAGCCCAGTCGGTCGCCAACTGCTACACCGCGATTGAGCAAGGTCTGGAAGTTATGCCGGTTCTGAACAAAATGGATCTGCCTCAGGCCGAGCCAGAGCGTGTTGCCCTTGAGATCGAAGAGATTATCGGCATTGACGCATCAGATGCGGTACGCTGTTCAGCCAAGAGCGGTCTGGGTATTGAGGATGTCCTGGAACGTCTGATCGTCGCCATTCCGTCACCGGAAGGTGACCGTGATGGTGATTTGCAGGCGTTGATTATCGATTCCTGGTTCGACAACTATCTGGGTATTGTCTCTCTGGTACGGGTCGTCAATGGCGAACTGCGCAAGGGCGATAAGATGCTGGTGAAGTCCACCCGCGACACCCATCAGGTAGATGACGTTGGCATCTTTACCCCCAAACGGACCTCGACCGGTGTTTTGCGTGCCGGTGAAGTCGGTTATGTGGTCGCGGGTATCAAGAACATCCACGGCGCGCCGGTCGGCGATACCCTGACCAAGGCCAAGACCCCGGATGTACCGACACTGCCCGGTTTCCAGAAGGTAAAGCCTCAGGTGTATGCCGGTCTGTTCCCGGTCAGCTCCGATGACTTTGAAGATTTCCGTGATGCGCTGAATAAACTCAGCCTGAACGACGCCTCCCTGTTCTTCGAGCCGGAATCCAGTGATGCACTGGGCTTTGGTTTCCGCTGCGGCTTCCTCGGTATGCTGCACATGGAGATCATTCAGGAGCGTCTGGAGCGTGAATACGATCTTGATCTGATCACCACGGCCCCGACAGTAATCTATCAGGTTGTCCTGAAAAACGGCGATGTGATTGAGATCGATAACCCGTCTCGCCTGCCGGATCCTGCCGGTATCGATCAGGTGCGCGAGCCTATCGTTCGGGCCAATATCCTTGTGCCTCAGGCCTACCTCGGTAACGTTATCAGTTTGTGTGTAGACAAACGCGGAATTCAGAAAGATATGCAGTTTACTGGTGGTCAGGTCTCTTTGACCTATGATCTGCCAATGAGCGAAGTTGTGTTGGACTTTTTTGACCGTCTGAAATCAGTGAGTCGCGGTTTTGCCTCGCTCGACTATAGTTTTGATCGGTTCGAAACGGCCAACATGGTGAAAATGGATATTCTGATTAACGGTGAGAAGGTCGATGCTCTGGCACTGATCCTGCACCGTGATAATTCCCATGGTCGTGGTCGTGCCCTGACGGAAAAAATGAAAGAGATCATCCCTCGTCAGATGTTCGATGTGGCGATTCAGGCCACCCTTGGTGGTCAGATTGTCGCCCGGACTACGGTGAAGGCGCTGCGCAAAAACGTAACGGCCAAGTGTTATGGTGGTGACATCTCTCGTAAGCGCAAGCTGCTGGAGAAGCAGAAAGCCGGTAAAAAGCGGATGAAGCAGGTCGGACATGTAGAAATTCCTCAGGATGCATTCCTTGCCGTTCTGAAGATTGATAAATAAACAAGTTAACTCCGGGCAGCGTCATCTGGCTGCTGTCCGGGTCACGGACTGAGACTGAAAAAGGGCTCCCCCAACGTGATGGATTTAAACTTTCCTTTGATCCTTGTTACGGCTGTTTTTGCCACTGGATTGATCGCACTTCTTGATCGGCTGATATTGGCTCCAAGGCGTGCAAAGGCAGCAGAGAACTACCGCAGTAGTGTGAAAGCACCGATTCCGGAAACGTTGGAGAGTCTGGAGCGCGAGTCGGCGGTGGTGGAAACATCCCGCTCAGTGTTCCCGGTGCTTTTGCTGGTTTTGGTGTTGCGCTCTTTCCTGTATGAGCCTTTCCAGATTCCGTCTGGCTCCATGCTGCCGACGCTGGAGATCGGTGACTTTATTCTGGTGAATAAATACACTTATGGTCTGCGTCTGCCCGTGATTGGCACCAAAGTTCTGTCGGTCAATGACCCTCAGCGCGGCGATGTGATGGTCTTCAAGGAGCCAGCCAATCCAAACATTAATTTCATCAAGCGGGTGATCGGGGTTCCGGGAGACAAGATCACGTATGTCAATAAAACACTCTATGTCAACGGGGATAAGATCCCTGAGAGTTTTGTTGGCGAGCGTATGGATGATTTTGATGCCCATATTGGTTTACGTCCGGTCTACCGTATTTACGATGAAAGCATTGGCGATGTGACCCACGAGATTCGCAAAGACATGATGATTCCCAACCGCCGGGCTGAAGGTGAATGGATTGTCCCCGAAGGTGAATACTTTGTGATGGGTGATAATCGTGATCGCAGTAACGACAGCCGTTTCTGGGGTTTTGTGCCGGACAATAATGTGGTTGGTAAAGCGGTTTACATCTGGATGCATTGGCCAAGCTGGACAGAAATTCCCAATTTCCGTAACAATGGTGGTGTTCAATAATAAATTTTGCTTGTCCAACTCAATCAGGGGTGTTGAAAACTGTTTATGGGGTCTGTAAAAAAAATCTCGTCCAGGACGCAGGGTGGCTCTTCCGGTGTGTATGTACTGAGTATGATTTCACTCCTTCTGTGTACCTTGTGGATAGCCTTCAAGCTTATCCCTATTTACCTCGACGACCACGCCGTTGGCTCGATTCTGGAATCTTTGGATGATTATCCTGATGTTCGCGAAGCCAGTCCGAGGGAGGTGGAAGGGAGGATACAGAAAGGTTTCCTTATTAACAGTATCCGCGATATCCCGGAGGAGAACATCAAGGTGAACAGGAATAATTCATTCCTGACGGTTGATGTAAATTACGAACGTCGCGTTGATCTGGTCTTCAATATTGATCTCGTGATGACTTTTGAGAACAGCTGGAAAATCCGACAGTAGTGAAATCTTCGTTAGATAAGCTGGAACGCAAGCTTGGGTATACGTTTAAAGATCCCGAGCTTGCCGTTCTGGCGTTAACACACCGCAGTTATGGCGGAAACAACAACGAGCGACTGGAGTTTCTTGGAGATTCCATCGTCAATTTTCTGATTGCAGAAGACCTCTATCAGCGCTTTCCCGATGCGCGTGAAGGGCAGTTAAGTCGTCTGCGCGCTCTGATGGTTCGTGGTCGGACTCTGGCAGAGCTGGCGCGCGAATTTGAACTGGGCGACTTTTTGTTGCTCGGTTCCGGTGAACTAAAAAGCGGTGGTTTTCGAAGGGAGTCCATTTTAGCGGATGTTGTCGAAGCGCTTCTGGGAGCTATCTATCTGGATACCGGAATGGATGCCTGTCGAGAGCGGGTGCAGGCGTGGTTTTCTACCCGCCTGATTGCGTTATCCGCAACGGATCAGAACAACAAAGATCCCAAAACCCGCCTGCAGGAGTACCTGCAGTCTCGGCAACAGAAGTTGCCAGAATATGAGTTGCTCAGTATTGAAGGTAAGGCCCATGCCCAAACTTTCAAGGTCTCTTGTCATATTGATGGCATAAAGGCTTCTGAGGGTGAGGGAAGTAGTCGCCGTATTGCTGAGCAGCAGTCTGCCAGCCGGGCTCTGATAGCGATAGGCGTGGAGGGTAAGGAATGATTGAACAGGCTGTATCTCAAGGTCGTTGTGGTTATGTGGCGATTGTAGGTCGTCCGAATGTGGGCAAGTCCACGTTGTTGAACCGTATTCTGGGTCAGAAGCTCAGTATTACATCCCGTAAACCCCAGACTACCCGTCACCAGATTCACGGCATCAAAACCGAAGGTGATATGCAGGCGATCTACGTCGATACGCCGGGCATGCATCTGGGGGGCGAGAAGGCGATTAACCGCTACATGAACCGGGCGGCATCGTCTTCCCTGGCGGATGTGGATGTGATTGTCTTTCTGGTCGACCGGGTGCGCTGGACAGAAGAAGATGAAATGGTACTGGGGAAACTCCGCCAGGCCAAAGCTCCGGTTATTCTGGTGGTGAACAAGATTGACCGCCTGAATGAAAAAGAGCAGTTGATCCTCTGGCTGGATGAGCTGTCGCGCAAGATGGATTTTGCCCATATCGTGCCGTTGGCGGCCCGCAATGGTCATAACGTTGATCGTCTTGAACGACTGGTTAACAGCTATCTGCCGGAAAGCATCCATTTCTATGGTGATGACCAGATCACGGATCGCAGCTCCCGCTTCCTGGCGGCCGAGCTGGTGCGAGAGAAGGTGATGCGTCAGCTGGGCGATGAACTGCCTTACCAGATCACCGTTGAGATCGAAGAGTTCAAGGATATTGAAGGTGTTCTTCATATCGGCGCCCTGCTTCTGGTTGAGCGTGCCGGGCAGAAGAAGATCGTCATTGGTGACAAAGGCTCACGCCTCAAGACCATCGGTCACGATGCCCGTCTGGATATGGAAAAGCTGTTCGACAGCAAGGTCATGCTCAGCCTGTGGGTGAAAGTCCGCACCGGCTGGTCCGATGACGAACGCGCCCTTGCCAGCCTCGGTTATAACGATCTGGTGTAATGCAGAGCCGTACCGTTGAGTTACAGCCAGCCTGGGTCCTCCATACGCGACCTTATCGGGAAAGCAGTCTGCTTGTCGATCTGCTGACTCAGTCCCATGGTCGGATCGCAGTTGTGGTCAACGGTGCCCGCGGGACGGCGGCCAAAAATGGCCGTCCTCGCCGCGGTCGGCTGCTTCAGCCGTTTGCCGAACTACTGGTAAGCTGGAGTGGCAAGAGCGAGCTGAAAACCCTTAAATCCCTTGAACAGTGTCGTGTGCTCTCTCTTTCTGGCACCCGGCTGTTCAGCGGGCTCTATGTGAATGAGTTGCTACAGCGTCTGCTGCAACCCTGGGAGCCCGTTGACGGTGTTACTGCGCTCTATGTCTGGCTGCTGGAGAATCTGGCAGCTGATACCCACCTTGAACGATCTCTCCGGCTATTTGAGAAGCGTCTGCTCGATGCTCTTGGTTACGGCCTGCCTCTAAGCTTTACCGCTGGCAGTGGTGATCCCATGAATTTGGACGGTTGGTACTGTTATGATCCGGCCAATGGTTTTTGGCCTCTGCCAGAAATAGAAGCAACCGGAACGGTTTTTCCTGGAACGGTTTTTTCTGGCGCTATGCTGCAGGCGCTGGCGGATGAAGTCATCGAAGACAGCGATCTTCTTCCCGCTAAAGCGCTTATGCGACAGGCTTTCAAGCCGCTGCTGGGCGAGCGCCCCCTCCGTAGTCGGGAGTTATTCAGAATCGCATGATTGTTGGTATAGGAACGGATATTGTCTCTATCCCCAGAATTGAGGCCGCATGGCAGCGTTCAGGAGAGCGCTTTGCCCGGCGAGTGCTGACAGCGAAAGAGCACGCAGTTTTTCAGCACCGGAAATTCTCGATAGCCTATCTGGCGACCCGCTTTGCTGCCAAAGAGGCTGCTTCCAAAGCGCTTGGGACGGGTATTGGCAAAGTCTCGTTTCAGGATATTGAAGTGAGCAATTTGGTATCGGGAGCGCCGGAGCTGACTTTCTATGGTGCCGCATTGGCACTTCAGCATGAGAAAGGCATAACGCGGCTGCATATCAGTCTGAGTGACGAAAAAGAGTATGCACAAGCGTTTGTAATACTCGAAAAAGATTAAAGAATTTTCACCACAGAGACACAGAGACACAGAGAAAAGCTTTTTAATAAGGGCTTTGTCTTTCCTCTGTGTTCTCTGTGCCTCTGTGGTGAAAGGCTTTTAAAAGGGCGCCTCTTCCTCCGCAGACTCGATGATAGCCGTGGTCTGCCGCTCCTGAACTTTGTCATCTTCTCCGCCGAGCGCTTCAATCAGCTCTTTCAGGAACTCGGCCAGCGTACCGCTCATCAGGGTAAAGTCCGCATCAAAACGGCTGGCGTCATCTTCCAAATGGACGGCTTCGGACTGTTCCAGCAGAGCCTCAGTAAATTTAAGCCGACGAATAATCAAATCATCGCCCAGCACGCAGGAGATGGCTTCGTTCCAGTGCAGAGCCAGCTTGCTCACCTGCATACCGGTACTGATATGGCTGAGAATCTCGTCGGCCAGCAGATCCTGATGTTTGCAGCGGATGGAGCCGGCCTCTTCGCCGAGGTCTTTCAGTTCACATTCGTCACCCAGAGTGATCAAACGGGGCATGGTGGTATCGTGATGCTCGAGCCAGGCGGTCATGGTGCTGGCGGGGGAATGTTTCAGCATAGGGGGTACGACGGGCAGTGAACCCAGATTGCCGCGCAGAACGCTGGTCAGCTCCTCGGCTTTGCGGAAACTGCTGGCATCAACAATCAGCCAGCCATCCCGTGTATCTATATAAGCCCGAATCACCTGAGAGCGGGTAAACGCACGGGGTAGCAGGGAGAGGGTCAGCTCATCTTTGATCTGATCTTTCTCTTTTTTGAACACCCGTCGGCCCTGTTCGGCTTCTATCTCTTCAACCTTCTCTTTAACGGCATCACGAATAACGCTGGTGGGCAGAAGGCGCTCTTCTTTTTTTGCGGCGAAGGTCAGGAAGCGTCCGCTGGCATGGACAAGGGTTTCACTAGAGGGAACCGGAGAGACCCAGCCGTAGGTGGACAGCTCAGTTTTTCCGCACGGACGAAAGGGGGACTGGTTCAGGCTCTCTTCCAGAGTGTGTACGGAAAGATCAATATTCTGATTGAATCGGTAAAGAATAAGGTTTTTGAACCACATCAGCGTAGGCTCCGGAGTGTTTTGTGAGGATTATGGTTGAGCTAATTTGGCTTTCGTTATTTGGCTAGTTTGGCAGGCTCGCTATCTGAGTACCATACCCGCTTCGTTATGGACGACAATGGTTTTTTATTTTCAGTTTCGAAAGATGCGCCGTAACTACCTGGAAGTAAAAGAGATATTTCTGTTGCGAAAAGGGGGTTAAGCTGCTTATAATGCGCGCCGTCTCAACGACATCTGTAAATTATTTTTAATTTGCGGAGCTGAAAGATTCTGGGTGATTAGCTCAGCTGGGAGAGCATCTGCCTTACAAGCAGAGGGTCGGCGGTTCGATCCCGTCATCACCCACCACATTTTAGCGATCTGAGATTTTAGGAATCTGAAATTTTAGTGGTCTGAAATAGGCAGGATTGATCAGTTAAGTCGTGTTGCGAATATGCGGACCGGTAGTTCAGTTGGTTAGAATACCGGCCTGTCACGCCGGGGGTCGC